>Ga0137423_1000565_pt1 | contig 11295 bp, 16 predicted proteins | sample EasRivERMZT600_2_FD_102326 | JGI IMG/M metagenome (GOLD analysis project Ga0137423, IMG submission 102326) | Soil microbial communities from meander-bound floodplain in the East River, Colorado, USA - East River MetaG ERMZT600_2 | ecosystem: Environmental > Terrestrial > Soil > Floodplain ...
AATGGGCGAACTAGAGAACAAGTTTATTTATAAAACTCCAAGTCCTAAAGGTATTAGGACTCACCAACAGCTTTCTGAATTGTTCATTCACCTAGCTGATTGGGTACTTAAGCTAGTACCGGCTGGTCGGGAACAGTCGTTGGCTCTTACCAAGCTAGAAGAGGCCAAGTTCTGGGCGTCTGCGGGCGTCGCTAGAAACGAGGAGACTCGATAATGAAGCGTTGGTGGAACCGATGGCATCCTCCGATTATTGCAGGAGGGCTTCTTACTTTGATTATTGGGTCTATTTTTCTAGTAGGAGCCAGCAACGAGAACGTAGAGCCTTACCGAATTGGTAAGGGTGGCGATAGTCCGTTCAATAGTTTTGAAGCCTACACATTTAGACACAACCAGCACCGATGTTTCGTAGTTGTCAAGATGGACGGCAACATCGACTTGGATTGCCCGTGACGAATCTAGGATTTCTTAAGGATGAATATAGCAAGCCTTGGGAGGGAAAGCGTATGACGTTAAATGAATATCAAGAAGCCGCAGCCAAGACTGCTAATTTCCATGGCTGCATGATCGGAGAAAATCCTCAAATAGAGGCGATGGTCTACTGTTCGTTGGGTCTTACAGGTGAAGCCGGAGAAGTTGTAGAGAATACTAAGAAGTTTCTGCGGGATGACAACTCAGAGCTTACAGAGGAGCGAAAAGATAGATTCCTAGGGGAGCTAGGCGATGTCCTTTGGTACCTTGCTAATCTATCGGAAGCCCTTGGCTTCACCCTTGAAAATGTAGCTTGGTACAACTTAATCAAGCTTGAGAAGAGATACGAGAATAAATTTGAAAAACCAAAAGGCCCTGCTAATTGGGAGGGCAAAGAGGGTCAGCAACCTGATAAATGGAAAAAGGTTGGAGAGTAATGCCCACCTACCATTACATTCATAAAAACGATCTGCTTAGAGAATTTTGTTATGCTCCTCGCAACCGACAAGACCCGGTTATAGAAATCCAGCATCCTATTAATCAGGACGCTCTGGTTAACTGCCCTGAGTGTGGTGGAGCAATCGAGCGAGTAATCGCAGGCTCGGTTCATGTGACGTGGAAGGGAGGCGCTCCGACTTCAAAGACGTATATATAATGTATTACACCCAAGAACAAATAGACGCTTTGCAAGCCGAGGCGGAGAAAAATCAAATGTCTATCTATCTAAATGAAGATATGTTTAAAAGCATTAGACTTGAAGGTAATTTTACTTTAAACTCAGGTAAGAAGTCCAAATACTTCTATGATTTCGAGAGAATGACTCCTAACTACACGACATTTGTTAGTGGTCTACTTAATGAACGATTGAAAGATAAATGCGAGTTTGAATTTGTGGTTGGCCCTGCTTATGGTGGCATCATTCCAGGCTACTGCGTGGCTGACTTTGCAGGAAGAGAGTTCGTGGCTTACAATCCCAAGACTGGTTCATTCAGGGGAAATGTACATAATATAAGCGGTCGATATATTATAGTAGACGACGTTATTTCTTCCTATAAAACAGTAGACAAAACAATACTTTCTATGTCAGAAAAGTATCCATCAACAAGATGTGTGGGCGCGGCATGTTTCGTGTTCAGGGGGGAGAAGGTTCGGGAACACAGCTTCCCAACCTTCTACCTTCATAGAGGAGAGATTGAACGATGAAGTACACGGTAAATACTCGTAGTTATGTTGTTTATCCTAATAAAGGAGTTAAGCCTGTAACTAGAGTTACTATAGAAGCTGACTTCGTAGAAGTTTATGGAGAACAAATAAAATTCTATGATAAAAAAGACAATGAAAGAAGGGTAGTAGCAATTTTTAAGGCTAGCGATGTATCATGGGTTCTTCCGTCATCAACAGTTACAGCTTACGGTGGGGACATTTAATGGAAACTGGCCTATCGTACAACGATGTGTGCATGGTTCCACAGTATAATAATGTAGCCAGTAGAACTCTACCTGAGTTCAAGACTCAAGCTACTTCTAAGACTAATATGGCTATCCCTATCTTTGCATCCAACATGGATACAGTGATTGGCCCTAAACTAGCAGACGTGCTGGTTAAATTTGGAAGTTTCCCTATCTTCCATCGTTTTTATAGACCTGAGGATATAGGTGTTCTTATCGGTCTTGTCCAGAAATATCCTAATCAATGTTTTATGTCATGGGGAGTATCTGAGTTGGCTGTTTTGTTTGATATGATTGTAAGCAAAGATCTTCACCCTGTAGGTATTTGTGTAGATATTGCTCACGGTCACAGCGAGATGGCAAAAGAAGCTATCGGTCGAATAAAGGATAGATTTCCAGTCCTTCAAATCATTGCTGGTAATGTCTGTGTTCCTGATGCTGTAATGGATCTAGCTCATTGGGGAGCCGATGCTGTTAAGGTAGGCATAGGTCCCGGCTCTGTCTGCACTACTAGAGCGGTAACCGCGTTTGGTGCTCCTCAGTTTACAGCGGTTCAACAGTGTGCTGAAATAGGCCATAAACTAAAAATCCCGGTCATTGCTGATGGTGGTATCAAGGGTAGCCGTGAGATCATACTAGCCCTTGCGGCTGGTGCTTCGTCTGTTATGATCGGTCGCCTATTTGCTGAGACTAATGAGGCAGAGAATAATGGTAATTACAGAGGCCAAGCTAGTCAAGCATTCCAGAATGATTATTTCGGTGGAGTAAAGGAAGGCACCGTGCCTGAGGGTATAAGCCGAGTAATCAAGAAAAATGGAGTAGGGGCTGAGAAAATGGTCAAGGAATTGCTAGCCGGTCTTGCCTCTGGCATGACTTATTGTGGAGCAAAGACTATTCCAGAAATGCAGGAGAAAGCGGAGTTCATGCGTGTAACTCCGTCGTACTGGTAATGAAATATAAAACCGGTGATTTAGCTGTTCTCATTATGAAGATTGAAGAAATGAGAACTGATAGATGGATTAATTATGATAACGATCCCTATTTTAATTCAGATAAACTAACTTTGGATTGCTTCTTGAAGGGCTTGCATTATGTTCTGGAAGCATCGAAGACTGGAAAGCTGGATTGGTATTTTGATAAATTAGCTCTGCCTCCTGCTGGAAATACATGTGGGCCTAGTACTGTTTTTCATCATATTCTAGCTAAATTAGCTATTGAAAATGTCTAATATTAATCCTTGTTCAGTCTGTAGTTGCAATAATGGCGTCTTCAAGATAGAAGACGAAGTGTTGATTCTAGATTTCAGTTGTGAACACGAGAGTCACGAATTATTACTTGAAATTAATTCTATAGGAGAGGCGGTAAATTGAAACCTCAAAATAATAACATAGAGCTTATAGGATACTATGGAGGAGACGAGTCTCACGCCCTTTCAGCTTGGACTTCTACGTCTAGAGAGTTAAATAATGATAAGAAGTCTAGAATGGGTAAGCTTTTGAAGATGCTTGCTGAACAAGGGCATCATACTCCTTTTGAAAAAAGTTATCTTCATTTTTTAGTTACTTGCGAAACAGCTAGTCATATTCATTTAATAAAACATAGGATAGGGGTAAGTATAAACGCCGAATCGGCTAGATATAAAGAACTAAAAGAAGATAAAGTTTATATTCCCGTAGACTGGCCGGATTATTTGAAAAAAGAATTTGAAGATAAAATTAATGTGTGTATTGAAGATTATCATAATATTTTAAATCTTTTAATCGCTAATGGTTTTGATAGAAAAAGAGCAAAAGAATCCGCAAGGTTTCTTCTTCCTTATGCTAATCAAATAACAATGGACATAGGTTTTAATTTTAGATCTTTTATGCATTTCCAAAGTTTAAGAAACAAACCAGAAGCCCAATTAGAAATAAGGTCAATAGCCCAGGAAATGTTAAGGCTTATTAAAGAAACAGGAAAATTTAATCTTTCTTTAGAAGGATTTGGTTTATGAGTGTTTTTGGTATAACTTCCAAAAAAATAGCCTCGCTAATTCCTCCTATATACATAGAAAAAATGGACGAAGTTATAAAGCTATTGAGAGAAATAAAGAAAATATTGGAGAAACAAAAATGATCATAGGTTTGTGTGGTAAAAAACAGTCAGGTAAATCAACTGTAGCCAAGTATCTTACGGATAACGAATTCATTGAGCTTTCATGGGCTTATCCTTTGAAAGAGATTATTGGTCGCGAACTATTCGGTTTGAATGACGATCAGCTTTATGGATCAGAAGAAGCTAAGGAGGCTATCATACCTGATTGGGGTTTCTCGGCTAGACAGATCCTACAGCTTGTAGGGACTGAGTGTTTCCGAAAAGTTATCCGAGACGACTTCTGGGTAGTCCTAGGTAAGCGAAGACTATTAGAGCTTACTGCTAAAAAATATGATATAGTTATCAGCGATTGCCGTTTTCCAAATGAGATGGAAGCCATTAAATCAGTAGGAGGGATTACTGTTAGAATAATTAGAGACGGTCAAATATCTTTAGACTCTCACCCTAGCGAGAACAGTTTGAATGATTTCGTAGCGGATTATAACTTAATGGCTAAGTCAGGAGATATAAACCACCTGCGACAAGGTATTGTAAATATTATTAAAGCTCATACAGGAAAGTCTTATGCCATTTAGAAAAAACGAACAGGGGACGTTCTGGGTTGATCCAACACCAGAAGACGTTTTAAAATTTACAGAAAATTTAGTTAATCCAGACGTAGTTAAAGAAGACTTAACTGCAAGGCTAAATAGTTTTGTTGCTGAAACTCTAAATGGAGCCAAGAGGTTAGCTGATTCTAATATTGCAACGCTATCAGCATTGAAGTCTATTAGTACGCGTGGGGGCATGGGTCTTGTAGATATAGTAATGCCAGTATATGGCGGTTATTATATTGTCAAGGAATCTATCAAGGCTTTACAAGAAAGAACTTTCTGGCCTTACCGAATCACTGTGGTTGATGATGCTTCCCCTGATAATAAAACAAAAAACTATCTAAAGGAGCTTCAAGCTTCCTGGGCTGATCTTGCTCCTCCGTTTAATCATCAAGTAATTTTCCAGAAAAAAAACAAAGGCTTTTCAGCGACCGTTAATGCCGGAATAAGGGCAACTAACGGGCGCTATATTTGTGTTTTCAACTCGGATGTTCTAGTCACAGACAACTGGCTAACAAAACTGGTTCTTGCCCTTGAGTCCGACCCTAGGAATAAAATTGTAAATCCTTGTACTAATAACACGGCTTTGATAGATGTACCTATGCAGCCGGGCATAAGTTATATTAATATGAACCGGGCATTGGAGCGATGCTCGTCTCACAGATACCCAGAGATAATGCCTACTGGTTTCTGTTTTATGTTTCACCGATCTCTGACTAACCTTGTGGGACTCCTGGACGAAGGCTTTGAAAACTATGGCGAGGAAACTGATTACTGGATGAGAGTTATTTCCCATGTCCATGAAGGAGAATATCCTAGATGGCGGGCTGTCCTAGCTGATGATACTTATGTGTTTCACGAGAGAGGAAGCTCATTTAGCAGCCTTGGCTCAAATGCTCATATGAATAAGAGAACCGAAGGTAGCCAGAGATTCCACGCTCGATGGCCTTCTTATAAGAACTGGGCTAAGTCGTTTGATGTTAAACGAACTATGGCTCCAATTAGAACGACCCTTCCTATAGCTGCCGCGTCTAATCCTAAATGGAAATATAATATTGCTTTTGTAACATTCAGCACAGCATATTGTGGTGGGATGAAATACATTTCAGATATTGTTAACTATCTTATTGAGAATAATGTTAATGCCAAGGTGGTTCAAATCAAGAGATCACCTAAGCACACTGAACTAGGAACTCTTGGCGAGCTCAGAACTGCTCCCGTGGTATTTGAAAGCCCAGAAGATATTATAAAAAACTTTCGAACTAGAGTATTTGATAAAGGTGTCGTAGTGGCAGCCACTAATGAGGTGGCAACTGTTGTCAAGCATATCTGTCGAAATGATTCAAAGCTTCCATCGGTTTTGTTTGCCCAGAGCCATGATCCTTTATTGTCAAATACAGAAGAAATTAAAAAAGATATGACAGAAGCTTATTCCTCAGTAAATCACATTATTGCTAATGCAAAATGGCTGGATGATGATATAAAAAATAATTATAACGTTCCGACCCTTGGTTATGTTCATCCGGGCTATGATGATGATATATACTTCTTGAGAGAAAGAGAAGACGGAGATGACAGACCTACTGTTCTAATTTCTCTATTGAGAACTTATGCTTTCAAAGGCTATGAAAGAGGAATTGAACTGGCTGTAGCCCTATCCAAATTGTTTAGACAAAACAGCGAGAGCTTCCGAATAATGGCTATTGGAACCACGGTAGCCCATGAATGCCCTGATATAATCTGTCTAGGAGATACATCTCCCAATTATCTATCAAAGCTTATGTCTACAGAAGTAGATATTTTCGTAGACCCGTCGCATATTCATACCTATGGTTTAATGTCCTTGGAAGCCATGGCCTCAGGTGTCGTTCCTGTTCTATGGGACAACAAGGGAATCCATGAATACGCCAAACATAATATTAATGCTATGATATTTAAGCCTGATGAGAAGCCGGAAGTCTTGGCAGAAGAAATTTACAAGCTTCTGAAAGATAAGGAACGATTGACAAGGTTAAAGGCTGAGGCTGTTAATGTAAACCAGGTTAGAAGTTCAGGAGTTATAGAGTTTGTTGATAAGCTTGAAAAGAATTTTAATTTAAACTTTAAGTCTAGAAGAATTGCCGTAATAACTCCGCACCTACGAAAACGTGGCGGCCCTACTACTATAATGGATATAGCACACAAACTGCAAGATAAAGGACACGAAGTTGACTTATATTCTATTCATTCAGATTTTAATGTTGATATATTAAAAGACCTCCGAGTGCCTATTCATGTTAATTGGAAAAAGATCAAGAAGTGTGACCTTTTGATTACCAATTCAGATGGCCCTGAGAATGTTTATTTTAATAGGCTTCCTCAAGTAAGTAAGAAAGTTCTTCTAAAATTAAGTCATAATAAGAGATTCCAGAAATTAGAAGACGATAGTTTGAAGTTAAAATGGGATACTATTATGACTAGTACTCAATGGTTGGCAGATACTTGCATGAAACCTCAGGTTGAAGAAGGCTGGACTCATCCTCCACATCCTGCTAAACGGCTTGGCTGGTATCATTATGACCATGTAGCTTTCGCTAAATCCCCTGTAAATCGTATATTTAATAATGTGAATGTAGTTGGAAGCCCTGCCATAATAGTAGGCACTTTGGCTCATCATTATCCATTGAAAGGAACTCAAGACGCCATGAAAGCGCTCCTTGCTTTGAAGCAAAAGTGGGGAGATAAATTATATGTTGTTACAGTAGGAGAACAGGCTGAATGGAAGAGTCAGAAACCAGACTGGTGTGATTTCTTCTTTAATTTAAATAGACACCAGATGGCTGAATTCATGGGCAAGATTGATATTTGGCTTAGTTCTTCTCATACAGAAGGTCTAGGTCGAATGGGACTGGAAGCTATGTCCGCAAGTGCAGCTTGTATATTATCGAACACGGGAGCCGAGTACGCAGTAGATGGGAAGAACTGCCTACTTACTGAGATTGGAAATATAAGACATATTGCCATAGCCGTTGATAAATTAATATCAGATGTAGAAGCTAGAAAGAGCATTTCTATTAACGGCTTTGAAACTGCCGTTAGATGGTCAAACGAAGAGGCTTATGCGAAAGAATTGAACAAGATCGTTCAGGAGATTTTCAATGACTAATATACGTCGAGGCATAGCCGTCGTTCATTTTGAGAGACAGAAGACCCTTCCTAAGCTGTTAGAAGCTGTCAGGGAAACAGCTCCGGTAGGAACCAGGATAGTTGTATGCGATGACGGGTCGTCTACGCTTTCGACGTTGCCCCAGGACGCGATTTTATTGAGAGGCCCTCGTCTCGGTGTGGGCGCGAACAAGAACAGGGCTCTGTGGGCATTACAGGACTGCCATTACTTAGTTATTCTTGAGGATGATTTGATCCCTAAGGAAAAAGGCTGGTTTGAAGTATATGAACAAGCGGCAGCTATAACTAATATACATCATTTCTGCCGAGTACATGACGAGAAGCTGGTTCAAGATACTCATCCTGCCATGACAAATTTCCTAGCTACCAAAGGTTTTACTCCTCTGTTTGGATCCTCTCCTAGAGGGGATTTTACATTTCTTACAGCAGAGGTATTGAAAAAGGTTGGAGGGTTCAACCCAAACTTCATTGGAGCCGGCTATGCGCACGGGGAGTGGAGTTCTCGTGTAGCCAAAGCTGGACTTATTTCTCATCCTTTAAGATGGATTGATATTAAAGAAGGCAGAGACAAATTCTACCAGGAGGGAGATACAAGCGGAGGCCGGTGGAACCATCCAGAGCGAACCAAGGAAGAAATTAAAACAAATAAGCGGGTGATGAGGGAACTAGAAAAAAATAACTACATATTTCATCCTTTGGTTCTTACATGAAAATAATATTAGGATATCGATTAGAAGTTGATGTAAAGCATCAACCGATTGAGACGTATGCTCGATCGTGGCATTTTTATTTAAAGAAAGCAGGACATACTGTCCTTCCTGTAGGAGAAGGTCATCCATTTAAAGACATAGACGACCTTGGGGATATTTGGAAGGGATTTAACTTATGGCTGGATATAGACAATGGAAGAAACAAAAATGGTGATCTAAGATTTCAGTACGCCGATCAGACCCGGAAGGACAAGATAGTTCTTCCGTCGGCCGTCCGCTTTGTGGACACTCATGGCTATCCTACTCTGCATCATCGAGCAGGCAAGAAGTACGATCATGTATTTTTTGCGGTTTGGGACCAAAGGGACCGCTTCGAAGGGCACAAGAGCGCCCATTGGTGCCCTAATGCCAGTGACGAAAGATGGTTTTATCCTTTACTCAGCGCTTTCAGTTTTAAACATCCTATAGGTTTCTTTGGAACCAAGGGAGGTATTGACAGAGCTGACGAGCTAAAGGAAATATGCGAGTCAAGAAAACTAGAACCGGACGTTCGGGAAGTTGGTCGTGTAGGAAAACAACGATGGCCGGAAACTAGCAAAGCTATGAACGATTGCAGAGTTCTCTTTAATAAAGGACAGAAACATGACGGGCCAAACCAGCGAGTTATCGAGTCGATGCTTGTTGGTAAGCCTTTAATAACTGACCGGGACCCGAGAGACGGGATGTCACAACTGTTCACTGAATACGAGCATTATCTCGGTTACTCCACAAAAGCTGAACTTGGATTACAGCTTGACTGGGCACTAAACGAGTCTATTGGGGATAGCACGCTAGCGTTGGATATGGCTCAGCGGGCGTTAGCTCTGGTGAAAGAAAAACATTTAATCCAAAATAGAGTAGAGCAGGTAATAAAATATGTTGGTAAGTAAAAAGAAGAAATCAAAAAACTTAAAGGAAGACATAAAAAATATGTTGGTAAGTAAAAAGAAGAAATCAAAAGACTTAAAGGAAGACATAACTGCTGTCTTATCTGGTTGGCGAGACCAGATACAGAAACTAGGTACTAGTACAAATTATAAGTATATTCAATTGCAGCCTATAATTTCAAACCAAGTAACTACTTCAAGCCAAGTAACTTCAAACCTGAATTTTAACTTAGAGCAGCCTGATGCATATAATATCAGGAGGTTCTATAAGAGCAATAACGGAGTTCATTTTCCGTGCGAATAAGTAATGACCTCACAGCTTGTGTCTTAGTCTTAAACGACGAATATTTTTTACCTTATGTGCTGGAGTCCAGCCGTGGGCGGTTCTCTAACTACGTTATTTATAACGTAGGTAGTACCGATAAGACCAAGGAGATCATTGATTGGTTTGTACAAGATAATAAAGAAGCTGCCTTCTTTGTTAGACATTTCGACCATATTCCTACCAAGCAAGTCCAGGGTTCTTTTAGGAATTCTATGATTGCCGAAGCTAGAACGGATTATTATTATATTCTGGATGGTGACGAGGTGTATTCAGAAGACGGATGGAACAGGCTGGCAGCCCATTGGTGGGCTGTCAAGCCTGATTCTTCTAAAGGTAAATACTACGGAACTGTAAGACGCTGCGAGATGAGTGCAGATCTTAGACAGAGATATATTAAACTGCGCACTCACCATAGACTTTATCACAGACTCGCTACATTTGCTGGGCCTCATCCTGGCGAGTGGCCTGTAATTGAGCAAAAACCAAATAATGAAAACGATATACCAGATGTTACATGTTATCATTTCCATAATACAGAAAGATCATCTAAAGATTCAGAAGCCTTGAAACGAGCAGACAGAAAAAATAAACCAACATACCACCCAGGGGAATTAACCCCCTTCAATTTATTGGAGGAAATACCGCTACTGAGGAAGCCTATAGAAGATTTCCCGGTAGCACCGGCCTTAAGAAAGATACAAAATGAATATAGCTTATCGTTGTAAATGTGGTCGAACGACCACATATGGATTGAAGTGCGTCGCTTGTGCAGGGCTCACTTTAGAGTTTATCAAGAGAAAAAATGATGAAGAAGAGCCCGAAGAGGAAGAGCTTGAGCCTAAAGAACTAAAGCGCCCGGCAACCCGAAAGAAGAAATAAATCCTCGAAGTAACGAAGCCTCTTCCAGTCTTCAAAAAATAGAAAACTTCTAATTCCTTTCTTCATTAATTTCTTATCGGACTCCCAAGCAATTCTTAACATTACAAGATGATCGTGAAACATACCGCAGTCTATAGGCTGTCCTATAGCTAGTATTTCTATAGGAGGCGACTGATTAGCTTGGACAGCAGGCGACAATAGGAGTATTAATACTAAAAATAATTTCTTCAATTATTGCTCCTTCGCCCCTTAGAGTAAACTGCCTCCACTCTTTTGATTAAAAAGTCCTTCTTTTTTCTTCTTTTGATCGAAGATGCTTTGAGCTTCTTCGCCATTCATATTTCTAATTCTCGTTTCCTGTTGCAGGAACTTGATCATTTCCTCACGAGCCATACCTCTAGTTTCAGAAGCGTATGAGCCAGATGTTCTAAGTCTATTCTCTAGTTCCTCTTTGCTCCAAGTCTTCAACCGCGGATGCTGGCCTATTTTCTTGATTCGTCTCTTCACCCAATCATCGTATTTTTCTTGAGCAAGCCTTGGGTCACCAACATACTGCTTGGCGAATGACTTCTGGATCTTCTCTAGAATCCCCACCGATTGCTCATCCTCTCCGTTTACTAAATAAAAATCTAGGTTTTTAGCCAGATAAGTTCTTACAGCTTCCTGGTTTCTTTGAGCCATACCCTC
>Ga0137423_1000566_pt1 | contig 11293 bp, 10 predicted proteins | sample EasRivERMZT600_2_FD_102326 | JGI IMG/M metagenome (GOLD analysis project Ga0137423, IMG submission 102326) | Soil microbial communities from meander-bound floodplain in the East River, Colorado, USA - East River MetaG ERMZT600_2 | ecosystem: Environmental > Terrestrial > Soil > Floodplain ...
CGGGCGTCGCTAAACGCTTGCGCCGGAGAGCGTCGACAAGCTGCGGATAGCTGCGCGCAACAAAGTCTCTCAGCGTGCTTCTCGCATTGGTCAAATCAAGCCCTATTGCGACGCTTTTCACACCGGCAACGGCAACGGCGTGTTCCACGTGAGCGGTCCATTCATCCACGCCAGGCACGAGCGGGATAGCTTCCGGAGCTTCCTGCCAGCGCATCGCGTAGAATCGCCGCCAGCGGTTACCGAATTCCGTGTCGATCGCATCAATGTATTCGCCGAAATCCTGATTTGCAGATCGCGTCAGGGGCAGCTCCGCATAAATGATTTCATTTCGCGTGATGCCGTTCACCGGAACGACCGGATGCGAGCGCGCCCAATCGTAGTAACGCTGGCTGACAACTTCTGCTCCGGCATGGATTCCGATCATGCCGCCTTTCGCAGCTAACGCGCGCAGGACCTCATCAGAGAGATTTCCGGGATTGTTGCAAATGGCGCGAAGACCCACATGCGAGGCGACGACAGGCGCCCGGCTCACGTCGATGATTTGCTTTTGCGCCGCTTCCGTCGCATGCGTGATGTCGATCAGGTTTCACCTCAGCTCTTCACGGCGATGCTGCGCATACATGCGCACTCTGGCAACCGGCAAAACAGGCTTTCCAGACAGGCACGAAGGCTTCTCGAAGTTCTGGAAAACAATTCTCCGCTTTCGACAAGAGACCTGAAGCGGTTTACGGATCTTTCTGGAAAAGCGAACGAAGCTGCCTACTCGCGAGCGATGAAGGAACTCTTCACGCAGTTATTGATCGTGAGCTTCGGCGAAGTGGAAGATGGCGCCTTTCCATCAGCTGCAGTCGGCGCAACGGAGGCGTTGTTCAGCGACCTTTCGCGCGACGCTGAAGATCTTACCCTTGCGAATGCGCGACAGGTCATTGACCGATTCCTGCCGGAAGGATCTCACTTCCGCCGATTCTTTGAGCGTACCGTTCAGTTCTCGGTCGGCAACTGTTCGCAGTGATCGACGATCAGCATCTCGGCGTTTTCGCGTTTCTTTTCCAGCTCCAATCCGAGCTTCTTCACAGCCGCAAACATCGTCGGTCCTGGAACGCCGGCTTCGATTTCGGAGAGGAGCCGCCACTCGAGGCGGAAATCGTACGCGTCCTTGAGTCCGGTACGATCCACAACCGGACCTTCCCGAAAATACGCCGGCGAGAGGCCTGCCAGTTGCTTGGCCAGTTGCTCCATGGTCATGTTGTTGCAATCGGCAGCCGCCGAAAAGTCTGCAGCGCCGCCTGCAATTGCGCGAACGCAGCCGGCGGGGCGACGGGCATCAGCTATGGTTGTGGCGAGCTTGTGGCCTGCTTTAGAAACTTCCAGCGAATATACCTGCGTCGGCCTCGACTCGCGGTGGACCTTCAGTTTGAACCGGTCCTCCAAAAGCTTCTGCAGCATCAGCGGGATCTGCTCCTTTGTCGCATCATCTGGAATCTTCGCAACAATTTCGAAGCGCGTAACTTGCGTGGGATCGGTCGTGAGTTCGGTAAGCCAGCGGGGCCCAGAGAGCTGCCCTCCGCCGATGCCATATGCCAGCATGATGATTTCGTCCAACCGGCGATTGCTGATACGCAGCGTTGAGCCAGGCCGCAGGTCCAGCGTAGGCATGTAGCTGACTGAATTGTTCCCCGGATCGTTGACGCGTACGGACGCAACTTCAAATTCTGGCCTGGTTGCGTTCTGCGCGTATGTCGCGGTCTCAAGCACGAGAACAATGAGGCAGAAGCAATACATCGATTTCATGGCGAGAACTCCTCGAACGAAGCTCAGCTAATCTAACATGAAACAGAGTGTTAACACTAAGGGCGTCTAGGGGTAGTGGGGCCGACGATCGTTCCGGGATTCACGGATCTGGGAACGATCACGCTGAAGAAGGCGTGCATCATTTCCTCCCAGACCATTTCTCCGTAATAGACCGTGCGGCTGGGATCGGGATTGAACTTGTTGTTAGTTGAATTGTCGTAATGCGCGGTCACGACGATATCGGTACCCTTCTTCACCTTCAGCGGCTCCGCGAGTTCGTATCCGAGCTGCCAATTGAAGTCGTAGCGCGGCACGCTGAGGATAGTCTCGATCCGGCCGCCCGGGTGAACGAGCCGATACGTCATGTCTTTGCCGCGAACGTGCATGTGCGGCGACATCCACACCAGGTCTGCATCCATTCTGAATGTGGCTCCTGCGGCCGGACTTTCCCAATGCGGGTCATTCGGCGGAATCGCGAAAGTCTTCGCGTCGGTTGGTGGCGAGATCTGTAACGTGACGTACTGCCGCGCCGGAGGCGTTTTCGCGATCGTGAAACCGATCCGGGGCCTGTCCGTCACCGCTGTGCCGATCGGCGTGTAGTGGACCTGGAACACGAAATCGGTTCCCGCTTTGATCAGCTTGCCGGCGTTGTAACGTCTGTAGTCTTCGCTCGCCCGGCCCGGGACATAGCACCCTTCGATACCGTTGCTTCCCGCCGTGATCGACGCCGGACGCCTCCCGACCCCGGCTGCTGCGGGCAGAATGTTGCCCTTCTCGTCGCGCGGAAGGTTCACGGATCGCGGAAAGTTGTACATGACCTCGGGCGTGTGTGGTCGAAAGTAAACGCAGATGTGATGCGTCACTGCGGGCTGGCTCGGACGGATTTCCATTGACGTCACCCATGTGTCCTTCGTGAATCCGCCCGGCACCGTGATGTAGGTCCATTCGACGACATCATTCTTAGCGCGCGCCGGTACTGGAAACGCGGGCCCGTTCACGATGATGTCCGGCGGAATGTCCCAACCGTCCTCGGGCCAATTCACCGGCGCCGGTGCGTCGCCGGGATTTCCTTCCGGAGCGCCGCCATCCACCCAACGCGTTATGGTTTCGATGTCGGCGGAGCGCAACGAAGGGTTGTTCCTGAACCGTCCGTGCTGAGGATCGGCAAACCACGGAGGCATCTTTCGACCCAGCACCGCCTCCTTGATTCCTCTGGCCCAGGGACGCGTTTCCGCATATGACATGAAAGCCATCGGCGCAATCTGGCCGGGCCGGTGGCACGTCTGGCAATGCCGATGCAGAATCGGCAGAACGTCCTTATTGAACGTTGGCGACGCCGGCTCTTGCCCGGCAGGCACCGGCCCGGAAAGTGTTAATGCAACTGTTCCCAGGATCGTCGCAAATACTGTGGCCAGACGTGACTTCAATTGAATCACAGCGTAATTCTTATAGCATTTGCATATGCACGATCCATTCAATTTGACCCGTTTCGTGACGGCCCAGAATCTTGTTTACGACGAGGTGCGTTCGGAGTTGCGCGAAGGAAACAAGCGAAGCCACTGGATGTGGTTCGTTTTTCCGCAGATTAAAGGTCTGGGACACAGCCCAATGTCGCAGAATTTCGCCATCTCATCGCGCGAGGAAGCGAGAGCGTATCTGCAACATCCGATACTCGGCCCGCGGCTTCTCGAGTGCACGCAACTGGTCAACGGCACGACCGACCTGACGATCCACCAGATTTTCGGGAGCCCCGACGATTTGAAATTTCACTCCTGCATGACTCTTTTTGCGAAAGCCGCTCCGGAGAACAAGGTTTTCGAAGAGGCGCTTCGAAAATTCTTCGGCGGCAGGCAGGACCAATCGACGCTGGATCGGCTGTGAAGAATCAAGCAGCGTTGTCGCCGTTTCCATTCTCCGCGTCGACGTCGGTCAATCCATATTTCCAGATCAGATTCTTGTAGTCCCGCTCGTAGAGGATCTTGATGTTCACCTCGGGATACAGCTCGCGAAGCAGACGCACCTTACGGTTCTTTTTGGTGACGAGGCTCTGTTTCATCGTGGTGAGCTCTATGAAGAGATCGAGGTCGGGAAGATAGAAATCGGGAGTGAATGCTTTTACGACATTCCTGTTTTCGTCCCATTCGATAGGGAAGGTTTTGGGTTCGTATTGCCACCGGATGCGGTAGAAGTCCATGACACGGGCGAACTCCCTTTCGCTGGGATGGGCGAATTCCGGAAGTTTGTCTTCTTCCGGCTGGAGATCAGCCAGTTGGGCGACGTCGAGCTTGGTTGTGAGAATTTCCTCTCGCAATTGCGGCGGCAGCTCCACCGCCGTCGCCTCGATCCCTTTCGCCTGGGCTGCCTTCACGATGATCTCGACTGCCACTTCGTTTGAAAAATGATCGATGTTCAATACGAGATCGTAGTGTGCTGGGTCGCGCCAATCCTTGTTGTACAGCGTTCGCGTGAACGTCTCTTTCTCCCGATCACGATCCTCAATGATCTTCTCCGCCGTCACTCGATCGACGCCGGCAAGCCGCATGACGCGCGCGAGCCGGTACGGAAGGGGCGCAACGATCTGGACGTGAAGAGAAGCCGCCACTCGTGAGAAAAGAAACTGCCCGCCGCCGCCCAGGATGACGACGTTGTGCGATGCGGCGATCTCGGCGACCGCGGAGCGCACCATCTCGTCATACACCTTGCGCTCTTTCTTGATTCGGGAAAGCTGCTCGGTGCGAACCGGGAACTGTTGTTCGATGACGGCGTCCATCGCATTGCGATCGATGAACTGGAACTGAAGTGCATGCGCTGCAGCAGTCGCGATTTCACGGCCGCCGCTGCCTGTCAGACGGGAAATCGTGATGATCGCCATATGCTATATTCAGAAGTTTATGCGCTACGTCGGAATCGATATCGGGGGCACGAGCATTAAGGCCGGCCTCATCGACGAGACCGGACGGGTCCTGGAATCGCGGAGAGCGTTAACTATCGCAGATGACCTCAACGCCTTCCTCTCAACCCTAACAGAGCTGATCCGGGAATTTCAAAAACTGGCCGCAATCGATGCCGTCGGCATCGGCGTCCCGGGCCTTCGCTCTTCTAAAACTCATACCATCGAGACATCGCCGAACATTCCTTGTCTTAAGAAAATCAATCTAGAACAACTGGTGGCGGATCAGGTCCACATCCGGACGGTCAGCGAAAACGATGCGAATGCCGCCGCCTACGCCGAGTACATTTGCGGGGCCGGAGTGGGCTGCCGGCACATGGCGCACCTGACGCTCGGGACGGGTCTCGGTTCCGGCTTCATCCTGAATGGAAGTCTGTATACCGGAGCTTCCGGATTCGGCGGTGAATTCGGCCACACCGTAATCCGTGTGACGTCTCCGAACGACAAAACCGCACGGCTTTGCGGATGCGGCAATCACGGCTGCCTCGAAGCATTCGTGTCGGCCGCGGGGATCGTCGCGACGGCAGAGGAAAGCATGAGATCGGCGCCGGACAGCCGTCTTCACGGTCTGGCAGCACCTTTGACGTCGGAAAAGATCTATGAGGCTGCTGCGGAAGGCGATGCGACCGCGCAGGAAGTGTTCAGAGAAACGGGAAGGTACCTCGGCATTGCATGCGCGAATCTGATGAACCTTCTGAATCTTGAAATGATCGTTCTCGGCGGTGGAATCATGGCGGCAGGCGATTTGCTCATGTGTGGCGTCCGAACCGCGGCAGAGCGCAACGCCTTCCCTTCCTCATACGCCGACTGTCAGATAGTACAATCGAAACTGTGGCCGAACGCCGGCATCATCGGTGCGGCCATGCTCGCACGCGACAGGTAGTTCCTACAAAATATGGCTTTATCCAATATCCGAAACTTCTCCATCATCGCGCATATCGATCACGGTAAGTCCACACTTGCCGACCGCCTGCTCGAATTGACCGGCGCTCTGACGAAGCGCGAGATGTCCGCGCAGGTGCTGGACGACATGGACCTCGAGCGTGAGCGTGGCATCACGATCAAAGCGAAAGCAGTTCGACTGCAGTATCGCGGCAAAGACGGCCAGGATTACACACTGAATCTCATCGACACGCCGGGCCACGTGGATTTCAGTTACGAAGTTTCGCGAAGCCTGGCTGCATGCGAAGGCGCTCTGCTCATCGTCGACGCGTCGCAAGGTGTCGAAGCCCAAACGCTCGCGAATACCTATCTTGCTTTGGACCACCACCTCAAGATTCTTCCCATCATCAACAAAATCGATCTGCCTGGCGCGGAGATCGAACGAGTTCAGGAACAGTTGCATTCGATTCTCGCGATGAACCCTGAAGACACCGTACTGATCAGCGCCAAGTACGGCAAGGGTGTGGAAGATGTGCTCGAAGCCATCGTCAATCGCATTCCACCGCCGAAAGGAGATCCCGAAGGACCACTGAGGGCGCTGTTGTTCGATTCATGGTTCGATGTGTATCGAGGAGTGCTCGTGCTCATTCGCGTCATCGATGGCGAGATCCACAAGGGCATGAAAATCCGCCTGATGTCGAACGGTCAGGTGTACCAGGTCGACAGCGTCGGCGTCCTTACGCCGAAGATGAAGGAAGTAGATCGCATCGAGGCGGGTGAGGTCGGCTACCTCGTCGCGAACATTAAAGTCGTCGCGGACACGAAGATCGGCGACACCATCACCGAGCACGATAATCCAACCACCGTCGCATTCCCCGGATTTCAGGAAATCAAGCCGATGGTGTTCGCAGGCCTCTACCCCGTCGAACCGAATCAATACGAAGGGCTGCGCGACGCACTCGAGAAGCTCCGCCTTAATGACTCATCCTTCTTTTACGAACCCGAAACCTCGACAGCTCTCGGTTTCGGTTTTCGATGCGGGTTTCTCGGCCTGCTTCACATGGAAATCATCCAGGAGCGCCTGGAGCGGGAGTTCCAGCTTTCCCTCATCTCGACGGCGCCGGGCGTCCGTTATCGGATTACGCGGACGAGCGGCCAGATCGAAGAGATCGACAATCCAACGAAGTTCCCGGAAGCGCAGTTCATAAGTCAGATCGAGGAGCCCGTGATTACCGCGCTGATCATGAGTACCGATGAATTTGTGGGAGTCATACTCAAACTTGTCGAGGAAAAGCGCGGAGTCCAGAAGGGCTTTGAATATATTGCGCCGGGCCGCGTCCTGTTCACGTATGAGATGCCGCTGAACGAGATCGTGCTGGACTTCTACGATCGCCTGAAGTCAGTCTCTCGCGGCTATGCTTCCTTTGATTACCACCTCGCCGGCTATCGCCCGGCCGATCTCGTGAAACTCGATATCCTGGTCAGTGGCGAACCGGTGGACGCCCTATCGTGGATCGTTCATCGCGATTCCTCCTATGGGCGCGGCAAAGCCCTGGTTGAAAAGATGAAGGAACTCATTCCGCGCCAGATGTTCGAAGTTGCAATCCAGGCCGCCATTGGTAACCGGGTCATTTCCCGCGAAACCATACCGGCCATCCGCAAGAACGTGCTTGCCAAATGCTACGGCGGCGACATTAGCCGAAAGCGCAAACTCCTTGAAAAACAGAAGGAAGGCAAGCGCCGAATGAAACGGGTGGGTAAAGTCGACATCCCGCAGGAGGCGTTCCTGGCCGTCCTTAAAGTCGGTTCCTGACCGCAAATGGCATCCGGCTTGCTTTAATGGCCCCCTGTTATAATGGGTACCGCCATGAAATCGCAGCTCAAACGCTACCTTGGCTCGCTGGTTTTTGTCTTCCTGCTGTGTCTTTCTATCGCACTCGGTGCGACAGCGGGTGTTCTTTTTGTATACAACAGCGACCTGCCGCAGGTGAGTTCGCTCGAGGACTACCACCCGGGACTCATTACGGAAGTACGATCCGATGACGGTCAGATCATCGGAAGTTTCGCTTTGGAACGCCGCATCATCGCGACATGGGAAGACATCCCCCCGATCGTCGAAGCCGCAGTCACTTCCGTTGAAGACCAGAATTTCCGTTCGCATTGGGGTATCGATTTTTACGGCATAGCCCGCGCGGGAATGAAAGACGTCATGGCGGGACGATGGGTGGAGGGCGGCAGCACGGTGACGCAGCAATTGAGCAAGAACCTGTTCCTGACTCCGGAAAGAACGATTCGCCGAAAGATCCAGGAGGCGATGCTGGCGATTCAGATCGAACGCTTCTACACGAAGGAACAGATCCTGACCATGTACTGCAACCTCCATTACATGGGACATGGTCAGTACGGATTCAGAGCTGCAGCTGAGTATTACTTCGGTAAGGAACTCAAGGACGTGACCATCGAAGAAGCAGCGATGCTGGCGGCAATTCCTCGTTCACCTCCGAACTACTCGCCGATTCTGCATCCGGACCGAGCGCTGGCGCGCCGCAACTACGCGATCGATCGCATGGTGGCGGAAAAGAAAATCACCGTCGTTCAGGGCGAAGAAGCCAAGGCGAGGTCCATCACGCTTGCCGAACGGAAACGACCGGACGAGCTTGCGCCGTACTTTGTGGAAGAAGTCCGACGTTATCTCGAAAAGAAATACGGAACGTTCGCTGTCCACGAAGGCGGACTACAGGTTTTCTCGACACTGAACGTCGAGGCGCAGAAAGCCGCAAACAACGCCGTGCGCGCGGGTCTTCGCGAATATGACCGTCGTCACGGATGGCGCGGGGTCGAACGCAATCTGTTGAACGAAGGTATCAAGGACCTCAAGTCGCATGAGTTGAAGGAGTGGAAGCTCGCAATCCGGACGAATGACATCGTTCCGGGCATTGTGATGGATATCGATAAGAATGGCGTTGCCAAAGTCAGAATCGATAATTACCAGGCTCAGCTGAGGCCTCAGGACTTTGCATGGACACAGGCGAAGCTGGCGTCGGAAATCCTGAAACCCGGAGACGTGGCGCTCTTCCAGATCCGAGCATTGCACCCTGCCCAAAAGACAGTCGACGTAACGCTCGAGCAGAAGCCGAAAGTCCAGGGCGCGATGATCGCCATCCACCCGCAGTCCGGTGAGATCAAGGCCATGATCGGCGGGTACGACTTCGACGAAAGCAAATTCAATCGTACGACTCAGGCTCTGCGGCAGACCGGTTCCGTCTTCAAACCGTTTGTTTACGCTGCCGCGGTCGACAACGGATTAAGTCCGGAAGATACCATTCTCGATGCGCCGGTGAGTTTCGGCACATACTCACCGGGCAACTACGACGGCAAATTCGAAGGCCTCGTTACACTACGGCGCGCGTTGGGAGATTCCCGAAATATTCCTGCTGTGAAAACGCTGGCGAAGCTGGGCGTGAACAACCTCGTTCCATACCTGCGCCGATTCGGCATCACTTCGAAAATCGAACCCGTACTCCCCATCGCTCTCGGCGCAGCGGACGTGACCCTTATCGAAATGGTGTCCGCCTACTCCACTTTTCCGAATGACGGCGTTCGCATTGTTCCGCAGATGATCACCCGCGTCGTCGACAACGAAGGCAACGTGCTCGAAGATAATCTTCCGGAATTGCGCGACGTCATCCCGTTAGATACCGCCCGGATCATGGTGGATCTGCTGCAGGAACCCGTTCGCTCCGGAACTGCCCGAGCGGCCCAGGATTTGAAGCGGCCCGTCGCCGGGAAAACAGGCACCACGAATGACTTCACCGACGCGTGGTTTATCGGCTTCACGCCGGATCTTGTGGCGGGCGCCTGGCTCGGTTTCGACGAGAAGGTTACGCTCGGCGATAAGGAAACCGGCGGCAGGGGCGCGCTTCCGATGTGGATAGAATTTATTCGTGAGGTGTACAAAGACAAACCCGTGCTGCCTTTCGCTGGTGCTGGTAAGGAAGGAACGACGACGGCTGCTCCGGAAGCACTGCCACCGGTGATTCAACAGGCACAGAGGCAACCTCAATGAGACGACTCCTGGCTCTGCTGATTCTTATGTCCGCCGCTGATTGCTTCTCCCAATCTCCGACCGTCGCCGACATCGCGCGACGCGAGCGTCAGCGGCAAAGAGGTATTACCAGCAGGATCATTATCAGCAATACGAGCACTCCTGCAGCTCCCGCTCAGACGCCCACCCCAGGCACTGTTCCTGTGGCTCCCGGCGCTGCGGCAAATGCTGCAGCAGCAGCCAAACCCCTGGGGGTCACCGACAGCAAGGGGCGTGACGAAAAGTCCTGGCGGGCGGCTTTCCAGGCGGCGCGGGATAACGTTAAGCGTTCCGAAGCCAGACTCGAACTTCTGGACCTCCGCATCAAAGATCTGAACAAACAGATGCTCCAGTTGAGCAGCTTCTACAATCGCGAGTATCGGATGGGCCCCGAACTCACAGCCGCACAGAAGGACATCGAAGACGCCCGCAAGGACGTGGAATTGGCCAGAAAGACAATCGCAGATCTCGAAGAAGAACTTCGAAGATCGGGTGGTCCCGCCGGCTGGTCGCGGTAGATGCGCTATCTCGGCATCGATGGCGGCGGCTCCAAAACCAGCTTCCTTCTTGTCGACGAGTACTACAACGAAATCTGCCACCTGAACACCGGCCCCTCAAACTATCTTTCTGTAGGCGCCGAAGCGGCGCGTCAGGCCATATCCCATGGCATCTCTCAGCTTTCTGAACAGCCCACGATCGTCTGCGCCGGATTCGCAGGTGCCGGCCGGCCGGATGGTGTTGCGTTCTATCGAGAGGTCCTGCAGTCCATTGTGCCGGGCGTGCAAATTATCGTCGAAAGCGATGCATTCATCGCCTCGATCGGCGCGATCGGCATCGATCCGGGCGTTCTGCTGATCGCTGGAACCGGTTCGATCGTCATCGGCCGCGATAAGGATCGCGCGATGTTCCGTGTTGGCGGCTGGGGGCCGTATTTCGGCGATGAAGGCAGCGGATTCTGGATCGGCCGTGAGGCGGTGCGCGCCGCGCTACGTTCCATCGATGCGCAGACGCCAAACGAATTCACCTTGCGCGTTGCGGCAAACCTCGGGCTGAAAACAGTGTCGGAGGTCGTGGGTGCGTGGGCAGGAGGCAAACTGGGCGTACCGGAAATTGCAGGACTCTTCCCTGACGTCGTGGCCATGTATCCCGCCGAGCCTGCCGGGCAAATTCTCATGGACGCGGCATCACATCTGCGAACTCTGGTCGAGACTGCGTCAAAACGGACGAGTATCGAAGACTGTCGAAAGTCGCTCAGCGGTTCCGTCGCAAGCCATCCGGTCATGCGCGAACTGATCGGCCTTCAATTCGAAGAACCCCGCCACTCACCGGAATGGGGCGCGGTCATCTGGGCGCGCCAGCATTTCAACGGCTGATTCCGGAATCAGGTATGCCAAAATTGAAAGGATTATGATCAGCGGAGAGTCAGTGGAGAAAGCCTGCTCCGAAGTCGGCCGGTATACGGACGAACAGATGGCCGGTGAGTTCGATCGTTTCTTCCAGGCGCAGCCGGCCGTTTGCGAGTTCATCGTAGAGTTGACGCACGAGAGCGGGCAAAAGATTCAGGAACTGTCGCTCTTCCTTTCATA
>Ga0137423_1000571_pt1 | contig 11256 bp, 12 predicted proteins | sample EasRivERMZT600_2_FD_102326 | JGI IMG/M metagenome (GOLD analysis project Ga0137423, IMG submission 102326) | Soil microbial communities from meander-bound floodplain in the East River, Colorado, USA - East River MetaG ERMZT600_2 | ecosystem: Environmental > Terrestrial > Soil > Floodplain ...
ATAGCATGGCGAACTTTCAAATTGCGAATTGCTGGCACTCCACTCGAGTTTCGCAGTTCCAAATTCGCAATTTATCTACCGTTTGGTCGTAAACCTGACCTGAACACGCGACCCAGCCCGGACATTCGCACCGGCTGGCGGAAACTGCTCAGCGGCGGCACCCGAACCAACCGAGCGGCAACGCAATCCGAGCCTCAGACATTGCTCAGTAACCTGCCTCAGCGACTTTCCATAGAACTCGGGAACGCTGATTTCGCCAAGCTCATAAGATCCCGCGCCGGAGTTCGGTGCCTTAAACGCTGCATCGAGTACCTTCCATGTGTTCGACCCTGATGAGGCGCCCGCCCCAGGCATTGCCGGCACGGTTGGCCGGGACGGTTCGCGCTTCCGCTTTTCCTCTCGAGCGACGAATTGAGGAGGATTGAGCGGGACGTCCGCTGGAACGGACATGTAGTGCAATGCCTGTTCAGCTATACGCTTGAAGACAGGCGCTGCAACTTCTCCACCATGATACCGGCCACGAGGCTCATCGATCACGACGATCAGTGAGAGCACTGGATTCGTCGCTGGGGCAAATCCGGCAAAAGATGCGACGTACTTTGATTTCGAGTAACGGCCCGTTTCATCAATTTTCTGTGCAGTACCCGTCTTACCGGCGGCCGTGTACCCTTCGAGCCGCCCGGACTTCGCGGTCCCTTCGGTTACAACGATCTCAAGCATTTCCCGGAGTTCGCTGGTCGTTTCCGTCGACAAGACGCGTTCGCCGTGGACATCCGTTTCGACAATTCCGCTTTCCGGATACTTCACTTGTTTGACGACGAACGGACGATAAAGGATTCCGCCATTAGCGACGGCGGACACCATACTGACAATCTGCAATGGCGTGACACCGATCTCCTGTCCCATAGAAATAGCGCCGACGGAGACTCTCGACCAACGATTGGCCGGTTTTGTCAACCCTCGCTCTTCGCCGGGCAGATCCACACTGGTTAGACGGCCAAAACCCAAACGCGAGATGTAGCTGGCGAACCGCTGGTCTCCGAGCCTCATGCCTAGCTTGATGGCGCCGACGTCAGAAGAATTCTTCATCACCTCTTGAACAGTCAACAGACCGAAAGGCAAGTGATCACGAATTCGGTGACCGTAAAGAACGATCGAGCCCATCTGGCAATCGATTGTCTCGCCCGGCGTCGTCAGCTTCTCCTCGAGGGCCGCGCCAATCGTGACGATCTTAAAGGTCGAACCCGGTTCATAGGTGTGACTGACCGATCGATTCGTCCAGGTCCCCGGCGAATACCGACGGTATTCGTTCGGGTTGAACTGCGGATAGTTTGCCATTGCCAGTATCTCGCCGGTCCGCGGATCCATTGCCACGATAGAGATTCCGGTGGCCTGCGTCTGTTCCTGGGCTTGCTTTAATTCTTTTTCGACAATGTATTGGATGTTCTGGTCGATCGTCGTTACAAGGTTGGCTCCGGGGGCAGGCGCCTGCTCGATGCTGTAGTAATCGCGCCTGCGAGCGTCGGTCATGACGACAACGCGACCCGGCTCGCCGCGCACGCTGTCGTTGTACTTGAACTCGAGCCCGCCCATGCCTTCTTCGTCTATGTTGACGTAGCCGAGGACGTGCGCCGCCAGCTCCCTCTTCGGATAAAATCGCTGGTCTTCCTTTTGGAAATAAACACCAGTGAGCTTTGCTTTTTGAATGGCGTTGGCTTCAGCTGGAGATATCTTCCGCTTGATCCATACAAACGACTTGTCCGTGTCCAGCCGCTCCACGAGCTCCGCCCTGGACATTCCGGTCAATGAAGACAGCGTCCGGGCTGTGCGAACCGGGTCCTTGATTTCATCAGGCACGGCGAAAACGGAATCGACCTTGATACTGATCGCCAACTCATTGTTGTTTCGATCGTAGATGACTCCACGGCGTGGACTGATTTCAATGGATTTCCGCTGCTGACGAACCGCTCGCTCTGTCCAGGTCGCCGATTCGACCACGTGAAGAAAATACAGGCGGGCCGCGATAACCGTTCCCCAAATCCCCATAACGGATATCAAGAAGTACACCCGCCTGCTGAGAGGCTTTTGATTCTTCATGGCGCGCTACCTCTTCGCTGCCAATTGTTCCTGCTGTGGTTGAGGCTGAGCTCGGGGAATGGTCAATGGAGCGTCCGCGCTCATGATGACCAGCTGTCCGCGTGCCGGCATTACCATTCCGAGTTGTTGTCGGGCAAGCTTGTCAATCCGTTCAAAATCTCTGAGCGAAGAGCGCTCCAGACGAAGCTGACGGCCGACTTCGAGCAATTGCTCCTTTTTCTTTTGCGCGGCCTCTATCCGATATCCGTTCTGTATCCATTGATAGTGTTGCCATCCGTAAAAGAGAAGACACAGGAGAAAGGCGCCGAACAGACAAGTCACACCGATGTATTCACGTCGATGACGAGTGTCATGCTCAAGGACTACATTCAGGTTGTTGATACGCTTCTCGAGATGGATTTCAATCGCCATTACGCTCTCTCCCAGGCACGCAGCTTCGCGCTTCGCGCACGCGGATTGCGGCGGAGTTCCTCTTCCGACGCAGTGACAACCTTCTTCGTCAGTGCCTTTCCTGCAATGACAGGAGTTCGAAACTTCGTCTTCACGATCCGATCTTCCAGCGAATGGAAGGTAATAATGACAACTCGTCCACCGGGCCGAACAACAGACATCGACGCATCGATAAACGATTCCAGACTGCTTAGTTCGTCGTTGACGAAGATGCGCAACGCCTGAAACGTTCGCGTCGACGGATGGATGTGGCCGTATCGTGGCGTGCCCATTACGGCACCGACCGCCCGGACCAGGTCCGATGTCAGCTTGAGTGGCCTCGACCGCACTATCGAGCGGGCAATTGCGCGGGAGCGGCGCTCTTCACCAAAGTTGAAGAGAATGTCGGCGATTTCTTTTTCTGCGAAAGTGTTCACCACGTCGGCCGCCGTCATTTCCTGCTCCCTATCCATTCGCATATCCAGAGGACCCTCGCGCTTGAATGAGAACCCGCGCGATGCATCGTCCACCATCATCGACGACAATCCCACATCGGCCAGCACGCCGTCGGCATCCGTAAACCCACGCTGTTCTGCTATCGAGGCAATCGATCGAAAATTCGCTTTGACGATTTCCAGACGAGATCCAAATGACTGCAAGTTGCGCACGGTTTCCGCGATCGCGACTTCGTCGTGGTCGATTGCCAGCACACGGCCGTCCGGCGAGCTGCGATCGAGCATCGCTCGCGTGTGTCCGCCCGCACCGAGCGTCGCATCGATGAATTTGCCGCCCGCTTGCGGATGGAGGAACTGCAGCACTTCGTCGAGTAGAACGGGTATGTGAGCCTGCATGCATCTCTAAATTCCCAACTCGGCCAGCGTTTGGTGATCCTCTTGCGTGAACTCCTCGTCCTTCAGCTTCGAGAGGAACCGTTCATGATTCCAGACATCCAAATAGTTCAGTTGCCCCAGCACCACGACTTCGCCCGACATCTTTGCGGAGTCGCGCAAGATTGGTGGGATTAGTATCCGTCCTGATTTATCGATGGAGGTTAACTGACCGTAATAGTTCGTACGATCAAGAAACTTCTTCTTCGTAGGGTTTAGAGCAGGAAGTTTGGTGAGACGATCTTCGATTTCTTGCCAAACAGAGAGGGGATAAATCAGGACGGAATCTCCAGAAAGGCTGGTTACATAAAACTCGGCGCTGTTGTGGGCGTCTTCGATCTCCTGGCGGAACACTGACGGGACCTTTAAACGTCCTTTTTCATCAATGGTCGCGATCTGGTTGCCACGCATGCTCTACCTTGTTCCCCATGGAGACAAATGTCACTACTTTGGGCCACTTTTGGCCACATCAGACTACTGCCGTGGCTAAACCGTGTCAACAGAAAGTTTTAAGGGAGGTCTGTGCTACCTTTACTTATCTATGAAGGCTGGAATCATCGGTTTGCCGGCCGTGGGAAAGACAACCATATTCAATGTCCTGAACCAGGGTAAGGCGGCCGTGACCGTGGGGAGCCGCCGGTTGGAGCCGAATGTCGGCATCGTCAAGGTTCCGGACGAACGCTTGGATTTTCTATCGTCGAAGTTCAATCCTGAAAAAACAACATATGCGACCGTTGAATTCGTCGACGTCCAGGGCCTTGTTCGCGGAAAAGGGCAGGATATGGCTTTGGCTCCCGTGCGAACCGTCGACGCACTGCTCCATGTGATTCGCTCATTTCATGATGATGCTGTTCCCCATTCCGAAGGCGGCATCGATCCTGAACGCGACCGTCGCAATCTTGATTTCGAGTTGTTGCTTGCCGATATCGCTTCGATCGAAAAGCGTATGGAACGGCTGGAAAAGGACCTGAAGAAAATCAAGAATCCTGCCCTCGAAAAAGAGCTCGTCTTTCTGCAACGCGCAAAGGCGTGGCTTGAAGCGGAGAAGCCATTGCGTGAGATGGAAATGAACGACGAAGAAAAAAAGCTCGTGAAAGGTTTTGCTTTTCTTTCCGAGAAACCAATGATCTACGTCGAAAACATTGGCGAAGATCAGCTTGAGAGGTTACGACATCGCGCTGAAGGCTCGCAGTTGAGACCGAACACCGAACTTGCGCTGATCTGCGGAAAACTTGAAGCCGAGATGGCGGAGTTGCCACGAGAAGAGATGCAGAGCTTCCTCAGCGATTACGGCCTCACTGAGTCCGGCGCGGAACGACTGATTCGAACCACGTATCGCCTGCTCGGTTTGATTTCATTTTTTACCGTCGGAGAGGAGGAGTGCCGCGCATGGACGATTGTCCGCGGAACTAACGCGCAGAATGCCGCCGGCGTCATTCACACGGATCTACAGAATCATTTCATTCGCGCGGAAGTCTGTGGCTACGACGATTTCACGGTTCACGGGAGCCTGCAGGCGCTAAAGGAAAAAGGCCTTCTTCGTCTCGAAGGAAAAGAATACATCGTGAAAGACGGAGACATTATGACGATACGGCATAGTGGATGATGGGGGATTGCGAATTGCGAATTGCGAATTGCGAATTGGAGGAAGCATGACGCCGCGCGAACTCGAAACCCGCACGAAAAAATTCGCAATATCCGCAATTCAGTTCATCGAACCCATAGCCACGCATGGCGTTAGTAGAATCCTATCGGCTCAGTTGATTAGATGTGCAACATCGATCGGCGCGAATTACCGGGAAGCTAATAGAGCAGAATCCAAGCGAGATTTTATCCACAAAATCGCGATTATCGAGAAAGAAGCGGCGGAAAGCCAATACTGGCTGGAACTTGTCCATGAATGTAGCCTCGGAGATCCGAACGAAGTTCGAGCTCTACTGAAAGAAGCCGGCGAATTGCTCGCCATCTTCACGCGTATCGGACGAACCGCAAAGCGGTCCCTCAATTCGCAATTCGCAATTCGCAATTCGCAATCCCCATCGTGAACCCTCTCCTCCAGTCCGTTCTCTTCGCGCTCGCTGCGGCATTCGCCAACGTTCTGGGCGGCGTGATCGTAACAACACATGAATGGGCGAGACGTTCGCTGCGATACTTTATTGCGCTGGGAGCGGGCTTCATGTTGGGAGCGGTTTTTCTGGAGATGCTTCCAAAGAGCCTGGAACGGTCGGAATCGGCGCCGGCCTTGATGCTTGTCGGTTATCTCATCGTCCACATGTTTGAGCACACGTTTGCTTCTCACCTTCATTTCGGCGAAGAAACGCATCACGATGAATTGACGGATCCGGCGGTCGGCATATCGGCGTTCATCGGTATGTTGGTGCACACGTTCTTCGATGGAGTCGCGATCGGCTCGGGCTTTGAGGTCTCGGAAAGTGTGGGCATCATCGTGTTCCTGGCAGTGTTTCTGCACAAGATTCCTGACGGGTTCACGATTGCTTCGATTCTGCTGACCGCTGGTTACTCGAAAAACCGAGCCGTGACGGCGGCGGCCGCGCTCGGTGTATCGACACTGGCGGGCGTCTTTGTGGTGCATCTCACACCTGGCTTATTCAAATATGCGTTTCCTGTCTCAGCGGGCTCACTTTTATATGTGTCGGCCACCGATCTGATGCCCGAAGTAAACCGGGACCCAGGGGTGAAGATGGCGTTCGTGGTGTTCGCGGGAATGGGGCTGTTCTTGGTAATCCAGAAGGTGGCGGGAATTTGACGGACAGAGTCGGATTTCGGATTCTTCCAAATCCGAAATCCGCACTCCAAAATCCGAGATTATTAAGACTCTTCGTCCTCGTCGTCGTTCTTCAACATACCAGCCAGGACCGGGCGGGACCCGGAACCTTCCTTCTCGGCTTCTTCCTGACAGTTAATGCAAAGCGTCGCCCAAGGCACCGCCATCAAGCGCTTCTCGTTAATGTCTTCGCCACAACGCAGACATTCGCCGTACTCCCCTCGATCCATTCGTTTCAGCGCTTCCTGAATAGACTTTAGACGTTGAAAATCGCTCTCATGCAGGTTATACAAAAGTTCTTTGTTGTGGCTGATGGTCGCGAGATCGCCTTCGTCCTCAGTGTTCTCTAACTGGATTTCTTCTTCAGCCAGCCGGTTCCGGTTTATGGAGCGGATCAGCTTCTGATACTCCTCGAGCAGCCTCTGCCTGAATTTTTGAACTTTCTTCTCGTCCATTTGTATCCTCTCTCTGTACTCCTCAAGAACCCTCGTGTCTTGGAGTTTCACGGAAAACCGATATGATATGCCCCGGGGCTTATGAGTCAACCGCCCGGCGCTGACTAACAGTGTTTGACGGCCAACGTTGGAAAAATACTAAATGCTGTATGTCTTGTTACGACCACCATTTAGGTCAACAGTGGCCGGTTCCACGCAAAGTATACGAAAGTAACGATTTCCCATGGATTGGCGGACCCAAAACGACTAACCCAGGGAAAAAACAGAGCCCGCGTCTCATGCCGGTGATAGGCGCATGTTCGCAAGTAAGAAACATCCTGAGCAAGGTTTGTGCCAAAGTTAAGGAACCTCGATTCTTAAGGTCAGCAGAGTACCGAGATTGAATCCACCCGCCAAGAATAATCCCAGAGATAATTCGGCCACGTCGGACAGAATGCAATCTGGATTCTTCGCGAAGTCCGCTGAGTTTCACCAGACGCTCTAAGCTGCGATTGACATTCAGGGCGACAGCAACGCGTTTCGTCAAACGAAGTTCCTCGCGAGTCCATATTGAACCGGTAAAAATTGCCGATGCGAGGTGCACCTTATTGGGATCTTTTCCCGCATCAGATTCAGTTGCGGCTTCGACTGAAAACTCAGATGTCTTGCACAACGAAGCAAGCGACGCGAGCGCTAGTCCTTGAGAAATGAGAAACTGCGCCGTTTCTGCGGGCGCATCAACGAACATCGTCGTATCGATTACGAACAGCAGCGTCCAAAGGGCCGAAATTGCAGAGGCTTCCGATGTGATTGTTTGTGCAGCTTCGTCAACAGTAATGAAAAGTTTCTTCAGCAAACTTATATAGCCCCAGAAAAGTGCGGGATTATACCATCACGTTAAGAATTTCCAGTAACTCACGAGTGCATGTTGCGGAACATTGATGAAAGTTAAACCACGTACGAGCGCGATCATTCACGATACTCTGGCGGTGATCCTTGCGGGCGGACAAGGTGAACGCCTGTACCCTTTGACAAAGCATCGGGCGAAACCTGCGGTTCCTTTCGGTGGTATCTATCGGATCATCGATTTTGCATTATCGAACTGCCTGAATTCCTACTTGAGACGTATCTGCATTCTGACGCAGTACAAATCCGACTCGTTGGATCGTCATATTCGACTTGGTTGGAATATCTTTCCATACGATCGGGGTGAGTTCATCTTTACGATTCCCCCGCAGTTTCGAGCGTCGGAAAAGTGGTACCAGGGCACGGCCGATGCGGTATACCAAAACATATACACGATCGAACGCGAGAGCCCGGAGCACGTCCTGATACTGTGCGGCGATCACATCTACAAGATGGACTATAGCGAATTGCTGGAATTTCACGTCGCTTCAGGCGCGGACGTTACTGTCTCCACCACGGAGTTTCCCCGCGAATCAGCCACGCATCTTGGTGTCTTGGAGGTGGACCATAACCAGCGCATTGTCGGTTTCGAGGAGAAGCCGAAAGATCCGAAGCCAATGCCGGACAATCCCAATATGGTGTTGGCATCGATGGGCATCTACGTCTTCAAGACTTCCGTATTGATTCGGGCTCTCCTTGAAGACGCCGAGGCTAATACGAGTCACGATTTTGGTCGCAATATCATCCCGAACCTGATCGGCAGTAATCGGGTTTTTGCATTTAGTTTCAAGGACCGCAACCAAAAGGAAGCCAAGTACTGGAGGGACGTCGGCACTCTGGACGCCTACTTCGAAGCGAACATGGATTTGATCGCCGTCGATCCGCAGTTCAACCTGTACGATCGAGAATGGCCGATACGAACGTACGTTCGATCACACCCGCCAGCCAAAACTGTCTGGGCGTCGGAACACGAAGGCCGGGTTGGAGTCGCAATCGACTCTATTATTTCGCAAGGATCGATCGTCAGCGGCGGACGCGTGAAAAACTCGATTCTGTCGCCGGAGGTTCGAGTCAACAGCTACTCGAACGTCGAGGAGTGCATCCTTATGAACGGCGTCGATGTTGGCCGGCATGCGAAGTTACGCAGAGTCATCGTCGATAAGTACGTCCATATTCCACCCGGCGTCGAAATCGGCTACAACCTGGAAGAAGATCGTCGCCGATTCACGGTTACGGATTCGGGCGTCGTGGTCATTCCTCGAAACGCCTGCTTCTGGGACTGAACGAATCGTTAGCTTCGACTGCGAACCGAGTTAGGGCTTCGGCGCCGGAGGTGGCAGCTTGCGGGCTTCCACAACCGATTGAAACCCAATTCGATTGTGGGTGCCGTCACAAAAAGGCTTGTTCTCACTATGGCCACATCGGCAGAGCGAAATTGTCGTTCTACCTGAAAGATCGAAAGCGTTTCCCTGACCATCCTTGATAACAAAGTTTCCGGTCACCCGTAGCGGGCCGTTCGGATTACAGACTATCGTTACAGGTTCGTCCATATGTTCTCCTCTTGATCGTACTCAGTGCGCTTTTCCCACGCCCGCCATACATTTCTTGTTTGTGATGTGATATTCGAATTCGTTCCGGTACTTGTTGATCATCGCCTCGACGGGCATCGCACAGGCGTCACTCAACACACAGATTGTTACGCCCTTCATGTTCGAACACATGTCCAGGATGGTATCCAGATCGGACATCTTTCCGTGACCATGCTCGATCCGATGCAATACCTGCTCCATCCACCAGGTTCCTTCGCGGCATTGGGAGCATTGCCCGCAGGTTTCTTCGGCGTAGAACCGAGCCGTTCGCATGGCGAGCCTCACCATGCAGACACTTTCGTCGATTACCATACACCCCGCCGACCCCAACAGCGTCCCTTTGGCGGCAAGTGAATCGAAGTCCATGCGTACATCGATTTCGTCGGCCTTCAGGATCGGCACCGACGAGCCTCCCGGAATCACGCCCTTGAGCTTTCGCTCTCCGGGAATTCCGCCGCATACGTCATAGATCAACTCCGGCAACGGGATTCCGAGCTCGCGTTCCACCACGGCCGGTTTATTAACATGTCCGCTGACACAGTACAGTTTCGGTCCCGTGTTCTTGGGATTCGAACCGATACTCTTGAACCAGTCGGCCCCTCTATTGAAAATGTGCGGAAGGTTCGCGAGAGTCTCGACGTTGTTCACGACTGTTGGACAATTGTAAAGGCCTTGAACGGCCGGAAATGGTGGCTTCTGTCGAGGATGTCCGCGCTTTCCCTCAAGCGATTCAATGAGACCCGTTTCTTCTCCGCAAATGTAGGCGCCGGCGCCGGAGTGAAGAACAATGTCGAAATCAAAATTCGAACCGAAGATCCTTTGGCCAAGAAAGCCTTTGCTGCGTGCCTCCTGTATAGCCGCATCGAGAACACGATAACCGAGAGAGAACTCCCCGCGAATATAGATAAAAGCCAGATGGCAGTCGCAGGCGAAGGAGGCAATGATCATGCCTTCGATCAACTGATGTGGATCTCGCTCCAAAATGACGCGATCCTTGCAGGTCCCGGGCTCGCTCTCGTCGGCATTACAACAAAGGTAAATCGGTTTGCCGGTATCCTTTGGGACGAAACTCCACTTCATGCCTGTGGGAAAGCCTGCGCCTCCCCTTCCCCGAAGACCAGTCGCCTTCGTGGTTTCGATCACTGAAGCAGGAGTAAGTTCCTTAACGACTTTTTCGGCAGCTTTGTAACCACCCAGTTCGATGTATCGATCGATTTCCTTTGTTCGTGGATCGTCCACGTTCTTGAAGAGAACCAGTTCGTACATAAGAGAAAGAGTCTAGCACGGGCGTTGGGGGGTGTTACTTGCTGGCGGGAGAAACACCGGAGTCGGCGGATGAGACTTGCCCGAGTAGAATCCGGAAGGATGGCAAGAAATCCAGTCGACGGCGTTCGAGTTCATGAACCCGCTTCTTGAGGTCCGGCCGATTTAGAAGTTCCTTGGCTGGGAGTACCTTGTAACCACTGTGATTGTTGGATCTGGATACAACCTGAACCTCACCACGCGTGGTGTCCAGGTACATCCAATCACCGGTTCGGACAGCACCGAGCCCACCGCCATCGACGGCTTCCGGAACGACATGGGATATCGAAATGCCATCGTGCCGGAACGAAACCCGGCCGTCTGTAACGATAACCGCCATCGTCGCAAGATTCACGGAGCCGTTCGCCACCAACTGAAGTTCGGGCATACCTGAAGCGTGAGGTCCAGCTCCTGCCACTACGATCATGACGCGCAAAGTTCCTTCCGTGATCAAGTAGTCCCAAAGACGGTTCTTATTCCACTCCGCAACTTGTGACGCAAAGGTGTCGACGTTCGGCTTGCCGTTGCCGGACTGCGGTTGCCAGTTAGAAAGCCAGGTGTAATAAAGATCATCGCGATCGATCTTCCGCTTCAGCCTCTCGAGAACTCCATCGCTCACTGCGAGATCGGCCTGCAAATCCTTCACGCCCAGATAGTAAACGGCGAGGTACAGCTTCTTATCAAACCGGTCCAGCCCCGTCCGATGCGGCCCGAACCGCGCCACGCCCCGCGTGCAAATGTTTCCGTGGAGGCCGTACAGCCCGCACGAAGCTGAAAATGGCGTCATCGTTGAATACAGGAAGTTGCCGTTCGCGGAACGGGCGTCC
>Ga0137423_1000572_pt1 | contig 11241 bp, 10 predicted proteins | sample EasRivERMZT600_2_FD_102326 | JGI IMG/M metagenome (GOLD analysis project Ga0137423, IMG submission 102326) | Soil microbial communities from meander-bound floodplain in the East River, Colorado, USA - East River MetaG ERMZT600_2 | ecosystem: Environmental > Terrestrial > Soil > Floodplain ...
GCCGGCGGTGCCAATACGCAGTGTCACGTGTACAAGTACTTCGACGACCCATCAAAGAACTGCGACGACGATCCCGCCGGCTGCGTTTTCCCGCTGACTGGTGTGGGTTCCACTCCCGAGATGAAAGCGTTCGAGGACTTAATGGGCAGCGAGGGGGAGTGCGACGGGGCGTTCAGCCCACCGACGGGCCCCGACGTGCCGGGGGTCGATGACTTCCTGGAAGTGGTGGAGGCCATCAACGGCGATTCCACCCCTTCGCCCGACACGCTGTTCGCCAAGCGAGACTGCGACAGCCCGCGCCTGGTGTCACTGGTGATAGTCAAGCAGTTCGGCGGTCAGGGCAATCCGCCTATGCCCATCGAGGCATTCGCGGGCTTCTATATCGAGGGCTGCACGAACGAGGACGGCAGCCAATTCAGCCAGAAGTGCCGCAAGACCGACTTCCAGGGTCAGATTGGACAGTTTCGTCTGAAGGGATATTTTGTCGATATCCTGGTCACCTCCGGAGACGTGGGAGGGATCAGCAAGTGGAGTCCGAAACAGGTAGTCCTGGTGGAATAAGGGAGGTTCTCAATGGCAAGATTGAATGAAATAACGGCTTCAAGGGGTAACCGCTTGCTGCTGGGCCTGGCCCTGGCGGCCGGCGCAGTCGCCGCGGTCCTCGTCTTCGTGGCGCTGTCGTCTAACGACGACGGCGGGAGTACTGTCTCCGACGGACCGACGACGAGCGTCGTCGTGGCGGCGCAGGACATCAACGCCGGCACAGTCATCTCGAGCGATCAGGTCAAGACTGTCGAGGTACCGGCCGACCAACTGATCAGCGGAGCTGTTACAGACATGTCGCTTGTGGTGGGTGAGGCGACACGCGTGAAGGTATACGCAGGCGAGCAGCTGATCGCCGGTAAGGTGGGCGCGGAGAACGACCGGGAGGGCACCGCCGGAGTCGTGCCCGTTGGCATGCGAGGGTTCGCGATGAGAGTGAGCCAGCAGACAGCGGTGAGTGGATTGCTGCTGCCTGGGAACCGCGTCGACGTCTACATGAGTATCTACTGGAACCGCAACAACGATGACCCTCGCGATGACCTGGTGGAGCAGCGCATGCTGGTGCAGGACATCGAGGTCCTGTCGGTGGCTCAGGAAGCGCAGGAAGTCGGACCCGCCGCTGCTGAGACGGATCCTTCCGGGCAGACGGCGACGAGTGGCCAGCTGCCGGACGAGGTGGATGCGCAGCCCGACGCAGCGACAGTAACGCTGGCTCTGACCTCCGAGCAGGTCGCGATCATGACTTGTGCCCAGGACAACCACCAGGCGCAAGTCTGGGTCGCCTTGAGGGCCTTCGGCGAACCGTCTCCCGAAACACACACCCTGTGGGATCCCTGTCCGGGTCTCGTGCATTAAGGATCCGTGATGAAAGATTGGAGATGGAGGTAATTAATGGCGAGGGTTCCTGAAGTACTTGTGGTGGACCAGGACCCGAAGTCGCGCTTCGAGGTGAAGAGTCTGGTGAAGGCGGCGCAACTGAGCGTCGCGGGGGAGGCCGCCTTCGGCACGGAAGCCGTGTCACTGGCTGCGGACTCCAAGCCTGACGTAATCGTTTGCGGCATGAGCAATCCGCCGGAGCGCGCTCTCTCGACGATAGAGGCGCTACTGGACGTCCTGCCGGAGACGCCGATCATCGCCTACGGATGGAACGACGACATGGAGACCGTGCGCCAGGCCATGCTGGCCGGCGCCAAGAACTACTTCGTGATGCCGGTGGAGCCCGAGAAGGTGCTCGACTCAATCCGGTCGGTCCTTGAGGCCGAGGAAAGAAAGCGACAGCGACTCTCGGGGCAGACCCAGGCGATAGGGCCCCGCGGTATGGTGCTCACAGTCTTCGGCGCCAAGGGCGGCGTTGGCAAGAGCACAATCGCGACAAACCTGGGTGTGGCCCTCGCTTCGCAGCTCCAACAGTCAGCGGTCCTGATCGACGCCGACAACAGCTTCGGGGATGTCGCCGCGATGCTGGACCTGCGCGCGGACCGCACGATCGTTGACCTGGTAAGGGACGCTGATACGGTGGAGCGCTCCGGGATCACCGAATACCTGCTGCGGCACTCGAGCGGCCTGTGGGTGCTCCCGGCACCGCGCGAGGGGCTTCTGTGGCGGTCCGTGCAACCCGATCGGTTCCGGAAAGCAATCGCGCTGCTGACGCGCCGGTTTGACGTTGTGATCATCGACACAGCCGGGTCATTGAACGACCTGTCGCTGGCCGCGCTGGAAGAGGCCAACATGGTCCTCTGGGTGACGTCGTCGGACTTCTCAAGCATTAACAATTCAGTTGTCGGGTTGGAGACGCTGCAGCAGCTCTCTTACCCTGACTCGCGCATTCGACTGATGCTAAACATCATTTCGCCAGATGACTCCGTGCGAGCAGGAAAAATTGAGGAAGTGCTGGGACGGAAGTTCTTCTGGTCGATACCTTATGACCGGCAGGTGCGCCTGGACGGACAGGTGGGGCGTCCTGCGGTGCTATCACATCCGGATTGCCGGGGGGCCAGGAGTATTACGGAGCTGGCGCAGGCCCTCATGGGGACGGGTACTGCGGTGAAGCCCGCGGGCACTAAGCAAGCGCCCCTGCGCCGGCTATTCAGGCGCGGTGGCGAAACTTCAGCGCCCGCCGCGGAGGGGAGTTAGGACATGCTAGACGAATCCAACGGAGACGTCAGAACCGAAACTACGGACGACGAGAGCGTATGGTCGTTCAACCTGCCCAAGGGCCTGGACACATCATCTGAGGAGTACGCGCCGCTATCACCCGAAGATGAGGCGACGGTCACGCAGATCCACAAGCGATTGATCCAGGAAGTGGACCTGAAGGCTGTTGAGAGGCTGGGACCGGACCGCGGCCGAGAGGCCGTTGAGGCGGCGGCCCGGCAGCTCGTAGCAGACTCAGCTCCTTCGCTTTACGGAGAGCGCAAGGAGATGGTGATCAAGCGAGTTGTCGATGATGCCATAGGCCTGGGGCCGCTCGAGCCGCTGGTCAGCGACCCGTCGATCTCTGAGGTCATGGTAAACGCCCCGGACGAGGTGTACTTTGAGCGAGACGGAATCATTTACCTCTCAGCTCTGAGGTTCCGGGACAAAGACCATGTGATGCTGGTCGTGGACCGCATCATCGCACCGCTTGGCCGGCGCGTCGACGAGTCTTCGCCTTACGTGGACGCCCGTCTTCCCGACGGTTCTCGTGTAAACATCATCATTCCGCCGCTGATCCCGCGATCGCCCGTCATCACCATCCGGAAGTTCCGTCCTGACAAGTACAACACGCAGGATCTGGTGGCGAACCACACGATGTCCGAAGTGACGGCGGAGTTCCTGCGGGCGTGCATTCAGTTGCGCCTGAACATCGTGATCTCGGGAGGTTCCGGTACCGGCAAGACGACGCTTCTCAACGCGGTCTCTCAGTACATCCCGGAGCGAGAGCGGATCCTCACGATCGAGGACCCGATTGAGTTGAAGCTGCAGCAGAGGCACGTCATATCGTCGGAGGCGCGCCCGCCAAACATCGAAGGCAAGAACGAAGTCTCGCAGCGCGACCTGGTGAGAAACGCCCTGCGTATGCGGCCTGACCGCATCATCATCGGCGAGGTCCGCGGGTCGGAAGCGTTCGATATGATGCAGGCGATGAACACAGGTCACGAGGGCTCTCTGACAACTGTTCACGCCAACTCACCACGCGACGCTCTCGCCCGTGTCGAGAACATGGTCCTGATGGCCGGATTCGACCTGCCATCGAGGGCGATCCGCGAACAGATGGCCTCTGCCTTCCACCTGGTGGTGCAGCTGAGCCGATTCGCGGATGGGACGCGCCGCATCGTCAGTATCCAGGAAGTGGTGGGCATGGAAGAGAATACCGTGACGATGCAAGAGCTGTTCAAGTTCCATATCTCGCACATCGAGCCGGACGGCCGGATCACGGGTGAACTGCTCCCGACGGGTATCGTACCCACCTTCGCGGACCGGTTCGCCCAGGCCGGCGTCCCGATCGAGACCATCATCCCGATGGCAGGAAGGTGGGCGTAGCCATGGTAGAGCTATTCGCAGCAGTCGCGATGTTTGTGGCCGTTGTTTCGTTCGCGCTGTTCATGCTCCTGCGCGTGCCGGGACGTCGAAGCGTGGAACAGCGAATCGCGACACTCGCGACGGCGCCTACTCAGGGTGTGGATGCCGATGGGCTTCTACGCAGGGAAACCGGCACGTTCGGCTTCATGCGACCGGTTTCGAACAGTAGTTGGGCCGACCGCGCCGCAATTGATCTGCAGCGGGCGGGGCTGGGCCTTAAGGTAAGCGAGTACTTTCTGCTCCGGTTGCTCCTCGGAGCCCTCCTGGCGGTGCTCGCGTTCCTGCTGATCAGCAGTTCCTTCTGGGGGTTGCTGTTCACGGTCGTACTCGCGTTCGTTGGATTCATGATTCCGGCGTGGTACGCCTCAAGCCTGAAGGGCCGCCGCATAAGTGCGATCAACGCACAACTGGTGGAAGGCCTTGGCCTTATCGCGAACTCGCTGCGGTCGGGGTTCGCGTTCACGCAGTCCGTGGAGATGGCATGCAAGCAGTTGCAGTCTCCGCTCAAGGACGAGTTTGAGCGATTCCTCCAGGACATCCAACTCGGCGCCAAACAAGAAGAGGCGCTGCTCCGGATGGTTAGTCGCACTGGTAGCTACGACGTTGAGATGATGGTGACGACGATCCTCGTCCAGAAGACAACTGGAGGCAATCTCTCGGAAATCCTGGACAACGTGGCGGAGACCATCCGCGAGCGAGAGCGCCTGCAGGGTGAGATTCGATCATTGACCGCGTCACAGAGGTTGACTGGGATCATCCTATCGATTTACCCGATCTTCTTGTTCGCAATATTCACGCTTATCGCTTACGACTTGATGAGCGTGCTCTGGACGACAGAAGGCGGAAGGGTACTCCTGGCCGTCGCGGCAGTGCTGCAGGTGATGGGGTTCATCACGATTCGCCGTATCCTCAGGTTGGACGTCTAGAGGTAGAGGGGTAAAAGCATGATTCCGATTCTCGGCGCCATAGCCGCCTTTGTTTCTGTCGCGGCCGGTTTGGTCTGGGTCGCTACCTTGCGCGGCAACCCCGCGGAAGCCCGCTTGGGGCAACTGGCAGCCGGTCCTCGGCCCGGCAGCCTCGACGCGGCCTTCGGTGACCGTGTGATGTTCCCGATCATCGGTGGCATCGTTGGGTTCTTGATGAACCTTATGCCACACAGCTGGGTGCAGCGGATCTCGCGCCAATTGCTGGCAGCGGGCAGTCCGATGACGACCGGCGGGTTCTTCACGGTCCTCCTGATCACCGGCATACTGTTCCCATTCGCTTTCCTCGCCTTTGTTGCGATGGCCGGTGGGGAGATGACCGCCCTGATCTTCATCCTGGCGATGGTTTTCGCCGCCATGGGCATCATGTTGCCAACCTTCGTGCTTCAGACCGTCGTCAGTTCACGACGGCAGAAGATCTGGAAGCAGCTGGCGGACGCCTTTGACCTGATTACGGTTTGTGTTGAGGCGGGCCTTGGTCTAGATGCGGCGCTCCGCCAGGTGGCGGAGAAGCTACGCGGTCCGCTCGCCGACGAAATCGCCCAGGTGCTCCGTGAGGTGGCCATGGGTCGTCCCCGACGTGAGGCCCTGGAGGACATGGCTTACCGCACGCAGGTACGTGAACTCGAGACATTCGTTCACGCCGTGGTCCAGGCCGAGCAGCTCGGCACGAGCCTCGGCAGGGTGCTGCGTGCGCAGGCGTTGAGCCTCCGCGTGAGGCGTCGGCAGCGTGCCCAAGAGATCGCTCGGCGAGCGCCGGTGAAGCTCGTATTCCCCCTTGTCCTCATGATTATGCCTACGTTCTTCATCATTACGCTGGGCCCAGTCGGCGTTCGCTTTTTCCAGTTCATTTCGGACTAGGCTCGCATGCAAGCCAAAGAGCCCACACCATTGTCGTGGCCGCGAGAAACGGAAAGCGCACAGCGCAACTCATACGAGGTGTTGCAGGTGCATCCAGCCGCGCCGCTCGACTTGATTACCGCGGTCTACTGGCGGTTGGCGGGAGAGGCGCAGTCACGCCGTGCCGTCGACAAGACGGCGGAGGGTGATCTGCACGGCCTCACTCGCGCCTACCAGACGCTAACCAACCCCACCCTCCGAGCGGATTATGATCGCAGCATCGGAGTTGCTGAGCAAAACCTGGCGCCCCAGTTGCCACACGCACGGTCCCGTGGCTTCTTCGGGCGGGGGAAGCGAGATCCCGGCAGCGACACCAGGGTGGACTATTACGAGATCCTCAGGATCATCCCGACAGCTGAAGGGCCGATTGTCGAGGAGGCCTACTCCACCCTCCGTACTTACTACGTGCGGTTGGTTCAGAGTGGTTACTCACCAATAGAATTACTCGACTACCTCGAAGAAGCGTACGTGGTTGCCTCCGATCCCGATCTTCGTGCACGATATGACTCGGAGCGTGAACGTGCATCGAACGCGTCTCCAGTGTCCGTAACCGCGGTCCCGGCTGCTGCTCCCGGGCCCGCGACTTCCGAGAAACCCAAGCCCGCCGCAGCGCCGGCTCGCCCTAAGACGAGCGCCGTCCGGTTATCACCCACGGTCCGGTCGCCGCGGTCGCAGGGCGTATCACATCTGGGCGCGATCACTGGCGCCTTCGGAGCGCTAGGTCGGCAGCTTAGCACTATGTCAAAGCGTGAACAGCAACATTCGGATGATCGTCGCTCCGAACAGGAGCACGACCAGGTGGATACTTCTGAGATCGAGGCAGCTCTGCTGCTGAGGATCTCATCCAGTGTGGATGGCCCCGAAGGGGGGGACTCAGTGTCCGCCGATGCTCCGCGTTCAGTAGCACGTCTGACGGTGCTCGACGGCCCTAACAATGGCGAGAGCTTTGAAATCCAGAGTTTCCCGCTTACCCTTGGCGGCGACCCCGAATGCGACATAACGCTCCCAGGGCTGGCATCGGAGCAGGCGAGGCTACTCTTGCGGGATGGGCGGTTTGTCGTCTACAACCTGGCGCCGCCTGACATTGGCGCGGCGGCCGAATCAGAGGCATGGTGGATAGTCGAAAGCGGCGGCGACCTGGGTCTTGGACCTTACAGGCTGCGGTTCACGACCGTCAACGGCTAAGCGTTCGCAGCCGAGAACTCGATAGCGTCCCCCACTTCGACCTGGGCAGCTGAGGCTGCTCCAACGGGTAGCTCCAGAGCGCTGTGTCCGCCGCCGCCGAGGGCCAGGCGCCAGGGCTTGATCTCGTGTACGACCTTGGTCACCTTAAATGACTTGTCGAGGAATATGACGTCGATTGCGAAGCGCATGAAGAACATGTGGATCGAGGAGCACGGCGTGATGTGTATTCCGTGCCCGGCATCGAGCTTCGCACGGCCCATCAACCCCCAGAATCGCGACCATATGCTGGTTGCGACCGTCACTCTGTCTGCAAGTGGCAGTCCCTTGGTCTCATTGCGGGCTCGAACCTTATGCATCCCGCTCAGGTCCCTGCCGTGGGTGGCCCGTACTCGATTACGACGACTGCTCCGTCGGTCAGGGGTACGTCTGCAGGATCACCGTCGTATGGTTTCCCGTCGATGGTGACGGTGATCACGTTGCCGGAATCGGTAGTCCTATCGAGGACCTGGGTCGGGCTCAGGGGCTGGCCCCAAATCGCAAAGAACTGGCCGAGCGTATAGTTGCCTTCCTCTGGCGCCTCGACGTGGATGAGCCCCTGGTTGTCGTGGGTGTGGAGCCAGTAAATGCACTCGCCGGGCTTTACGCCAACGTTCGGCGGAATTACCACTGGCTCGCCCTCAATAACGATCCTGACGGTCGCGTGGACGTGGTAGTCGAGCCGCTCGCTGCTCTCGCACGGTAGGCCTGCTATGTCGGGCTCATCCGGATCGGATCCTCCGCTGATTACGATCACAAGGACCGCCATCGCAGCCGCGATAATGACGAGGAATGTGACTGCCCAGAGCCAGTCTCTGCGCCCTGTTCTCACTCCCTACTCCGGTCTTCGCTAATAGAAACGGTCCTCCGGGTGGCGTTCATGCAGTCGTCCATCTTCGAGCCACACCACCCTATGAGCAAACTCGCGGATTCGATTGTCGTGCGAGACAACGACTACCGCTTTGCGCATCTCCATCGCCTTCTGGCGCAGGAGTTCCATCACCTCATGGCCGCGTTTTGCGTCGAGGTTTGCGGTTGGTTCGTCGGCCAGGATCAGATCGGGATCCTTGGCAAGAGCCCGGGCGATCGCGACACGCTGCTTTTCACCATCGCTCATCTTCTTCGGAAGCGAGTTGATGCGGTGGCTGAGCCCAAAGGTCTCAAGCATCGCCAGCGCGCGGTCACCGTGTTCGGCGGCTTTGCCGTTGCGGTTGTGGTTCTGGACCACGATGCGCACGTTTTCAACGGCGGTTAGCGCTTCGAGGAGGTTGAAGCTCTGGTAGACGAACCCGATCTTCTCGCGGCGGACCGACGCCAGTCCTGACTCGTTGAGCGCGGTTACGTCGACCCCACAGATGGAGACGGTGCCCACGGATGGCTTCAGAAGCGCGCCGGCGATGGTGAGGAGCGTGGTCTTGCCCGAACCGGAAGGGCCCATCACAGCGACAATCTCGCCTCCAAGCACCTGGAAGTTGGCTTCCTTCAGGGCCGTGACGGCGAGGTCCCCGCTGCCGTACGTTTTGCTGACATTGTGCAGGCCCAGGATGAGCTGCTGTTCCTCGGTCATCGCCGCTACCCCTTGAACACCGTGACCGGGTCGATGCTGGCAATCCGCCGGATCGGGATGTACGCGGCGAGCAGTGACATGAGGATCGTAGCTGATGCCACGGCGAGGACATCCTGCCAGCGGACGTAGACAACGAACTGCGGGACCGTGTCCTGGGCGAATGGCGCAATGATGATCGTCATACCGGCGCCGAGCATAAAGCCAAGGAACCCGGTGATCATGCTCTGTTCAAAGACGACCCGATAGAGGAAAGGGTTGCCGAATCCTTCAGCTTTCAGGATTCCGTACTCGCGAGATTTTTCCACCGTCGCCGTGTAGATGGTTAGACCCGCGACAGCGAGGCCCACAATGAAGGCGACGATCAGCACTACGATGAGGATAGGGAGGATATTGCCCAGGATGCGATCACGGGTCTCGCTGGCGAACTGCTCCGGAGTGACGAACTTCGCGCCCGGCGTCGCTCTTTCCAGGCGCTGGGCCATAATTTCGGCGTCCTCCGGGTTGTCCAGCGTCAGGACAATGAATGTTCGCACCGACGATGGCTCCAGGCTCAAGAATTCGACCGCGGTCTGAGTGGTGACGAACGCCACCTGGGTGTATACGAAGTCCCCTCCACTGGCAACGCCGACCACCGTCAGCGTTTTCGTCCCTCGCCTCAGTTCGTCTCCGATATGCACGTCGTAGCGTTTTCGCGTTTGTTCGTCGACCACGACTTCACCCGGCCCAGGAGGGCTCTTGCCTTCAACCATCCGCAAGGGCCCGCCGAGGCCAACTGCAGGGTCGTAACCCACGAGCTGGATGTCGAACGTATCAGTAGGAGGGTCCGACGATTTGTGGACCTCCATGGGACGCACGATTAGCGAACTGACTTGGTCGATTTCCGGTGAGATCTGGAGTGTGGCGGTCAGGGCGTCCGGGAGGACCGAGGAAGCGGCAAGGAAGTCAGTGGTGCCTTCGCTGGCGACCCAGAGGTCGGCGGGCACCTGCTCGACGAAACCGCCTACCTGTTCGTCCCAACCACGGAACAGCGAAAGAAGAATACCAATGAGAAAAACGGAAAGCGCGACACCGCCGACGGAGATAGCCAGGCGGATTTTTTCGGCGAAAAGATTCTTGCGGGCGACCAGTAGCATCGAGGGGGCCTGGGTTGTAGTTTACGGGCTGTTCGAGTTAGCCTGCAAGAAAGGATACGAACGCCCGCTAGATTCCGCCTCATCGAGCAGAAACCACTTACCAGGACCGAATCCCACCTTGTCTTCCCGTCTGCTTCTACGCCTACCGAATGGCCTGCGGCTCCGACTGCTCGGCATCGTAATCATCGTCGCGCTCGCCGGCATCGCATGCGGCGCCGATGAGCAGCCGATAATCTTCGACGGACGGACGCCGGTGCCCACGCCGACCCCCTTCGGTGCGGAGTTGATGGCATTCTCGTCCGTCGTAGACGGTCGGGCGCGGGTCCAACTGGTGAATCGCTTTGGATCCGGTGCGGTCGATCTATCCAGCCGCGTGACCCCCGCGAACAGCCTGCCCAGTTGGTCGCCAGACGGCTCGCAGATCGCCTTCGCCTCAACTCGTGAAGGGGATGGAGACATCTTCTTGATGAACTCGAACGGCACGAGTCAGCGGCGCCTCACGGTAAACCCGGCGGCGGACGCCTTTCCGGCGTGGTCGCCCGATGGCTCCAGCATCGCCTTTGCGTCGCACAGAGACGGAAATGGTGAGATCTACGTAATCGGAGTAGACGGCAGCGCCGAGCGCCGGCTCACCGATCATCCATCGGGAGACGGCGACCCGGCGTGGTCACCGGATGGTGCTCGTATCGCCTTCGAGAGCACGCGGGACGGAAACAGCGAGATCTATTCCATGAAGGCGGACGGCACCGATCTCCAGCGTCTGACCGATGATCCCGGTGTGGACTTCGCTGCCGCCTGGTCGCCGGACGGCGACCGCATCGCCTTCGCATCGGATCGCACCGGAAACAGCGAGATCTACTTCATGAACGTGGACGGGTCAAACGTGGAGCAGATAACCGACGAACAAACAGACGACGGCGATCCCGCGTGGTCGCCAGACGGCAAACAGCTGGTCTTCTATTCGGACCGCAACGGCGAGCGCGACATCTTTTCGATGAACCGCGACGGCTCCGGCGCCACGGCCTTAACACGCGGGAACGCCATCTTCTTTTCCCCTGCATGGTCGCCTGACGGTGCCCGCATCGCCTACTCTTCGAGCAACGGTGAGAACCTGGTTGTGCTGGTGATGTTCGCGAACGGTTCGGGCATCACCAGGCTCACCGACCGGCCCGGACCGGACCAATCGCCATCCTGGTCGCCGGACGGTCAGCATATGGTGTTCGAGTCTTATCGCGATGGAAACGGCGAAATCTACCGGATGGACGCTGACGGCGCTAATCAGGTGCGCTTGACCGACGCGCGTGGCAACGACCGGGCTCCGGTCTGGTCGCCA
>Ga0137423_1000577_pt1 | contig 11217 bp, 5 predicted proteins | sample EasRivERMZT600_2_FD_102326 | JGI IMG/M metagenome (GOLD analysis project Ga0137423, IMG submission 102326) | Soil microbial communities from meander-bound floodplain in the East River, Colorado, USA - East River MetaG ERMZT600_2 | ecosystem: Environmental > Terrestrial > Soil > Floodplain ...
GAGCCGGGGCGTTTCGACACCGAAGGTCCGCAGCACGACGTCACCGTGAACGCATTTGCGCTCGGCAAATACAACGTGACGACGGAAGAGTTCCTGCTCTTCCTCAAGGACACCGGCTACCGGCCGGAACCGTGCAATCGGATACTGAATCTCGGCTGGCGCTCTCCCGGCGGCGGCCTTGCCTATCCGCCTTTTGTCGGCCAGCCGGCGCGCTGGCCCGCCGCGTGCCTGGACTGGGCAGACGCTCAAGCCTATGTGGCGTGGCTGAACATGAAGCTCCGCGCGCACCGGCCCGAGCTCGCCGGGCGTGAGGGTCCGTACCGCCTGCCCAGCGAAGCCGAGTGGGAATTCGCCGCGCGTGCCGGCACGATGACCGCGCGCTGGTGGGGCGATGAGATCGGCGCGGGCCGCGCGAACTGCAATGGCTGCGGCAGTCCTTACGACTACAAGGTCCTCGCCGAAGTCGATGCTTTCGCGCCCAATCCCTTCGGCCTCTACGGCATGCTCGGCAATGTCTGGGAATGGACCGCTGACTGCTGGCACGAGAGTTATGCCGGGGCGCCGAGCGACGGCAGTGCCCGGGCGGAAGGCGCGTGCGAGCGCCATGTCGTGCGCGGCGGATCGTGGAACAATCTGCCGATCTTCGTGCGCTCGGCCGCCCGCAGCGGCAGCATCGCCAATGGCGGCGAGTACGACTATTCCGGCATGGCCGGTTTTCGACTAGCGCGAGCCCTGCCCTAGCGCTGCGTGTCGCGGGTGTTGAAGCTGATGGTCATGTCGCGCATCTCGGCGGTGAGACCCACGGGCAGCGCGAGGGGCGAAGACAACAACACCGCGTTGCGCGCCGATAGCGCAATCGAGCGGTAGAACGCATCGCTCTTGCTGCGCGCGGTGTCGACGATCTCGGCTTGCGAGACCGTGCCGTCCGGCTCGAGCACGATATGGATGGTGACGACGAGATCGCGTTCGCCGAGTTCGTCCAGGCGCAAATTCCAGCGCCGTTGAACCTGCGCCCGGATCAGGTCCTCCACCCGGTAGCCCGACTGCGCGCCGGCCGGCGCGCTGCTGCCGGAGGGTCGCGATCCCGCACCCGAATTGCTCGGCATGCGGAGCTTCGCCAGCGCGTCGAGCTGGCTTTGCAGCGGGTCTTCCGGCGCGGGCGGAAGGGCGTCGGGGGCGGGCAATACCGAAGACGGCAACGGCGCGGCCGGCGCGGGAGCGGCTTGGGAGCGTGGAGCAGGCCGGGGCACGGTCCGCAGCGGCGCCACGCTCGCCAGCCGCTGCGATGAGCCGGCGCCCGGAAGCGCTGCCGCTGCATCCGGCTGTGGCGTCCGTGAGGCGGTCTGTTCGGCGAATTGCACAAGCTCGACGGGTATGACCGCGACAAGCGCGGGCGGCACACCGATCTCGTAAAGCAGGAAACCCAGCACGGCGGCGTGCAGCACGAGCGAGCCGATTACGCCCGGACGCGCGACGTCACGCAGTTTCCTGCGCGGGCTCCGTTCATCCGCTTGCCTACCGTCTTCGCTCATGCGTCCGTCAACCGCCGGGCCGGAGCTTTGTTCCAGCGACCGCGGCGCGAGACTAGCAGAAACAGGGACCCGCCGGGTTCCAGCACCCGTGGAGCACAGAGATTGGACGTCTCCGGCTGCGGGCTTTTCCCGGCTCGTCCCCAGTGGAACACGGTTACTTTTCCACGCGCTTGATGTGCCGCCTTTTTCTTAAAGCCTTATCCAAGCGGCGAGGGATCTCTTAACCGACCGCAACGACGCGACGAATGAGGCGGTTTTCTCCGCCGACCTTTAGCGGTTTTTTCAATGCGCCCCGCCATGATCGGACGGAATTCGGCCGACAATCATTTGATAGGCCGCCTGTTCTCGGGTGGGGCGAACGGACGTGCTTTCTTTCTGGCCCAGTCTCAGTCTGCTGCTCATCTTCCTGGTCATTTTCCTGGAATGCCGGGCGATTGGCGGCCGCGTCACACTGCCCCTCGGCAGCTTCCTCATGGTGTTCTGCTACGGCGCTATCGGCGCGCCGCTGATCGCGTTGCTGCTCCAGCAGATTCCCATGTTCCCCGATACGGGCGCCGGCCCCCCATCGCCGCTCGCATGGCTTGTCGGTCCGCCGATCGAGGAGCTGGCGAAGGCGGTGCCGGTCATCGTGCTCGCCTTCCTCACGCGTGAAGCGCGCCGGCTGAGCATCGCCGATCTGACGCTCATCGGCTTCGCCAGCGGCGCGGGGTTTGGATTTGTCGAGGGCAATCTGAATGTCCTCGCGAACGGCGCGCTGCCCGACCTGCCTTACTGGGCCGCGTTCGGCCTTCAATCACAGGCCGGCGTGCTCTTCTTCGCCGGTCATCCGGTTTCCGCGGCGCTCGTCGGACTGGCCGCCGGCATCGGCTTGCGGTTCCTGCCGTCGAACTATCCCTATGCCTGGGCACCCGCCGCATTTGCGATCCTGTGGGCGAGCTTCGATCATGGGATCTACAACTGGAAGGTCCTGCCCGCGGGCAATTCCGGCGCGCTGCCGGAGGCGCATGTCGCCGTCGAGGTCCTGCACCTGCTGACGCTCCACGGTCAGCTCCAGACCTGGCTGCTGCCCGTGGGCCTCGTGACCGCGCAGCTTTGCGAGGCCTATCTGTGCTCCAAGGCCGCGGGAGCCCGCCGCGATCTTCTGCTCGCGCGCGAGTGGCGGCCCTGGGTGATCAACGAATGGCTAGTCGCGCTCATGCGCGCGCCGCTCGGACGCGCGGCCTTCACGCAGACCTTGGGTTACTTCCGGCTGCGCCGCGCGTTTTATCTCGCGGCGTTCGAAGCGCGCCGCGATCTGAAGGACCCCACGCTGTCGCGTCACGCGCGCTCGCTCGAAGACCGCCTCAAGCGGGAGCGATCGGTCCTGTTCGATCCGCCATCCGGAACCTGGCTGCTTCCAATGCCGGTTCTGATGTCATACGCGGCGCAGTGGACCTGGCGCATGCGTTGGGTTCTGATCTTCGCCGTTCTCCTCCTCTTCGTGTTCATGCTCGATCCGGGCAGCCTGCCGGAGTGGCTCCGGCAGTTTCTGTTCGGAGAGGCCTTCACCATCGGCGTGATCTCTTCCGGCCTCGCCTTCGCGGTGTGGAGAATTGTCCTGTTTGCGCGCCGGCCGCGCCCCGATCCGATGGCGGCCGATGGCGCGGCATACACCGTCTATTATACGCGCGCGCTGCTGCTCGGCTGTTCGCTCGTGTGCGGATTGTTCCCGGCGGCTGCGCTCCTGCTCGGGTGGAAAGCATTGGCGCCGGGGGCCGCTTTCATCAGCGGCTATCTCCCCGGTTGGATCGCGCAGGGCGGCAACCTCCAGACGCTGCTGGGATTGGGCACTATCGGTGCCGCCGTGGCGCCCGATCCGCGTCCGGCCGGCGAAGCGTTGCGCCAGGAGATTGCGGCCGGTGACGAGCGCATCCGGCGGCTAGGATCGCATATCGGGGACAGACCCGATGCCGGCGCGCCCCCGTTGTCCGGAAGCGCGACGCCCGGTCGGCTCGACGCATTTCTCGAGAGAATGGCGAAATTGGACGCCGAGCGCGACGCGCAAGCGCGACGCCAGCTCGCCTTGGACGAGTGCGCGCGGCAGGCCAGGGAATCCACCGTCCGGGACCCCGCCCCGGCCGTTCAAGCCGTCAAAGACGAGTTCGACCGTCTCGCGAACGAGATGCTTGAATCGGCGGCGAAGGAATTGGATTCCATCGCGGCGCTCGAACAAGCCTATGGCCGGGCCTGGACGGAGATCATGCAGGATCTCGACGCCCATGATGCCCTGCGGCGGACGTTGACGGCTCCGCTGCGCCACGTCTGGCAGGGGCAAAGCGAGATCGCCTGGGCGCTTCGCGTGGCCGAAGCCACCGATGAATGCCTGCTCCCGATGCAGTTGACGCTGCTGCCCGAGCTGCAGGCGCTCGCCGCGACGGCGCAGAGTGCGCAGGTTGCAAGGCTCGAGGCCGCTATCGAGCGGATTCGCGCGGCGGCAAGCCAGTACGGCGAGGCGGATCCGTTCGCCTTCGCTGTCGCGACCGACCAGACCGACAAAGATCAAGCGGCATTGCTCGCCGAGCTTCCCACTGCGGACTTTTCCGACGAAGCGCCGAAACCATTCGGGCTGCGGACTCCCCAGCCGATGGAAGCGCCTGAGGATCAGGCTGACGACGATGAAGCTGCATCGCTCGCCGAGCCTGCCCCTGCTGAAATACCCGCCGAGACGCCGAGACCATTCGGGCTGCGGACTTCACAGTCGATAGAAGCGCCTGCCGATCAAGCTGGCGAAGATGAAGCTGCATCGCCCGCCGAGCCTGGCCCTGACGTACCTGCAGAGGCGCCGAGACCATTTGGGCTGCGGACTTCACAGGCAATAGAAGCGCCTGCGGATCAGGCTGACGAAGATGAAGCTGCATTGCCCGCCGAGCCTGCCCCTTCTGACGTACCTGCCGACGCGCCGAGACCATTCGGGCTGCGGACTTCACAGGCGATAGAAGCGCCTGCGGACCAAACTGACAAAGATGAAGCTGCATCGCCCGTCGAGCCTGCCCCTGCTGACGTACCCGCCGAGGCGCCGAGACCATTCGGGTTGCGGAACTCCCAGTCCATAAAAGCGCCTGCGGATCAGGCTGACGACGCCGAAGCGGAGACGCCTAGCCCGCTTCAACCGCCTGGCCGGCACTACCAGGAGGCACTCGATCAACTGGTCGATGCGACCCGGCGCGATCAGACCTACCTGGATACGATCAGGCATCTCGAGGTCTCCGACGAATCCCTCCAGCAGCCCATCGAACTGAGCGAGACGGAAGCGCTGTCGCCCGATGGATCTGCGACGGAGCCGGTGCATAAAGTTGACGCCGTTGAGACCCACGCAGCAGAGCCCGATCCCGCGCCGAGCGCGCCGATGGTCGCGCCGGCCCTGAAGCAGGTGGGCGAGCTCGAACAGCTTATCGACTCGATCAAGCGCGACTCCGGCTATCTCGCCTTCGTCCAGGAACCTCAGACTGCGCAAGTCGAGGACTCTCGCGATCAGACGGCACCCGCGGACAGCGCCCGCACAGCGGTAGATGTGCCTGCGCCCAAGGCGGAGCCTGCCGCGAACGACGCGCCCGAAGACAAGGCGCCGGGCGTCGCCACAGCCGATGCGCTCCGGCCCGAACCGCTGGTCGCTTCGGAACCGCCCGACATTGCTGCGCTCACCGAACTTGTGGAACAGACTGCTGCGCATCCAGCCGAGCCGGTCATTGCTGCAAGCGCCGACGCAGCAGCGGACAAACCAGCTTCCATTGAGCCCGCTTCGGTTGAGACCGCGCCGCAGCTCGCAGATGAGCCGGCGCCGTCGAACGACATCCGTGCTGTCTCTGCCCTGCCTGACGATGCCGAAACGGCGAAATCCGAGTCCACATCGACCGGGTCAGAAGAGCTTCCGAGCGCTTTGCCGCTCGAAGCGGAGGCGGCCGCAGAAACGGCCGAGCAAGGTTCTGCCGATGAGCCCCTCGCGCGCGCGCAAGACTTCGATCCCGTAAAGGTTGAGGTGCCGGCAGCCGTCGAAGCAGACACTCCTGCTCTCGTGCCGCAGATGCCGCGCGTGGCGGTGGAACCGCTCGTAACGGCCGAGGTTCGTGCCTCGCTCTTTGCAAAACTGTTCCAGGCGGTCGGTCGGCAATCCACGGACTCGGCGGTTGCCGACCTCGCTTCGACCAACGCCGACGGCGTGGCGCTCAACCCGATCGAAGGGCCGGCACCGAGCCAGCCTGACCATGTCCACGTCGCGCCCGACCACACGGCGAACGTCGAAATTGCCCTGGCCGTTGAACCCGCCGCAGCGGACCACGCGGCCGTCCTCGATCCTGCTTCTTCGGCCGGTGCGCCGGCGGCAGAAGCGGCGGCGCCGTCTGACGATCGCTTGACAGCTGCATCCGACGACGTCGCGCCGGTGGCGGATAAGAGCGACGAGTTCTCGTCCAAAGCCGATCGATTGACGTACCTGCTCGCAAAGGTTGAGGGCGCGATGCAGGCCAAGGCGACCCCAGAACCGCGGCCGGTCGAATTGACGGTCGTTGAAAACGAGCCGGCGCAGTCAGCCGAGACCGCCGGCCAGCGCGCCGCGTTGCCTGTCGAGACACCCGTAGCCCCGGTTGAGGTTCCTGCGGTAGTCCAGCACAGCACGGTGCAACCGGATGCTGGCGGCCTCGAACAGGAACGCGAAGCTACTGCACCGGTTCACCTCAACCCTGAGCGGCTGTCCTACCTGCTGACCAAACTGTTCGGCGCGGTCAAGCAGGATGCGCAGGCCCAAAGCTCCGCGCCGCAGAGCGCCGATGAGGAGCCTCCGCCCCCGGCCCTGGAGGCAGGAGCCGCGGAGGAGGTTCTAGATCTCCGGACCCCGGCCCCCGCGAGCGCCATGCCGGAGGTGGTCGACATTCGCTCGACTGCCGCTTCGTCCCCGGAGCCGGCGGCAGCGCCGCCGCCAGTAGAGCCGCCGCTCGCGGAACCATCGGCCACGCCGTCAGCGACACAAGCGCGACCGAGCGCACCCAAAGCGGCACCGAAAACGCGTTTCGGAGCGCGCTCGAAACCGCCTTCGAAGGAGCCGATCGAAATCGCGGAGGCCAAGGCACCGGCGCAACCACCCACGCCGGAACCCGCGGAAGCCGAGAGCGCCGCACTGGCTCCGCCGCCCGACTGGAAACTCGGAAGCGGAAGGCCTGCCCGCATCCGCGCCGGCGCGGTTCCGAAAGACAGCGCAGCCGCCGCGCAGACTGATGAGGAGGACTCTGCAGCGCATCGAGGTGAAGCCGAGGGCGCAACGTCCACGAAGAAAACGGACGCGACCTATCGCGTGAAGCTGCACACATCCGGGGTCCTTGCGACCGTCGATGCGCCGCCGCCCCCGTCCCCCGCGGCCGGAAGGGCGCCGGGCAAGTATTACGGGCCCCGCTACGTCAAAGATGCGGATGACGAGACGAAAGGAGGCGCGACTGTACATCCGCGCAATCTGGCCGATGCGCTCAACGAGTTCTACGCCGCAACCGGCCAGCCTCAGCCGCCGATGCACACGACGGACCGCGCCACGCTGCAGCGGATCATCATCGGCGGCAAACTCGAAGCGCCGCTAAGGCGCGGTGCACCGTGGAGCGTGTCCGGGATGTCGCGGCGTGGAGAGGTCGTCATCCGCTTGAGGCCAGGCGCGGAGCAGTTCGTCGAGTTTGTTCCGTCCAAGGAGCTTTTCGGACAAATCCCGCATTACTATCCGCGCGGCGTCGGCAAGGGCACGTACGCGACGCACATCCCGGTCACCCATCTCGAGTACTTTGACTTGAGCAAGCGCCAATGGGCGCCTGTCGAACGAGGCTGAGAATGAAGAACGTCCCGACCGACAAGATCGACGAAGGCGCGCTTCCCGCGGCCGAAGACGCGGCCGCAATCCGGCGTCCGGACCTGGCCTTGAACATGGTGCACGGATTCCTCCGTCACATCCTTCAGTCGCTGGAGACCGACGCTGAACCGTGGCGGAAGCAGCTCGCCTGCACGCCGCGAGGCGCGGATTTCGACCTGCGGGGCGCCACCGACGGAGCGAGCGTGCTCGATACATTGGCGATGACGGGCGACGCTTTGGGCGAAGCTCTCGCGCGCGGGGATGCGGCCGCCGATGTCGGCCAAGGGGTGTTGCCTCATCTGTCGGAGCCGGTGGGCGCTTTGGCCGAACGCCGCGAGGCCGCGAAGACCGATGCCAAGCAGCACATGTTCCTCAAGCAATACGCGTCCCGCCTCCAGCGGCTTGAAGACGATGTGTCCGGTGTCGGGCGCAGCATGAGCGACCTTTCCGGTGTCGCGGCCCGTGGTGCGGCGAGCCTCGATCCTGATGCCACGCGCCGTCTGCTCGATCGCATGCGCTACCTCGGTGATGCCACCATGCGGCTGATCGAAGACCGAATCGTCTCGGCCGGCACGCGCGACGAAGGCAAGCGGCTGCGCACACTGCGCGACGATCTCAAAACCTGGATCGAGGATCGCAACGCGCGGTTGGAGCAGATGCAGATTGCGGTGGATGAGCTGAACATTCGGTCCAACGCGCTGCGCAACGAATCGCTGATGCAGGCAAAGCGCCTTGCCGCGGCCGCCACCCTGGCGCGCCAGGCCGCCGGCAGCGCGGGCGCTGCGTCCCCGTTCGGCGCGGCCGCCGGGCAGGCTTCGCCGGAAGCCGTCGTGCTGTCCGCCGCCCTGCGCGCTCTGCTGCTCGAGAGCCGCAGCGACCTCACCGCTCCGCTCCGCGAGGCGTAAGGCTCAGGGCAAAGTCCCGCAACCACGCGACGCTTGCCAGCGGCCGCTGCGGCGTTCCAAGCTGTGCCTCGGTCAACCGAAGCCAGCCCGGTCCTGATGAATCTGCACGGCGAGTCCCTTCAAGCCGGTACAACCCCGCGCGCGGAGCAACAGCGCAAGCCGCTCACCATTCTGTTCGGCGTGCCCGACGACGGCAAAGGCGTCGTCAGTGTCTCCTCCGACGGACGCACGCTGATCGCACAGGCTGGCGGCCAAGCCCACACCTTCACGCTGCGAGGCTCGGCCAATATCGCTTCGCACCTGTCCCCCCAGCGCTTCGCACTACAGCGATTCTACGTGCAGGATGATGCACGGCTTCTCGGCCGAATCGGCCCCGGACCGATTCTCAATCACATCGCCGATCCCGACATCTGCTCGGAAGCTTTGGCGCTTGTCGCGAAACTCGCGGATCAGGGCCGACGCCCGTGCTTCAATCATCCCATCGCCGTCGCACGGACAACGCGGGACGGTATCGCGCGGCTGCTTGACGGAATCCCGGGCCTCACGGTGCCCAAGACCATAAGGGTCCGGCAGACGTCCCCCGCGCATGTCCGCGAAGCGGCGAAGGACGCCGAGCTTCGCTATCCCATCCTGGTGCGCGTGGTGGGCAGTCACGGGGGAGAGGATCGACTCCGCGTCGAGGGGCCCGAGGCGATGGACGAGATCACCCAGCTCGACCACCAAGGCAGCCCGCTCTATTTGACGGAGTTTTGCGACTTCGTCAGCCCCGATGGGCGCTACCGCAAATTTCGCATCATCGTCGTCGGCGACGACATCTTCTTGCGGCAATGTGTAGTCGGCGAGCATTGGTCGCTGCACGGACGCAGTCGCGTCGCGGGCACGGAGCAGGAGGAATCCGCCGTCTTCGAGTCGTTCGAGTCCGAATGGGTCCCCTTGATCAAGCCGGTGTTCAGCGAAATGACGCGCCGGATCGGCCTCGATTATTTCGGGGTCGATTGCCACATCGATTCCAACCGCAACGTATTGCTGTTCGAGGCCAATGCGTGCATGAAGGTTCTGAAGAATTACAGGGCCTTGCCGAACCGTTTCGAAGCGCCGATCGCGAAGATCAAACGGGCGCTGGAAGATCGCCTTGCCTCACCCGAGACTTGGCGCTACGCACGAGCCGGCGGCTGATACCGTCCCTTCAATCGAGTCATGGCCGCCGAACCCTCAATGCACGATAGGTGGAGCGAAGATTTGGCCTGGCAGGCCCGGCGGGGCTTGGAGCTTGGACGAGTCTTGTGCACGTGTGACGGCTGCTACCACGCCATGTGGGGCGCTTTGAGGGCAGCGGGCGTCAGCAACAGCCTCAAGGCCGAGGAGCCGCTTCTTGCGTCGCTGATCTCCCCGTTCATTCGCGATGACCTCCGCGTGATGATCGGAGGCTCGGCCGATCCGGGTGTCCTTTGCGCCATCGGACGCATCCATGCGCCGAAAATTCCCGCGATCACCGTCATCGACAAGTGCAGAGCGCCGCTCGAGCTCATCGCCGAATTCTCGACCGGCAAAGGACTCGACTGCCGGACGTTGAATCGGGACCTTCTGGACCTCAACGGGAGCGAACAGTGGGACCACATCGTTCTCCACTACACGTCCGATTTTGTGGACCCGCGTATGCGCGAGCGGCTCTTCCAAAGTCTCGCGCGCGCCTTGGCGCCGGGCGGAATTCTGGTTTGTGCCTCGAAGACCGGAACGAGGGTCGGCGGTGACCGGAGCGCGGGGCTGTTGTCTACGTTTCTCGGCTACAGCGCGCGGCTCCTGAAAGAGTCTCCCCTCGCCGATCTCACTGAAAGCCCCGAGTTTGAGAAAATTTGGTACGCCTACGCGGAGGGAGTGACCGTTCGAAGACTGGGCCTGGCGACAAGCGAGGAGACGCGCGAGCTGCTGCGCAGCGCGGGCTTCAGGGTCTTGAGCGAAAATGGGACGGCGAGACGGCAACGCTACTTCGAGGGCGCCGCCATCATCGATTCCGGCTCCGTCATCCTGGCCACGCGAGACTGACTCGCCGAAAGAGCGGCCGGACTCGTCATCCCGCAACCACGCGGCGGTGCAATCGCGAAATCGTGTCGAGCGCCGAGAGGACCGCGCCTTCCTGCCACGACGGCATATACGAGGCGAATTCGCCTGCGAGCATGACGCGGCCGTCGATGGCGCAGAGATTGGCGTAGTGCTGGGCCCGTATCGCCTCGGACCAGATGGCAAAGCAACCCTGCGTCCACGGCATGCGCGACCACGCCACCGCAACGCCGTTCTCGAACTCGCGCTCGTATTGCGGATGGATCATCGCGCCATACGCGACCGCCCGCCTCACCCGTTCGGCCGGGGTCAGCGCGATGAATTCCGCAGCGTGCGGCCCAAACGCGTAACCGCCGAGCAGCACGCCCTTGCCGCCGCTTTGAAGCCCTGAGCTCGGGTAGGAAATCTGCGTGACCGGAAGATCGGTGAAGCTGATCCCCCCATAGATCGCCTCGTCCTCTTCCCAGAAGCGGCGGCGGAACTGCAGGCCGATCTTCACCGACGCGGTGTAGCGCACGGCCGCGATCGCCGCCTGCATCGGACGCCCGACATTCATCTCGATCCGCGACAGCACGGGTAGCGGGATCGTGCAGAGGCACCAATCGGCGCGCGCGGTCTGGGGGCGGCCCGGCTGCACTGTGTCCTCGAACGCCACCGTGACGCCGCCGGCGTCCTGCCGGACGGCGGTGACCTTCGCGCCGACGCGGATGACATCGCCAAGATCGCGTGCGAGGGCACGCGCGATCATGTCCATGCCGCCGACCGGCTGGAACATCGTCATCTGATAATTGTATTCGCTGCGCGAGCCGAAATCCTGCCACAGGCCCAGCTTCAGCACGTCGGCAAGGCCGATCGGCTGCGA
>Ga0137423_1000578_pt1 | contig 11216 bp, 8 predicted proteins | sample EasRivERMZT600_2_FD_102326 | JGI IMG/M metagenome (GOLD analysis project Ga0137423, IMG submission 102326) | Soil microbial communities from meander-bound floodplain in the East River, Colorado, USA - East River MetaG ERMZT600_2 | ecosystem: Environmental > Terrestrial > Soil > Floodplain ...
CGCTCTTTCTCGCCGACATAAACGTACCGGCCCATGAAGTTGACGAAATTCGTACCGAGCATCAGCAGTTGTGCCATGACGGCATTGTTGTCGCCGGTAGCGGAAACGTGGCAGTCCGTACATGTCTTCGTCTCCCTGGCCCGAACAGTATGGGGAACATGCGTGGAAAATGCCTGCCCGCTGAAGCCTTCCGACGACACGGTCTGCTGCGCCTGATACAGCCACTCTCGATTCGCGTTCTGCGAACTGACGACCACGGCGCTGCTGGAGCGCGCCGGTGCGATGCGGTTCCCGGTCACCGTTCCGTCGATGCCCAGCATGTAAACATCGTCGCGCAAAACCTGGTAGTTGTAAGACGTCCAGAATTTCGAGGAATCCCCTTCGTTGTGCAGCGCCGGCATTTTGTTGTTGGCGCTCGTCGAGAGGTGGCAGCCAAAGCAACTGGTCATCCAGGACGAATGACACGCATAGCAAGTGAGTCGAGAATCGGAATGCGCAAGCGATGCTGCGTCCACCGCTCCGCCATATGTTTCGCCGTCCCTTTGAATCGTCTTCGCACGCTGTGACTTTGGATTGAAATGCGGTGTGCCCGGTGTGACGGTATCGCGCACCTGGACGACTTCCCATTCCCGGTCTTCGTAGACCATGGAACGTTGAATAACCGTCCCAGTGCGGTTCTCAAAACGCCGCTTGCCCCACGGTGTCCTCAAGGAAGAGAGATCCGTGCCACCCGTGGGCGCAGCAAAACCGCTTGTTCGCAGGTTTGTTCTGGCACGAATCGTCCCGTGACAATCCGCGCAGTCGATTTCCACAGCGGCCCGAGGCTCGTTGTAAAGCTTCCCGTTACCGTGAACATCCTGTTCGAAGTGACAGTCGATGCATTGCATTCCTTTTTCGAGATGAATGTCTTTGAGATGCACCGCCTTCTTGAACTTCTCGGGATCGTCGAAGGAAACCAGCGCATCATCCTTGTCCAGCAGATTCCCTTTACGATCGCGTTTGTAGACGCCACGAAAAACCCAGCCATGGCTGTAAAAGTCCGCAAACTGCGTATGCCTGAGTTGAGGATTCAGGTCCGTAAGGTTTGCCAGAAAATTGTCCTCAGACCAGCGTCCGCGCGGAGCGGAGCCTTCGGGATTCGACCGCTGAACGAGATCCAACTGTTTTGCGGAAAGCTGTTTCTCCTTTGGCGGATACATAAGATCGCCTTCAGATTCGTTGTCCCACCAGGTCATTCCGAAATAGGAAGCCACCATGTTCGTGCCTGGATGCATGTGGCAAACCATGCATTGACTCGACGGAATTGCTCGTGTCAATTGATGACGAATCGGATGACCGGACTCCTGCCGCGGAATTGCAGGATCCGGATTCGCGGTTCGTCCCAAATTGCCGTAGATGGCGTACGGTCCCGAATGATCCGGCGAACGATCGTTGGCGTAGATCACATGACAGGCGGTGCAGCCGCTGCCTCTGAAATCGCCAGGATGATCGTTGGTTCCCGGCAGATGCAGAAGTGGATCGAGTAGTCGAGTCTTCTGAAGTCCTAGAAAGACAGGATCGGTTCGCAAACCCGTGCCCAGGCCCCGGACGCTCAGGTACCGGTCCGGCCTGCCTGGTTCGTCGATGGGATCGGGTATTCCGAGTTCCGGCGTTCGAGCGCCGCCTTGCTCGAATACCCGCAGGATGTTGCCTGGACGAGAGATTGCCCATTCGAGCAACGGATTCAGGTAAGGCAGCACTCCTCGGTTCAGTTGGTCCGCAGTTGGCGCAGGTACCGTCTGGATTCGCTGCGGTGTTCCGTCTCGCGAATAGCTTTCGCCGAAGTGCGTATCTTTCAATGGATACGCGCCATTGTTGTACAGCGCCGCTCCCCACAACATCCCTCCGTGCGTCATCATGCTCTTGCGCGCATTCCTGGCGATGGATTCATGGCAGGCGGACGTCCCGCAGGTTTGATCGAGGACGCGTAGATCACCGGGGTTGACGAATCTGACGTACGATTCGCTTTCACGCAACCACGCGGTATAGGCGCGAACCGGATTTGCGCTGGAACGGAATACCTCACGATCGGACGGTCGAACGTGTGCGACGTTCTTGTCCTTCGAAGTTGCGTTTCCTCCGTGGCAATCGGTGCACCCCAATTGAACCGTTTCGGCGGTATGCATCGGCTCCGTGTTGATGTGACAGCTCACGCAACCCGCGGACTTTCGAACGGCTTCGCCGGGAGTTTGGCGCGTCAGGCCGGCCTGGCGGTCTTGTCCCAAAGCGAACAGCATTACTGGCAGTAAACAAAGGATGAGCAGTCCTGTTCGCATGCGTTAGTAGGTGAGTCTCAGTTCGACGAGACTCGATACGAGTGGTTTGGAAGCAAACATCATCCGCAGACTCTCGGTTGGAAACATCTTGGCCAGCCCGGCGTTGACGACTACATTGTTGTTCAACAGCGGACGCCAGCGCAGCCCGACACCGGTATCCAACCCGCTTCCCCTGCCCCCCGGCAACGTAACAACGTTCCCATTAATCGACATTCTCAATTTGGGCGTCAGATCGGAGTCAACGCCTGTGTTCAGCAACAGCACCGCCGGATTCACGAAACTGCTCCGGATGCGTTCCGCTCGGGTGCGGTTCAGTCCTCGGAGGTTCCAAAAGCTGGCGGTACCTCCGGCGAATGGAGCATTGTCGATGATGCCGTCGAACCCACGTGTGGAATACATTGCGGAAGCACGATAACGCTTCCAGTCTTGATCGAAAGAAACCTCCAGTGCTCCCAATTGCGCTCGCGAGTCACCAAGAGCTTCGTTGCCGTCCATCTGGTAAAACGAATGATTGACGTTAAATCGGCCCAGATGGCCGTCGCCGGTCCAGCCAAAGTAGTTTGCAAGTAGTGGCCCCATTCGATTCTGGTGAAAGCTGAACTGAGCGGTGTAGCCGGACCTGAAAAAGTCTTCCACGTAGTAATTCGCGATGAAAACTTCCTGATTACGAGTGTGGAAGGTGTTGAGAAAACTCTTGGCCTGCTTCTCGAGCACTCGAAAATACGCAACGTTATATTGGTGCTTGTTCGAAAGGAGATTTCCAAACAGACGAATCCCCGGCTCGCTGGAGAAAAAGATGAAACCGCGAAAGTCGCTGTTAAAAGGCTGAACTCCGGCCCGTATCGACAGGAAGTCGAACTTGGGACTTGTCACTGCTACACGCGCTTCGACGAAAGCCTCCTGCAGGGCCGGCTCAAACTCTCGTGCGTTGACGGCAGTCGTTATGCGGAACCTTAGGTCTGCAGGCCTGAACGCTGTGATGCCTCGAAACAGATCGGTTGTCAGGAAAAGATTCGGCGAGAAGTTCCGATCAAAGCCGCTCTCACCGATGGTGCTGCTGGTTCCGGTCAAGGCGAAAAACCAGCGATTCCCGAACATCGGATAGTCACCTTTCAGAAGGTTCTGGTTGTACGGATTCCAAGCGCTGTCGACGACTTCGTCGTCTTCTGGAAACTGAGGAATCGACCAACGGTCCTTGACCGGAACGAAGTCCGGCATGACGACCGGTGCGATGGCCGCTTCTGATTCAACGCGTGTCGACGGCTCCGGCCGGCGCAGTGCGTCGATATCGGCCGTGGAAATTCCTTCCGAGACTGTGGCGTCGGAGATCGTCGCCGATCGGAAAGAAGAAATTGAATCTTCGATCGCGAGCTGAACGTCTATGGACCGTTGCTCGTTGGCTTGAAGAATGATTCCTGACGCGCGGTAACTCGGAAAGTTTCCCAAAGTTACGGTCAATTCGTATGTGCCGCTGTCCAGGTTTCCGATGGAGAACAGGCCGTCTCCATTGGTTACCGCACCTCTTTCGAATGATCGGGAAGCCACCAGCACAACGGCATTTGCCAAAGGAAAGCCGAAGGAGTCTCGAACCGTGCCTTTAAAGACCGCAGAACTTGTGGGTGGGCGCTCGGGCCGGCGCAATTGAGCGAAAGTGTTGGTGCACAGGAGGAGGGAGAGTACGAGTGAGTACAGCTTTCTTTGCGTCATGAGTCCAGTGATGTTGCGTTTTATTTAAGCAAAACCACGGAATTTACAATATCGAAAAGTACCGTCCTAAGGTGTGCGACCAAACTGCGGGCCGTGTCCGTACAGGTGTTCGACAGGTACGGTATGTCCCCAGGAAATGTCTTCGACGGAAAGATTCATGGCGGCGGCGAGGCGCTGGCGTTGTGTCGGACTGGGAGTGTAGTTTCCGCTGACGATGGCTTTCACCACCTTCGCTTCTAATCCCGAAGCGGCGATGAGTTGGTCCACGGTCATCCCGGTTTCTTCCACGTATCGGATCAGAGGTTTCATAACGTTAATGAGTCATCGCGTAGATGACATAGTTGATGCCGAGTTGGTAAGCCAGTTTAGTCATGGGAACGGGATAATATGGATCGTCCGCGTGTTCCCACGCATCACCCATGTCCATATTGAAATTGATGGCGACCATCAGCCGACCCTTTTCATCGTAAATACCACGCCAACGTGCCGGTCCCGCCATTTCAAGCCGACGCACATGCCGCAATCCCGGGATTTGAACACTCTGATCGAGATCAAAAAAGATATTCATGATCTCGTCCTCTTCCGGTATGTCGACGATGGAGTAATCCGGCATCACGCGCAGCATCGAGGCTTCGAATACCGCCCAGTCGTAAGGGCCGTGCAAGTCGTCGACCAGAAGAAACCCTCCCCGTAAGAGATACTCTCTCATCCGTTCCGCTTCCACTTCTGAGGGATTCCAAAATCCCCGCCCGGGTTGCTGCATGAACAAGAACGGATATTGAAATATGCGATCGTCGGTGATTTCCAGATGGCGGCTGTCGTCAGCCACGGAAAGGTTCGTCATGCGTCGCAGCGCGGGCAGAAAATGTTCTTCGGCATATGGATAGTCGATCGCCCACCAGGGTTGAACGATGCCGTGAGAGCCCCCGCCTCCCCTTGTCCGGTAGATCAATCGCGCCATATGGAATTCACCTTCCGGCAAACCCGATTGCGAATCCGTGCCGCGACTGCCGAGGCCGCTCTCGATGCCGGCCAGAAGAACAACCAGCGATCCGGCAATCATCATTTTGATCTTCAGCTTCATACGCAACTATTTTGACGTACCGAATGCATAGAGTGCGCTACGTGTTCGGATGAAAACGCGTCCGTCAGCGAACGCTGGAGTGGCAAATACTTCGTCTTCGAGTTTATTGACCGCAAGCGTTTCCCACTCGCCCTTGGCGGACACGACGGAGACCGTGCCGTCCTGACTGACAAGCCAGACCTTTCCATCGGCCCCTACCGGTGATGCGAAGTATTTGTCGATAGCGCCCATCAATCGATCGCGTTTGATCACATCACCTGTGGCTGGATTGAATGAGAACAAAATGCCGCTGTCATTCACCATGAACAATGCGCCTCCGTATAACAAGGTGGAAGGCACCTGGGGAACCGGCCGTGTGTACTTCCAGCGAACGGCAGAATCGGTCATGTCGCCGCGGCCGCCCATCTTAATTGAGAGCAAACCGTTCTCGGATGCCAGCATCGCGCGCATTACGTCCCATTCGCGCTCATCGAGTTTCGTGTTACGGTCCAGGTCAAAGGCGTCGAAGCCTGCTTGCGGCCGGAGAATCCTGTCCAATCTGTCCTCACCGCGAATCTCATCACGACCTACCAGCCCGTCGCTGTTTTGATCGTAGCGCTTCACCCCTTCAGCATAAGGAACGCTGGGTATCTGAGTTCCGGGCTGGTTCTGCGAGAATCCCCAGCCATTGATGTAGAGATACTCGTCGTCATAGCTTGCGACCGACTTCATTTCGCAGGCAAGGCCGCGAACCCACCAGATCTTTTCGCCGGTTTTCGCAGAATACGCAGTCAGCTGAAACGCCTCGGGAATGATCAGTTGCGGATCACCCGTTTTGGGACGGTACACGGTCGGGGTTGAGTAGCCGGAGATGACATGCGGCCGGTCCACTTTCCAAAGCTGCTTGCCCGACGCGGGGTCTACTCCAAGGATGTATGCGGTGAGATCCTGGTCGACCGACAGGATCAGAGTGCCGTCCACCAGAATCGGCGACGCGCCGAAACCGTAAAAGATATTGAATGGTCCGAGAGGCATCCGCCATCGCTCGCGTCCTTCCGCGGTGTACGACACGAGCCCGAACTCTTGAAAAAACGCATATACGTTGGCGCCATCCGTTACAACGCTTGGCGACGCTGGACCGTTCACATTCTCGAGACGGCCTTTATTCGCGCGTGGCACTTCGCGCTTCCAGATAATGCTTCCTGTTTGGCGATTCAATGCGATCACAACCAACCGATAGTCCGCGGCTGCCGAACCGGGTTCATGGGCGGTCAGCACTATGTGCTTATCCGTGAGAATGGGAGAGGAATGGCCAGGGGGTAACGGTGTCTTCCACACCACGTTCTTTTCAGGGCCAAAGTCGATCGGTAGTTTGGAGGCGCTCGAGATGCCGCTTCCATTGGGACCTCGGAACCGCGTCCAATCTTCTGCCGCGACCGCCGTCGTCAACAGCAACAAAGAGAGTATGAACTTCATCTCCGCAAACTATACGTCGTCTATGGCTTCGAGAAAAGGGAAGTAACCACAAGAAGCGCAAGAGGCACAAAAAGGGGAATTCGGGGTCTGGCACGTAGAACTGATAAAGCAAGTGCCAGACCCCCGAATTCCCCCTTTTGTGCCTCTTGCGCTTCTTGTGGTTCCTTCCCTTCCTCTTGCGGTGCATAATTCGTGGCAATGTATACGCCTGAAGGCACGCTTGGCCCGTTCTATCCGGGAGTATTTGCTCTAACCTCGATGCCGCAGAATCTCGCTGTGGTGGCGCCCATTCTCGCTCATCGACCGCAGGGCAAGGTGATCCGGGTTTTCGGGCGATTTCTCGATTCTACTTGTGCCCCCGTCCCAAGCCTCATCGTGGAGGTTTGGCAGGCCAATGCCCATGGACGCTACCGGCATCCGCTGGATCAATCCGATCGCCCATTGGATCCGCAATTCGACGGTTTCGCACGAATTCGTACGACGGATGAAGGCCAGTACAATCTTGTGACGGTCAAACCGGGGGCCCGCTCGCCGCGCGCCCCCCATCTCCGTTTGACGATTTTTGCTTCCGGAATCGATCGAATCGCTACTCAAATCTTTTTCGAGGATGAGCCGTTGAACGCCTCCGATCCTGTGCTCAACTCCATTGAAGATCCGTCCGTACGAAATCGACTCATTGCCAGGACCAGCGGCGACAACGAATTCACGCTCGACATCGTGATGCGGGGAGAGCGCGAAACACCATTCTTCGATGACTGGTCGGACTGACCATGTCGACACGAGTTCTGCCCGTCGTCTTCAATGATCGAGAGAGCGAAACGCGAACTCCATCACAACCATTACGCGTGATTCCCATTGAGGCCCGCGATTCGTACACGCCGATTCCTGCGCTGCCTCCCATCAATGCTTCGGAAGCGGATCTGACACGGATTGGTCCGGGAAGACCGGTAGCGGCCGGTGAAGCTATTGTTATTCGCGGGCGGATTCTCGATGAGGATGGCCGCCCTGTACGCCGGACATTGATCGAAGTGTGGAATGCAAACACGCACGGACGGTATTCACACGCGGCGGATGCATCACGCACACAGTCGCCGCTGGATCCGTACTTCTACGGTTTTGGCAGACTGCTCACCGGAGACGCCGGTGACTATTCGCTGCGTACGATCAAACCCGGAGCCTACATCGCCCGCCCGGACATCGGCTGGTGGCGACCACCGCATGTTCATTTTTCGATCCTGGGCGGCGGTGTACGTTTGGTCACGCAAATGTATTTCCCGGAAGAGCCGCTGAATGAGAAGGACTATATCCACATGATCATTCCGCAGGATCAACGGAAGTTGGTCATCGCCAAAGCAATCAACAATACCGACTACATTTTCGATATCGCCGTGCGCGGCCGTTATCAAACCCCGTCCGACCGATAGGAACCGCGGGCTTCAACCCGCAGAACGATTTTGCAAGATCACCGGAGCGCTTCCGCGAGGATGCTTTCGAGATTTGCACGAATCCGGACGGCCTCCACACCCAGTTCGGCTTCGAGGCTTTTACGTCCAACCACGACCGGTGCGGCATCGGTCGATTTGAGGAGCTTTTCGGCTTGGAGATAGCAGGCAAAGGCCAGGCGCTTCGAGTTGATGCGACTGAGGAATTGACCGTACATAAACCAGTCTGTACCTGTCGTGCGGTCGTCACCGATCTCGGCATCGAGGCGAAGAGTCCGTTGATATTGAGCAATTGCCTGAGCATTCTGGTTCGAGTCTGCATGAATCTGCGCGGTTCGAGCCAACAGTACGCTTTGTAGTTTCTTGTCACCTGTCCGCTCGACCATCTCCAGGCTCTTTTGATAAATCGCCAGCGCTTTATCAAACTGCGACGTTTGGGTATAGGCAGCGCCGAGTTTCAGTGCCGGAGCCAGTACATTCTCGGGTTTGATAGTGACTTCCGCTGGACTCGATGCGAGCAGGGCCAGATATGCTTCATAGTGACGGATCGCTTCACTTGTCTTTCCTTCGGCATCGAGAATATCGGCGTAATAAAGGTGAGCTGGACCGTAACGCGGATTCAATAGAAGCGCGCGCTGGAAAAGTTGACTCGCTTCATCGCGATTGCGCCTGACGGCGAGAATGCCGTAATTGGTCAGAGCGGCCGCATCAGGCGTGACGTAAGCCGCCATTCGTTGATAGTGCTCGTACGCTTCCTCGTATCGTTCGGATTCAACCAGCAACTGCGCGAGCCGGTTCTGCACGTCGGCATTGTAGGGGTTCAGTCGAACGGATTCGCGGAGCGCGGGTTCGACCATTTCTGGCTTTCCCTCCGCAATGTACGCATGGACGAGATGTGACTTCAGACTCGCATCATATGGATTTAACGTCGACGCCAGCATGAGGCTTCCACTATCAGCGACACGCGTGGTCAGGTAATGTCGAGCTTGATCGATGCCGGCCGCCACGAGAATTCCTGCTGTCGCGGCTACTTTCACGACGTGCCATCCCTGACCCTGTTTCGGTGTCCACCCCATGATGGATTGTGGTTCCTGCTGATTCTTCGGAATGAGCAATGCGGCTATTCGGCTCTCACGCAGCTTCCAGACTGCACCGTCCAGAATAAAGTGATGGATGTTCACGATCGCTGTGATGATCAGAAAGCTTGTGCCGAAGTCCAGACCGAAAAGGTAGCCCGCCAGCCAGGGCCCGGGAATGAACAGTGCGATTCCTCCAAGTATCAGCGCCGCAAAGTACGACTGCCATTTCCAATCCGAACGTCCCATCAGGTTCGATTCCCGGCGCGCGTAATAGCTGGTGATCCAAATGTATTGAGCGGAATGCATCACAGCAAGGATCCCGGCGCTGTACCTGGATTGAGGAACGCGATAACCGGTGGTGAGCTCGACGAGCGTCGGCAGGACGAACCAGAAAAACTCCGTTGCGTACAAGGTTAGCACCGGCAGCATCGGGCGCCAGCCGGAATGGCGGACGAGCTTGCTGAGTGGCCAAACGCCCAGAACTACAAATATCCCAAGAAGCGGCAAGCGGAGAGTGTCCAACAACGGCGGAAGACCCAGCGAGAGCACATAAGGATCAGTTGATGGGTTCGCGTGAAAGCTGAGAAAGATCATCGCGTAAGAAGCAACGAATGCCGTCCACAGGGCGTTCCGGTCCTTGCGATCGATGTGCGTGCCATTGCGGTGAATAAACATTATCGCCAGACCGAAGTTCTGGCCCATGTAATGCCAGGGACTCCACGTGACGTAGATCGTAAAAAGCCACGGTACGAGTCGATAAGACGCGTGTGCGGCGATGATCACCAATGCGAGTAAGACGGTGGCGTGAACCGTGAAGACTCGATAGCGCTGAAAGTCTTCCTTCGTGTGATACGCGCGATAGATGGTGGCCATGTAATGCGGATAGTTGAAAACGAGAGCCAGCGCGTAGAAGACCATCGTCCAGATCGGCAGATTTGATCCACCGAACTTATAAGCAAGTATGAGCAACGGCAAGGACCATGCGCCGCAACCGATGAGAAGGTCGAGCCCGGGAGAATGGATCCACTCGTGACGCCGAGCGTTCATGCCAGGATATTGTAGGCAGAAGACACCAGAAGAGGGCCAATCAGGTTGAGCGGATCTGACAAATCCCAAATCCAGTAATCCCAAATCCCAACCGAGAAGCCGTCGGACTGTATTTCCCTCGGATTGGGATTTGGGATTACTGGATTTGGGATTTGTCAGATCCGCCCCGGAATTCAGCATATATACTGACGGGCATGAAGTATTACGCCCTCTTCTACGATGTGGTCGAAAACTTCGTCGAGCGCCGCATGCCGTATCGCGAGCCTCATCTAAAGTTGGTGAGAACTGCACACGAACGCGGCGACCTTGTGATGGGTGGCGGTCTCGGGGATCCACCGGAACGAGCGCTTCTGATATTTCGCGTCGCAGATGTTTTGACCGTCGAAACGTTTGCCCGTACCGATCCTTACGTCACTGAAGGAGTCGTTACCCGATGGCAAGTGAAACCGTGGAACGTTGTTGTCGGTGGCGTTCAGCCTTAAGTGATAAGATCGCATCGATAATTTATGCGACAGCTTATTCAACAGTTCCTTTCCGGCGCGGTTTCCCGGCGGAGTTTTATTTCATCGCTGGTTAAGCTCGGGTTCACCGCCGCCGCTGCCAGTTCGCTTGTCGAGGCTGCGGAGCGTGGGGAGATGCCGGAACAAGCTGCGGTGACCGGCCGAAAGGTGACGGGCTCCGGCGGCGATCTGATGGTCGAGCAGATCAAGTCGGCCGGTACGAAGTTCATATTCTCGAATCCCGGCTCTTACGAAATCGGATTTTTCGACGCTCTTGTGGACAGGCCGGAGTTGATTCTGATTGAAGGACTGCATGAAGGCGTTGTCGTTTCGATGGCGGACGGATTCAGCCGGGTTAGTCAGAAACCGGCCTTTGTAAACGTGCACGCGATTGCCGGCACCGCTCAAATGGCCGGTCAGCTCTACAATGCGCATCGTGACGGAGTCCCGCTTGTCGTGACTGCCGGACAGGCGAACAACACGACATTCAATGACGACGTCGCGCTTGGTCCGGTCGCGGGCTTCCATCAAACCGATATCAATCGGCAGTTCACCAAACTTTCGTGGGATGCGGTGGACCCGCCGTC
>Ga0137423_1000582_pt1 | contig 11187 bp, 9 predicted proteins | sample EasRivERMZT600_2_FD_102326 | JGI IMG/M metagenome (GOLD analysis project Ga0137423, IMG submission 102326) | Soil microbial communities from meander-bound floodplain in the East River, Colorado, USA - East River MetaG ERMZT600_2 | ecosystem: Environmental > Terrestrial > Soil > Floodplain ...
CTCCCTAAAGCAGGGAGGAGGGAGCAGGGAGCAGGGAGGCGGAGGGGAGGTTGGGCCCTCTTTAAATAAAAAATTATAAATAGATTGCTTGCGCTTGAACAAATAAATAGATAATTTTAACAAATAAAATAAATTTATTATTCCCTATTTAATTTAGGAATAAATAATAAAAAAAACGGTAGCACAATAGGAAATAGTAATAAAACTAATATATTATTATTAACAATTAAGTGGATGGAGATAGTTGAATTTTTTAATTAAAATTTGTCTGAATAGTTTAATAGGTAAAACGGCTTACTTGTAATAAGTAAATAGCGGTTCAATTCCGTTTTTAGGCATGTAAAAAAAAAAGGTGTAGCTTATATTCCACCTCACACCCACATATCGGATCTGGTTGGGATTAAAGCTAAAAATTAAAGATCTATTATTAGAAACTCGTCTCTTCAATTTTTTTCAAAAAACATGGGTTGTTTCGCTATAAGAGGAATCGATAAAGAAGAAACTAAAAATAAATTAAATTTTTATAGTTTCCAACCTTTTGTAGAAAATATATATTCAATTATACAAATAATAAAGACTCAAAAAAGGGAGCACTATCGGGCCTGCCTTGGGCTTAGGAGGATTGAATTCTTTAAATTAAAAATGAGTTGTAGTTTAATTGGGAAAACACCATTTTTTGGTAGTGGATTATATCAGTTCAAATCTGGTCAACTCAGTTAATAATATATAATAAAATTTATTGTTATAACAAAATTTTGATCTTCTTTTTTTTTATTAATTAAAAATTAAAATTAATAAAGAATAGCATTAGTAAAACAAGTTTAAAAGAAAAAAAAATTCAAAATAGCTAGAAAAATTAGGGGAAATCTGATAATGGTTAATCGGTTATATTTGCAATATAATTATGATAGTTCGAATCTATCTTTCTCCAAATTAAATATTTTTTATATAAATTATATGCTCCCTCCCTGCTGCCTGCTCCCTGCTTTAGGGAGGAGGGAGCAGGGAGGAGGGAGGTAGTGATTGACTAGGTTAGCTTAGTTCCCTATTTTTAACCCCGAAATCAAGGGGATTTAGAATATAAAAATATATAAATATACAATCATTTACCATTAGTGCCTTGGCACATTTAGGTTTGCTTGGTTCTTTAAGCTGCAATATCAGATATAGTTATTGTTAATTAAAGTCTTTTTTTTTTAGAGAGAGTATCCTAATTGGTTAAGGAGCTTACTTTGGGAGTAAGATATTGCGCGTTCGAGTCGTGTCTCTCTCGTTTTATTTAAATTAATAAATTTATAGGAATATAAATTTAGTTCTAATAATTTTTTTAAATTACCTATATCTTCGCTTTAATGCTAGGGGAGATAGCCTTGCTTCTTCAAACAAAAATAGCATAGCTAGGCGTTGTATTTTAACCCTATTTTTCTAAGATTTAATCTATAAAAGAAGAATATTCTAAATAAAATTTTGCATAACAATTTATTTCTAGTTTTTAGTTTAATTTTATATTATTCTATCTTGCAACCTTCGCTAGCCTAGCGAAGGTTTGGGAAGCTAGATCCTTTATTGTTCTATAGGTTGAGGTGTATATTAGGTTAAGGTGATAAATATATCAAAAGTGAATTAATACTATTAAATTAAAAAAGTGGTAAATTAATATAAAACAATAAAATTATTTATTTATCTTTAATATTTTGTAATTGTTATAATACGACTCTAATTTGATTATATTTGTTAAAAAAGTGAAAATATTGTTTCTAACTTATTTTTATTTAGTTTAAGAAAGTGCTTTGAGCCTGCCCAGGCGAAGGGTGAAACAATAATATTGGTCTTATGGCTGAGTGGATTAAGCGAGGTACTGTTAATACTTTTTACAGAGGTTCGAACCCTCTTAAGGCCTACTAACAAAAAAAATATAAACTAAATAAAAATAAGTTAGTTTTAGCTTTTATTTCCTAGCTCAAAAACAAAAATAGTAAAATTTATATATAAATAGTAGGAAAATAAGGTTTCAAATTTCCACCTAGCTTAGAAACAAAATTGGAATGGATTAATTGCTAGCTTCCAAAGCTAATCCTCTCCAATCCTCTCCAAATAATGCAGCCTTCGCCTGGGCAGGCTCAAAGCAACTCAGTAGCTAAAGCAAGGGTAGATTGGTAAATAATATTAATATTAAAATTAAAACAGGTTTACCTTTGTATAAAAAAATAACAAAATATATTTTTTTTTTGAAATATTTACTTAAAGATAATTTTTCTTGTTACACTTTAAACTTCTATTATAACTATTATTATTAAATAAAAATAAAAATAAGAAAAGAAACAAATATTTGAAACAAAAGTTCAAAGTTTTAAAAACAATTCTTTTTAATAATTTAATTATAGATTAATTAATTATAGTAGAGAAAATTAAGTGTTGTCAGCAGAAAAATAAAATTATTTTTGTCAACACCAAAATTGCTTTGGTTGACAGCTGCTGCCTGCTTAAAGCAGCAGGCAGCAGGCAGCAGTATATTAAGTAAATAATTAAATTAAGTAATAGTTAATGAATTGGATTAATTCAACTAATGCTAAAGAAATAGGTACCCTATATTTAATATTTTCAGTTTTTGCTGGAATGATTGGGACTGCTTTTTCTGTACTAATTAGATTAGAATTATCCTCTCCAGGTGTTCAAGTATTACAAGGAGACCATCAATTGTTCAATGTTATAATATCTGCTCATGCTTTTATTATGATTTTTTTCATGGTTATGCCTGGATTGGTTGGTGGTTTTGGTAATTATTTTTTACCAATACATTGTGGTAGCCCTGATATGGCAAACAACAAAAAATTTAATCTAAATAAATGGTTCATTTCTATTAGAAATCTTACCTATTCAACAAACAGATCTCAGGTTTCTAATTTTCCCAATAAAAATCTAAATAAATATACGGGCCAAAATTTAGCTCATTATTTAGCAGGTTTAATAGAAGGAGATGGTTATATTTCTATTACAAATCAAAATAGAGTAATACTAGGTATAACCTTTAATATTAAAGATAAACCTTTAGCTGAAAAGCTTTTAAATATTTTAGGTAAAGGTTCTATAGTCACAAGAAGTGGTAATAGTATAGAATTAAGATTTTCAAGCAAAAAAACTTTATATAATATAATTGAACTTATTAACGGAAAATTTAGAACTCCTAAAATAGAGCAATTATATAAATTAATTGATTGGATGAATAAACAACATTCTATGGATATTAAAATTTTACCTCTTAATGATAGTTCTATTTTAAACGATAGTTGGTTATCTGGTTTTATAGACGCTGATGGACATTTTTATATTAGAAATTCTTTAAAACAAATAATTTGTAAATTTTCTTTAGAACAAAGGATGATTTATCCTAAAACTAATGAAAATTATAATTTTATATTAAACAAAATTTGTTTAGCTTTAAATATAAAATTAAATTCTAGAATAAGAGAGATTCTAAAAGATTCTTATTATATTATTAGAGTTGAAAACCAAAATTCTATCAAATTATTAATTGATTATTTAGATATTTATCCTTTATTAAGTAGCAAACATTTAGATTTTTTATGTTGGAAAATAGTTTTTAATGAAATAATTAATAAAAATCATATGACTGTTGAAGGTAGAAAAATAGTTTCTGAACAGAAAGGCCAAATGAATGATAGTAGAATATTCTTCAATTGGGACCATTTAAAAAATTTATAATGCCGTCTATTTTCGAAAGAAAATTTAATATTACCTAGCTATATGCATGGAATTCCTCTAAGCATTTGTTTTAACGAAGAGAACAGGTATTTAATACTCTTAAATTAATCCTAATTATGATTATGCAGTTGTAACTTACGACTTTTTATTTGTAAAAATTTAAATACACATTGGGGAGATTATGCAGGAAACCAAAGACTTTTAAAAGAATTAAATTTAAAATTGAGTAGGATCCTCAGAGACTTTAATATATTTTTTTCTAGTTATTAATAATATATTAGGACCTTAAAATATTTATATTTAAGGTAATACGCTAGGCTCCAATTTGCTAACTATACTAGATAATTAGATAAAATAACAAATTGGATGAAGACATAGTCCAAATAAGTAAGAAATTACTTATATAAATTGATTTCCAAGATTGAACAATATCTCTTTCTGGTTACTACCACCTTCATTATTATTACTTTTAATGAGCTCTTTAGTTGAAAATGGAGCAGGTACGGGATGGACTGTTTATCCCCCATTATCAGGAGTTCAATCACATTCTGGAGGTTCTGTAGATTTAGCTATCTTTAGTTTGCATTTAGCTGGTATATCTTCATTATTAGGTGCTATTAATTTTATTAGTACTACTTTAAATATGAGAACTAATGGTATGTCTTTACATAAATTACCATTATTTGTATGGGCTATTTTCGTAACAGCCATTCTATTATTATTATCTTTACCAGTATTAGCCGGTGCAATTACTATGTTACTAACAGATAGAAATTTCAACACTAGCTTCTATGACCCTGCTGGAGGTGGTGATCCTATTTTATATCAACATTTATTCTGGTTTTTTGGTCACCCAGAAGTTAAATTTATAGGCTTCGTAACGTTGCTATATGCTGGGACGATTTCACTAATTAGTTTTAAATACTCCATCTTAATTGACACAGTGAAAAAGTTAAAACAAAGAAATTTATCAGCAGGTAAACCCTTTTCAAATTCAAGCAAAGGTTCTACCTCAGAGACTTTACGCAACGAAATTGTATCTAAGACAGAGAATATTAAAGCTATTTCTGTTCATAATTCTAAACATTTAAGACCGCTAAGTGATAATCAATTTGGATTTTACTTAGCTGGTTTAATTGATGGTGATGGTCATTTTAGTTCAAAACAACAACTTATTATTGTATTTAGCTCCTCTGATATATCTCTAGCCTATTATATTAAAGAAAGACTAGGATATGGTAATATTAGAAGAGTTAAAGATAAAAATGCTTATTTATTAATTATTTCTAATAAAGATGGACTTCTTAAAGTTATTAATCTAATTAATAGAAAATTAAGAACTTTAAATAAATATAATCAAATTATTAATAATATATTAAACCATTCTTTATATAATAAAGAAAATATAGTATTTAAAATGAATTTAAATAATGATTTTAATAATCATTGGATAGCTGGTTTTTCTGATGCTGATGCTAGTTTTCAAATCAAAGTTGTTAATAAAATTAATAGATCTAAACCTGAAATTAGATTAAATTTTCAAATTGATCAAAAAAATAATGATATTTTATTATTGATTAAAGATTTTTTCGGAGGAAATATTGGTTATAGAAAAAGTCAAGATACTTATTATTACGGTTCTACTAGTTTTGGCTCAGCTAGAAAAATAATAAATTACTTTGATGAGTACCATTTACAATCAAATAAACATATAAATTATTTAAAATGGAGAAAAGCTTATATATTAATACAAGATAAAAACCATTTAAATGATTCGCCGAAGGCGAGTATAAAACAAATTATTGAATTAAAAAATACAATGAATAGTTTTAGTAAAGATACAATTTAAGATAAAGTCCTAACAAAGACGAAAGTTTTGGAGTATTAAATTTTAATAGATTATTTATATATAATAAACCATCCTAAATTAGGCTAGGGCATAGATTATCTAAATAACTATTATTTTAATCAAATTTATTGTTATATTTTAATTATTCCAGGATTTGGTATAGTTAGTCATATTGTATCAACATTCTCAGGTAAACCTATATTTGGTTATATTGGTATGGTTTATGCAATGTTCTCTATTGGTATATTAGGTTTCTTAGTATGGAGTCACCATATGTTTTCTGTAGGTATGGATGTGGATACAAGAGCCTATTTCACAGCTGCAACAATGGTAATTGCAGTTCCTACTGGAATTAAAATCTTTTCTTGGTTAGCTACATTATATGGTGGAAGTTTAAGATATAGTACTCCTTTATTATTTGTATTAGGATTCTTAGCTTTATTCACAATAGGTGGGTTAACTGGTGTTGTATTATCAAACGCTTCTTTAGATATAGCATTCCATGATACTTATTATGTAGTTGCTCATTTCCATTATGTTTCATCTATGGGTGCTGTATTTGCTTTATTTGCAGGTTTCTATTATTGGACTCCTAAAATAATAGGTAGAAATATTAACGATTTCTTAGGTAAAATCCACTTCTGGACATTATTCGTTGGGGTTAATTGAATAATTCAGAATTGTATTTATTGTATTAAATTTTTATATATTACAATAAGTAAATCTATTTCTATCTGTGATTTAATAGAAAAAGAAATAAAGGATATTGATTCAAATGATATTAATTTGGATACATTGGATAATAAATTAAATAATATACCTACACCTAAATTACCTAAACCTAAAAAAGGAAAAAATAAAATAATTTCTGAAAAACTAAATAATATAAAAGCAGATTCTAAATTTATAGGAATTAAAGAGTCTAAATTAGATATTCTGTTAAATACTAAAGATAAAGCTGGTGTTTATATGTTTTTTAATTTAATAAATGGTAATTGTTATGTAGGTAGTAGTGTTAATTTAGCAAGAAGATTTAGAGTTCATATTAGTAATATTGGTAAAATTAATCTACCTTTACCTTTAGCTATTAACAAATATGGTCCTAATAATTTTGCTTTTTTAATTTTACAATATTGTGAAAAAATAGAAGATATTTGTTTAGGACTAGAACAAGTTTTTATTGATTTATATAAACCTAAATATAATATATTGAAATTAGCAGGTTCTTCTCAAGGTTTTAAACATTCTCCTGATACAATAGCTAAACTAAAAGCCAATCATATTGGAAAATTACATCCTAGATTTAATACTAAAGTAACTGATCAGCAAAAATTACTTACTAGTTTAGCTTTAAAGAAATTTTATTTAGAAAATAAACATCCTAACAAAGGAAAAAAAGGATCTTTATCTCCTCAATTTGGTATAGGAGGAACGAAGATTATTATGAAAAATGAAAACGGAAAGATACTTTATTTTCCTTCTATTAATGCAACTAGACAGTTTTTTAGAATTAGATTTACTACTATTTCTTCTAATATTAATCAAAATAAACCTATTTTAATTAAAGGAGAAAAATGGTTTGCATTTTCTGAAAAGAATGGCTAGATTATTAATTTTGTTTTCAGATTAACGGATTAATATCTAATTTTTTATTCTTAGTGAATTTGTTAAACTCTACTAGTCCTTCACCAGCGGTAGCTGCTACCAATCTGCCATTTATTTCATTATTTCTATTCCTCTAGAAAGATATATTAAGTGTTGCTGATTGCAGCATTTTCAGCTAAACAAAAATGCTGCTGGAATATAAATTTAAGAAACTAAATTAGCCCCTAAATTTTAATCTTTTTAAATATTTATAAAAACACTCTATATGCTAGAAACTCCTAAAGCTTAATCTACTTTAAAATAAATAAAGTAAAAATGATATAAGATATTACAATGGACAATTAGCAGGAAACTAAATACCTTAAATTATTTAAGTTAGTAGGACTCCTCAGAGACTTTACGAGTGTGGTTTTAATTTTAATTTAAAATTAAGAAAAAGTCCAACCTTTTTAGAAATATTAAGGATATTTGTAATTTAACTTTCTTCCCTCAACACTTTTTAGGAATGGCCGGTATGCCTAGAAGAATCCCAGATTATCCAGATGCATTCAGTGGATGGAATCAAATATCTAGTTTAGGTTCTATAATTTCTGTAATAGCCACAATATTCTTTGGATATATTATTTATGATATATTCGCAAATGAAAGAGTAAGTAATAATAACCCTTGGGCTGTTATACCTTATTTTACTTCCGATAAAGAATTTAAAGTGGAAAATTTACCAGTTAATACATTAGAATGGACATTAGCAAGTCCTATCCCATTCCATGCATTTAAAATGTTACCTGTACAATCATAATTCTATTTTTAATTTTACAATATTTTTTTATAGTTGCTCAAACCAAAGGTTGCTGCAGCAAGAAAAATAGAGCTTAAATTTAGTTAAGATAAAAATAAAAATAAAAATAAAAAATAAGACTAGACAAAAAGGGTTACAAATAATAAAATTATAAATAATAATAATTTATTTATATAAATATAGTTATCCAAATTTATTGGACTTGTAATCTCCCCCCTTTCTAATTTATTTCGTATTAAGCTCTCCTTAGAGAGCAAAAGGAAAAGAATTTTATAAAATTTACGAGTATGCTGAAATCAGGTAGACAGGTGGGTCTTAGGAACTCATAATTAAATATTGTAAGAGTTCAAATCTCTTTGCTCGTATATATTAATATATAAAATTAAATAAAGAATTATTATTTTGTTTAATTTTACTGTTACCTGCGCCTCCCTATTTAAGGCAGGAGGCAGGCAGCTATCAAAATCAGGACACAATATTTTTGTCTTATTTAATTGAATTGTTTTTAAAATTTCAAATTGAAACAGGCTTACCTTAATACTTAATAGATATATTATTAAACCAATTAATATTTTTAATTTATTAGGCATATATTTATTTATTCCGCTTCTCTGGATTATATTATTAATAATAATTAAATTATATTTTACAATATATCTATTAAATATTATTACCGATATATCTATTAATAATATTTAAATTAATATATCTAATGCTAAGGAATACATCAATAGTTCTTGTAATGGACTAGTAATATCTGCAGGACTTTGAATAAAAATAAAATATCAGGACTAGGAATTCTATCAATTTGTGTATCAGCATATGGAGAATTTTTTATAGCTTCTTCTATATTCATATTTTTAGATATCGCACCTCCAATATCTAAACCAAAACTAGTTCCGGCAGCTGTTACAATTGCAGTAGTATTTACAACAGCTAGTCTTTGTACTAGTCCCAATCCTGCAGTTTGTTTTATGGCTGCAGAAGCAGCACTACCTGCAGCAGCACCAACTCCTAAATTAGGAGCAATTTTTCTACAGTCATTTGTGAAGCATCAAAAACAATTTTTAATCCCTCATCATTTAAATTCTTTCTAGTTTTAAAATTATAGTACTCATCTTTATTCCCCTTATCAGGATTAATACCATCTGTTTCTAGTAAATTTACTAAATTTTTGGCCCCTCACCTCCTGATAATAACTCCGGATATTACACTTCCATTTTCTACCTCTCCTCCTCCAGAGGTAAGGATAGACTCATCACTACTACAATATATATTTGGAAATAAATAATATATATTTTGCTTACCCATTAGGTTACTACGCTAGGTGAGGCTCAGCAATTAAAAAATAATATTGTTTAAATTTTAATTCGTTGAATATTGTTTAGATATCTTTTTTTTTTTCTCTAATTATTCAAATTAAAATCAAACAGGATTCTCCTTACTTATTAATTAGAAAATTGATGATACACCCTTAGGGTCTGCTGCTTCTAAGAAGCTGCTGCTAGTTATTTCTTTATTATTCTTAATTTATTTAACTTACCTATTATTGATTCTATTAATTTACCTAATATTGTTATAAATATTGAACAATTCATTATTTTTTTTCAACTACTGCTATTAGTCCTAGCTTAGCGCAAGGGACTGCCTTAGTATATTCTTTGATTCTTTTTTTTTTTCCTAGCTTCTTAGAAAAAGAAAAAGCTTTAAAAGGAGCAATATAAATTGCTGTTGGAGCTGGTACTGTTAATGCTGCTATTAATAGCTATAATCTATATGATATATAGCAATCAAAAATTCTGGTGATAATAATAACTGTAATAATAGTGGAGGTGGTAGCAATGATAAAAATTCTGATGATAAATCTAAGGGTAAATCTCATCCTCCTTGCCTGCTTAAGATAGCAGGTTGCTTCCAAAGACAATATAAAAGCAGATAATAATTCCAGCTCCAACAGAAGAATGATCCAGACAGAGCTAAAGAAATTGATATTACAACAAGAAGAAATTACAATAAATAATAACTATAATTACTGTTTTCTATTTTCATTTATCCTATCTCAATCTAATACTGAGGATATTAATAATATTGGACTAATAGCTGAGTTTACTTTCAAATTATTAATATTAAATATTATATCTCTATATTGTTTTATTATTTTAAATAAAATTAATTTAAAGTGCAGATTACCTTAATAATAAATATGGAGACCCTTAGGGTCAAATCTTGATTAGATAAATATTCAAAAATAAATAAATAAATAAATATATTCATTTATTTAAAATTATTTTATTTTTCTTAAGTTTAATTATTATCTTAATAACTAATGCAATATTTCTTTATTTATTGTATTCAAGGAGATAAATATAAAAATATATCAATAACTCCCCCAAATTGTTTTTATTAAAAGAGTAGTTGCGAAGCAATACGCAGTTAAATTTATATATTACTGCTAATAAGAAGCTAGTAAAGATTACTAACAATTGAAGAGAAAATTTAGAATTATTTAATAGTAGTCCCTGCCTACTCCCTGCTATTAATTTAGGGTGCAATTCCTTATTTCTCTACTTTAATGAAGTCTTCAATAATAAATTTATTTAGATAAGACTTCATTAAATGTTAGTCCCTGTTCTGTTATAAGGATACGGTGCTCCTTAAGTCCTTTATCATATAGAAGGAGCTTTAAATTAAAAATGAAAAAAATGAAAAAATACTGGAAAAATATTGAATATAAATTAAAATTAGATATATCCTCTATTATTACTAAAATTTTAGTAAGTTCATATATAAAATATTATATTTGTTTTGTTATAAGTATTTGTCTTCTAATCTATTGTGTGTTTGATAATTTGTTAAGTTTTATTATTTCTTTTTATGTTTCTTTTGTTATTAGTTTGTTTTTTCAAAATAAATTTGAATTTTCAGAATGGTTTATTATTAGAATTTCTCAGTATTTTATTTTATTTATTTTTTTACTAATATTTGGTATTATCTTAATTTATTTTATTAATGATTTTTTTGATATTATTGGTAGTGTTGACTGTCAACCTGAAAATAATATTAGTTTAAATAATAGTGATAATGGAAATAATTATAATAATCTTAATATTTCTAATAATTCTGGTTCTCCCTCCGCCCCTGCCCTGCCCGAGGCAGGGAGCAGTGAAAAATTTAATGATAATCAAATGAAACTTAATGAAAAGGATTATTA
>Ga0137423_1000583_pt1 | contig 11172 bp, 9 predicted proteins | sample EasRivERMZT600_2_FD_102326 | JGI IMG/M metagenome (GOLD analysis project Ga0137423, IMG submission 102326) | Soil microbial communities from meander-bound floodplain in the East River, Colorado, USA - East River MetaG ERMZT600_2 | ecosystem: Environmental > Terrestrial > Soil > Floodplain ...
ACGACAACCACAAACAACGTTGATTGCCACAGATGGTTTGCTAAGGACGGAAGGTAAATAGGCATCACTTGGACTTGTCCTTTCTTCCCAACTTCCGAAGTTCCTCTTCCGCTTCCTTTACATCCTCCAAGGTCAGTTGTCCCGTTCTCACCATATGGGCCATCACGGGTTTACTTCCGAACAGACTGAGCAGGTCGTCGATCAGTCGGCCTTGTGCTCGTTTGCGGGAAATAATCGCTTCAAAAATGTTGGCCTTGCCAATCCGTTTTGTGCAACGGAGAGCGTTCTTAGCCTGCAGTCGATAGACCATCGTCTGCACTGTTGTGAAGCCTAGCCGGTTCTTTTCCGGAAATGCCTCTTGGATTTCCCGGACCGAGCATGCGCCGCGCGTCCAAAGTGTTTCCATAATCTGCAGTTCGAGCTTGCTCAGTTTGGGCGACATCTATGTTGTCATCTCATCAGTTGTAGCGTGCGTCTATATAACGACACGTGTAGGTATTATTGCAAGAAGTTTTGTGTTCCCAATTGAGCAACAGCGAGTTCAGGGCGGGCCGAGATTCTGACGATAGCTGGTCGGCAGTTTGCCGTATTACCGCGAAACCGTAGATTGAATGTCGTTCCGACTGTGTGAATTTCACTTGTCCGGCACACCGACTTTTTGGACTTTACCGACGCTTTCTGTCAAACGTTGACGGGAATTTCGGTCTCAAAGGCAATTGACAAGCTGCTCCAATTTAGGAGTATTCTGCCTCACGGATCTTCACATGCGTGAGCTACTTTGTCACCATGTCGGTTGCCGCAACATATATCCCAGCGCGCCGTGCTGCGCATTTGATCCGGCGGACTGCCTGCTGGCGCATTTACCTAAGAGGTGAAGAAGCACAATGCGACAAATCCTCTTTTTTGCGACCTTGATCTCAATAATCGTTCCGACCAGCATCGGTTGGACACAAACTTCCCCTGCCGCCTTTGAAGTGGCGTCGGTAAAATCCGATCCGGGCTGCACAGCACGCCCACGAACGGGCCAGACTGTTTCTCCAGGCAGACTGAACCTGGAGTGTATTACGCTGCAGGATCTGGTTGAGTATGCGTACGGTGTTTGGGCCAACGCGACCAACCCGAATCCCAAACGCTCCTATGTGCGAGACGGACCAGGCTGGGTCAATTCGGACCGTTACGCTATTAACGCAATTGCTACCGGCAACCCGTCGAGGGGCCAACTGAATGGCCCGATGCTTCGAACCCTTCTCGAAGAGCGGTTCAACCTAAATGTGCATCGCGAGTCGGAAGTTGTTCCTGTCTATGCACTCACTTTTGCGAATGGACGCGTGAGGCCGAAACCCGCACAGGATGGGCGTTGTGTTCGATCCGATCCAACACAGATGCCGCCGGCTCCTGCACCGGGAGAGCGGCCACCCACCGTCTGCGGTCGTCCGATTCCCTCACCCAAAGGGCGGAATATAGCCTTCGACGTGTTCGGTGTAAGCATCGGGGATTTCGCAGACGCGGTGTTGTCTCGCCTATTGAATCGCGTGGTAATCGACAAGACCGGTGGGGCTGGATTGTTCGACTTTCACTTTGAATTTACGCCGAACGACGTGACACCACTTGGAGGAGTGCCCCTGCCGGTATCTCCGGCTGGAGAGGACGATATTTCGATCTTCACAGCTCTCGAGCAGCAACTTGGCCTCAAGCTGGAATCCAGCATGGGACCAGTCGACGTGTTGGTAATCGACCGCGCGGAACGCCCATCTGAGAATTAGGTAGCGACGTATCCGTTCTTCTAGACATCGGTGTCTGTCCCCAGATCCCACAGATAAAGGTCGGAGAACGTTACAGTGAAATCTGAAAAGTCGTCTTCGGGAAGTTGAATAATTGCCTGCTGGCGTCCGGAGATTAGTCGCCGAAAGTCGTTAGCGTGCGACTGTTCCCAGTTGTCGTATAGCCGCTTTGTCGTAGAAACATTTTTGGACGCAGACTGCTTGCGAACCTGGTACTGCTGGTTGCGAACCCGCTGACAGACATCGCGATACTAGGCATATTCATGCGATCAAATATCGCGGGCCGCCTACTGGAGCGGTGAACTGGATCAACGCATGAACGAAGTAAAACAGCCACGGCCTCGCGCTGATATAATCCCGCCCCGTGCGCAAGCCATTTTGGATCGCGACGATACCCATCCTGTCGGTTTTGCTGCAGACCGGCGATCCCATCACTGAGGCGCAGCAGAACTATCTCAGTCCGCTTGTGCGGCTTCAGCGACTTGACGAAGGCCGCACCCACCTGCACACCGACCAGGTTCGATACCGTGAAAGCGACAGCCGGCTCTTTCTGTGCAGCTACACCTTTGCAGTGATCGACGCGAAAGACCCGGCGAGGATGCGGTACCTGGCCGACGGCTTGACGCACACCATTCCGAACGACCGGCGCAGGCCGGGGTGCATCAACCTCGCATGGGACGGCGACATCGTTTACACGACGCACCGGGGGAACATCGACAATCCCGCGTTTCTGACCGCCTGGGACATTTCGAAGAGCGACGCTGCAAATCCTCAAAGGCTCGCTCCAGTGCAACTGCCTGCGCTCCAGGAACCGGGTGTGACGTATGAAGGACTCGACGCCTCCGCGGGATTCATCTATGTCGGTTTGCGCGCCAACGGCCTCGGCATTTACCGCCGCACGCCCGAGAATCGCATCGAACGCGTTGGAACAGCGGCCGGCTTGACGGATGCCGTAGGCGTCGCGGTTCAGGGAACAACCGCATTTGTCGCGGACGGCATGGGCGGGCTGGCCATCGTCAACGTCGCCGATCCGGCGGCGCCGAAGCTGCTGGGAAAAACGGCTACCGGCGGTCAGGCGCGTTCGGTGGTTGTCGACGGCGCTGTCGCATACGTGGCTGCAGGGTCGGCCGGATTGGTCCTCGTCGACGTTAAGAATCCAGCGGCGCCGCGCGTCATCAGCCGCGTGACAATGCCGGGCACCGCTGTGCGCGTCGCATATTCGAGAGGCCGCGCGTTTGTCGCCGCCTGGAACGATGCGCGGGTTTATGACGTAACGAACGCTTCCCGGCCGCGTTTTATCGGCGCCGTGCGCCTGGAAGAAGAAGCGCGATTCGATACCGGTGAGAACGCCAACGCGGCGCGGCCGATGGTGACCGCGAGAACACTCGGAATTGCCGCTCACAACGATGTCATGTTCGTCGGCAACTGGTGGGTGCCGTATTCCTACCGGCTGTATCCGGAACGTGTGGCGCCGAACATGGTCCTGCCCGAAGCCGCAAGTCTGATCGACTTCGGCGCAGTGCCGGTCGGCCAAAGCAACACGATACCGATCGAGATAACAAACCAGGGCACTGCTCCGCTGCTGATCGAGCAGAACTCGGTCGAGGGCGGATCTTTTTCAGTATCCCCATCGCGAGTTCAGATCGGCCCGGGCAGAAGCACGACATTGTCCGTGACATATCGATCCAGGGGTCAGGCCTCTGAAGCCGGCGTTCTGCGAATTCGTTCGAATGATCCTGCCGCCCCGGTGCGCACAGCGCGGCTCGCCGGCAACCGGCCCGGTCTCGGTGTCGGAAAGCCGCTCCCTGAAACCGTCGTACAACTGCTCGACGGAAGCGAGTGGAGGTCCTCGACTGCGCAAAACAAGGTGCAGTTGCTGGCGTACTTCGCCACCTTCTGACCCGTCTGCGGTCTGGAGTTGCCAGACATCGAAGCACAGTTCTGGAAGAAGTATCGCGACAAAGGACTCGTCGTTGTCGGAATCAATCCCGGAGGCCGTGGCGGTACTCGCGGCGGGGCTTCCACCGATGACGTCGCGGGAGTTCAAAGGTACACGAGTAATCTTCAGGTGACGTATCCCATCGGCATCGAAGTGACGAAGAACTACGTGGCTCTCACACAGGCATTCCAGGGCTTGAATCCATTCCCTGTTGACGTCGTCGTCGGCAAAGATGGCCGGATCGCTTACATCGCACGCGAATACGACATGGCTGGATTAACAGCGGCAATCGAAGCGGAACTGGCGAAATGATGCAGCGAGCAATCATTCTCGTGCTTGCCGCGATTGGTCTGGCATCTCCTCAACAAGGTCCAACCATCACAGGTGTGGTCAAAACCGAAGCGGGAAAGGCGATAAAGGACGTGATGGTGCAAGGCTGCACATCGACCGTGTGCATGATCTCCATAAGCGATGCGAATGGCCGCTTTTCCATCGCCGGCCTGAATGCGGGCGTCCGCGTTGCGGTGAAGACAGCGCAGGATGACAGCGTCACGCCGTTGCGCGCCGAAGCCATCGCGACGCTGCGCCTTCTGGACAATTCGCCGGTGGATATCGGCACACTTTACATTCCAACGCTGCCGAAACCCATCGCACTGGGTGCGAATGATCCGCAAACAGTCGCGCTACCGGACGGACTTTCTCTCACGCTTCGCCGCAGCGATCTCAAAATCCCGGCGACCGCCACCGACGAGGACAAGATCTCAGCTCGGCTGATTCCGACCAGACAGCTGCCGCGGCTTGCGGATTTGGGAAGTGAAAAAATCGTGGCAGTTTATGCGCTGTATCCATTTGCCGCGAAGAGCAGTTCACCGATCGCGGTTCGAATCAAATCCACGCTTCCGGCGGGAACGAAAGTGAATCTGCGCACGATCAGCGAAATCGACGGGACACTCTCCGAGCCCAGCGACGCGACATCTGACGGCCGGTTCATAACCTCGAATGCCGGCGCGGGGATCGTGAATCTCACCTGGCTGATTGTGTCGCGATAAATTCAGCGCAGCTCTGTTGTTGTCTTTCCGATCGTGATTGTCGCGGCGCGAACCTCGCCCTTGATCTGTTTGCTCGGATACGCCAGCACTGAAACATTCACACCGACCTTGAGGTCTTGTTCCGAAAGGTCGCGGAATTCCATTCGTTGCGGCGGAGCCATGACGACCGTCAACAGCTGCTTGTCGACTTCCAGCGTAATGGCCGGCGGCTTGCCGCGGTAACTCACTTTACGGATGACGCCGGCCAATGTCTGAGGTTTGGTGAGATCGTACGTCGGCCAGTCATGCGCGGTTCCATAGAGAAGGTTGGTATCCGAATCCTTCGGACCGGTCCAGGGGCTGATTGTACGGTCGATCAACGACTGCAGATTCCCTTCCATGCATCCGTATTCCATGAGCTCGACATCAGGCGTCAGCACGAACACGCGATCGTTGCTGATCGGGCGCGTATAGGTTTTTGGATCGTCGAGAACCCACTTGAATTCGATGCGCCCCATGTCGGGCCGCTTGAAATACATCGTGAGCTTTGCCTGGCTGCTCATGGGATGACCGATCGTGCCGAGCTTTGCGAAACCGTTGAAGTTCAGGGCCTCGATCACCAGCGTGTCGCCTTCCCAGTGTCCGCGCGAGTCGCCGAACCAGGTTGGCGGCCAGCCCTTTCGATGCGGCATTCCTTCGGTATTCACGTTCTGAAACATCGTGCTCTGCTCGAACAGGAACGAGATGTATTCGTTGTTCTGAAGGATCTGCATCGGATGAGGCGTGAAGGATCGTATCCAGCCGAACGGCATGCAGCTTCCGGCGTAGTCGCCCTGCCGGACCTGATCGTAGTTGTCCCACTGCGCCTGTCCCCACGTCGTGAACGGAAGCGGATTGGGCTCGCCCTTGTTGCTGGTTCCGTTCGCGTTGTTGACCGTGCGGGTCATGTCCTGAGCGCCGGGTCGATTCCAGACACCGCTGAAGTCCGGTTTTCCGTTAGGAAGACGAGGAGCCGGCGCCTTCAGATCCGGTCTGGATTTCAGCGTCTGCCCGAGCGAAAGTTCAGCCATTCCCGCAGCGATGACGACGAACAGCAAAAGCTTTTTCACGATCGGTCTCCTTTTCTGGATCGAATTGTGCGGGAGTATACTACGACCCCATTTTCCCGAGGAGTATCCGATGCCACGAGTATTCGTCCTCTTTCTCATCACGACGATGGTCCTCGGCGCACAGACGCCGGCCGACACAACCTTCTACGCCGTCGCTTATATCGAGGTCATGCCCGCATCAAGAGCGGCGGCCGTCGCCGCATTCAAGCAATATCGCGCCGCAAGCGGGAAGGACGATGGCTTCGCTCGGTTCGAGCTGTTCGAACAGGCAGGCCGGCCCGGACACTTTTCGATTATCGAAACATGGGCGAACCAGAAGGCGCTCGAGGCGCACGCTGCGGCGCCGCATACGAAAGACTGGCGCGGCAAAATCGATCAGATGCGCCTGAGCGACTACGACCAGCGTCCTTACAAAACGCTTTCGCTGGGGGGCCAGCCGGCTACAAACGATGACGCGACTTACGTCATCAGCCATGTCGATATCGGCGGCCAGGGAACGAACGCCGCGCAACTGCTCCGCGGGCTGGCTGAAACAAGCCGAAAGGAAAACGGCAATCTTCGATTCGACGTTCTGCAGCATGCGGCTCGCGCGAATCACTTCACCGTGATCGAGGCGTGGCGCAACCAGAGAGCGCTCGACGCCCACGCTGCTGCAGCGCACACCAGGCAGTACCGCGACAGCTTGAATCCCATCACGGGCAGCCCGCTCGACGAACGTATATATAAGGTTGCGGACTAGTGGATTGCGCGGTCATAGACCGCGCCTACAGGAGAGACGTCCTGCCTGTTACTTCGGCTTCGATTGGAACTTCTGCAGGAGACGCTGATAGTCACGGTCGGATCGAAGCGAAGCCAGTTCTGGATCGTTTTGCACGTCTTTCAAAGGAAACCCACGCTCGATCGCGATCTCCAGATCTCGGAGCGCGCTCGCACGGTCGCGAGAGATCTCGTATACGACAGCGGATTTGAAGAACGTGTTCGGGCTCCGGTTGCCGGCACTCTCAAGCTTGTGCACGGAATCCAGCCCGCCTTTTGTGTTGCCGCTCTTGCCCGAATATAGTGCCAGGTAACTGAGCAGTTCAGAATCGCCGGGCTGGGCTGCGAGCCTTTCGCCCACCAGATGAATGGCCCGTTCGTAAGCTGCCTTCGACTTGCCTTCGTTTCCGGGAATCCAGCGGTGGGCATCCGCAAGATTTCCCCAGTACAGGTGCGTCGTTGAATTCAAATTCACAGCCTTTTCGAATGCCGCCGCGGCATCCTCATATCGACCCTGATAAAAGCGGATAGTGGCGAGGTTGTTATAAACGCCTGCGGAGGGTTGGACTTCGAGAGAGCGCTGAACAATCGAGGCCGCGTCGTTCGCGCGATCCAGGCTGTAATAAGCGGCTGCAAGATTGCGCAGGACCAGAATGTTGTCTCCGCTCAACTCATTGGCACGCTCAAAATCGGCTGTCGCTCGGGTGTAGTCCGACTGCCTGTAGTAGAAGAGTCCGCGATAAATACGAATGCTCCAGTCGTTCGGATTCAACGCAACCGCAACCCCGTAATGTTCCTCCGCCTTCGCGACGTCTTTCTTTCTGAAGAAAGTTTCGGCCAGCCACATTGCCGCCGAGGCGTTGCCGGGCTCCAGTTCGCGCGCGCGATTTAATTCCGCTTCCGCATCGGCCGTCTGTTGCGCCTGAAGCAGGACCATGCCGCGCGCAATGTGCGCCGTTGCGAGGTGCGCATCGAGGTCGACGGCCTTTCGCGACGCTTCGGCTGCGAGGCGCGCCCACTGCGGATCCGGCGTCAACGCGTTCTTCCGCGCGTACGCTTCAGCAAGACCGGCCTGTGCGGCCGCCAAACGGCCATCCCGCTCAACCGCTTTCGTGAACGTTGCGATCGCGCGCTCGATATTTTCCGGGCGGTCATAGCGCGCCAGATATTCACGACCGCGACTGGTCCATTCGGATGCATCGAGCGACTGCGCCGGGGTCGTTGCGGGATCGAACGATGCAGGTACGGGATCCGGCACACCGAACCGGAGCGCGACGAACAGCGCAAGCGATCCAAGAACTGCAACCAGCGCCGTCTTGCGATTCAGGCGAACCGGCGTCGCAGGCGAAACCGCCACCGCACCCGTGATCCCGGCAAGAACCGCGCGAAGGCTTTCCGCGATCTCTTTCATGTTTTGAAAGCGGTGCGCCCGGCCTTTCTGAAGCGCCTGCTCGACGATTCCTTCCAGCTTTTCCGGGACCGCGGGACGGATCGCCGTCACCTTCGGTGTGGGTTCAACTCTGATCTTCTGCAACGTTGCGAGAGGCGTCTCGGCCTGAAAAGGCAGCGTTCCCGTCAGTAGTTCGAAAAGCATGACGCCGAAAGAGAAAATGTCGGATCGCCTGTCCGGCGGCTGACCCAGCGATTGTTCAGGCGACATGTAGGCGACGGTCCCGATCAGGATCCGCGAATCCGTGATCGCATCCTGGCGCGTTCGGCCCTCGGCCGCGATGCTCGGATGATCGAACCGCTTGGCAAGTCCGAAATCGAGAATCTTTACGACGCCATCGTCGGCGACCATGATGTTCCCCGGTTTCAAGTCGCGATGGATAATGCCGCTCTCGTGCGCTTTCGCGATTCCATCCGCGATCTGGATCGCATACTGCAGAACGTGCTCCAGCGTAAGCTGTCCTGCCGCGAGGATTTGCGCCAACGACTTGCCTTTGACGTACTCCATCGCAATCAGATGCGAGTCTCCGATGGACTCGACTTCATAGATCGTCACGATGTTGGGGTGGGTCAACACGGAAGCCGTACGCGCTTCCCGCAGGAGTCGCTCACGAACTCCGGGCGCAGGAAACTTTTCGTCGGAAAGCATCTTCAGGGCGACGAACCTGTCGAGGCGCATATCCCTCGCCCTGTAGACGACGCCCATGCCCCCTTCGCCGATCTTCTCAAAGATCTCGTAATGGGAAACGGTTCTTGTCATGTGAAGTGCCGTCATTATAGCGCCCGCTTAAAAGATTGACTTGTTGGACGTATCCGAACAGTCTATTTCTCCGAAAAACACCCCAAACAAGCCAAGGGAGGATGCCATGGCAGAATATGCGCTCTTTTTGAGAGCCAGATTCAGTTCAAAAACAGGCAACTTTGAAGAAAACGTTTTCCAGAGGGCTCCGGAAAATCGCTTCTGGGATCGAGTGGTTGTAAACGGAAACACCATCACGGCGCAAAACGAAAAGGTCAACGCCGATACGCGGACGATGGAGTTGTCGTGCCGCACGCAGAATACCGACAGAATCTACTTCGCGGTCCGTTTCACTCCGACGATGCAACCGAACAAGATTCGTTTCATGTGCGGAGTTCATCAGGGAGTCAGAATCAACAAATCGAGGACTGCGTCGCCCTTTCGCACACCGGACAACGACCCGAACGGTGAGGTTCAATGCGACCTCGAGAGTTCTGCCTTCAAACAGATCGACGTGAACGGCGACATCTTTTTCGCCGTTGGGCCGTACAGCCTGGTTCGTGAAAGCAACGGCGAACACCGCGAGTGCTGCTTCTATAAGCTCACCGTCGTGGCCAGCGCGACAAACAATTCGGGTGTGACTCGCGAGTTTGCGTACGATCCCGACATGGACGTAGAAACCGGTCTGTAGCGCGCGCTTTCTGATATATATTGCGCTCACTAAATCCTTGTTTCGATGAGGTGAACGCATGCGCGCACGAACGGTATCCCTGATCCTTTCGCTTGGTGGACTGATTCTCGCAACCTGGGTCGCCGCAGGCCAGACACGGCGAATCGATGATGTTGCTTTGAGGAATGCCGGAAGGACCGGCGAGGAATGGCTGACGTACGGCCTCACGCCCGGTGAGACTCGCTACAGTCCTTTGAAGCAAATCGACGCTACGAATGTGAGCCGCCTGGGTCTCGCCTTCTCATACGAAGTCGGCCCCGGGGGCGGAAACCAGGAAGCGACACCCCTGTTCTGGAACGGAACGCTCTACTCGATTACGAACTGGAGCGTTGTGTATGCCGTCGACGCGCGGACCGGCAAAGAAAAGTGGCGCTGGGACCCGGAAGTAAACCAGACGACCGTTCGGCCGAAGATCTGCTGCGGCGTCGTCCATCGAGGCCTTGCGCTTTACCAGGGGAAGATCATCGCTCCGATCATCGACGGGCGGTTGCAGGCGCTCGATGCCGAAACCGGCAAGCCCATCTGGGAAGCGCGCGTCGCCTATCCGCAGGACAACTACACCGTTACGATGGCGCCACGAATCGCCAAAGGCAAAGTGGTCGTCGGAGTCAGCGGCGCGGAGTATCCGGTACGCGGCTTCTTCTCTGCATTCGACGCCAACACCGGCGCGCTCGCGTGGAAGTTTTACACCATCCCGGGCGATCCCTCGAAACCCTTCGAGCAGGACGCCATGAAGAAGGCCGCGGAAACGTGGTCGGGTGAGTGGTGGAAACTCGGCGGCGGCGGTACGGTGTGGGACGGTTTTGCTTACGATCCGGAATCGAATCTGGTTTATGTCGGAACGGGCAACGGCGGTCCGTGGCCCGAAGAACTCCGGGGATCAAAGGGTAAGGACAATCTGTACGCATGCTCGATCCTCGCGGTCAACATCGATACCGGGATTCTCAAGTGGTACTACCAGAACACGCCCGGCGATTCCTGGGACTACGACAGCGTCCAGGGATTCATCCTCGCGGACATGACGATCAACGGCCGCTCACGCAAGACCATCATGCAGGCCAACAAGAACGGGTTCTATTACGTTCTGGATCGCGTGACCGGCGCGTTCATTTCAGCGCAGCCGTTCGCAGTCGTGACATGGGCGAAAGGCGTCGATCAGGAAACCGGAAAGCCTATCGTCAATCCCGAAGCGCATTATGACAACGGTGGCGGCACCGTCACGGTTCAGCCCGGAGCCGGCGGCGGCCATAACTGGTCGCCGATGTCGTACAACCCGAACACGGGGCTCGTTTATATCCCGACCACGACGACCAGCAGCGGCACATATACGGTCGATCCGAACTTCACATACGTCGCCGGCCGATCCAACACCGGATTACTTCGGGGTAATCGCGGCGGCGCAGCTGGTGCGGCGCCCGCAACGCCTCCGCCGACACCGAAAACGTTACCGGCAATCGGACCGGCTCCGCCGGAAGGCCAGCGCGGCATGCTCGTGGCATGGGATCCGATCACGCAGAAGGAACGCTGGCGGACGCCCGGCGGCGGCGGTATCGGCGGCGGCACTGTAACGACTGCAACCAACCTCGTCTTCCAGGTAATTAATGATGGACGGCTCATGGCATACACGGCAGACAAAGGTGA
>Ga0137423_1000584_pt1 | contig 11169 bp, 10 predicted proteins | sample EasRivERMZT600_2_FD_102326 | JGI IMG/M metagenome (GOLD analysis project Ga0137423, IMG submission 102326) | Soil microbial communities from meander-bound floodplain in the East River, Colorado, USA - East River MetaG ERMZT600_2 | ecosystem: Environmental > Terrestrial > Soil > Floodplain ...
ACCGGACATCACCTGCGTCTCATAAGGACAGAATGCGCAGCTCATTTCGCAGAACGGCAGGTGAACGTAGAGGTTGACGCTTCGCACGCCCGCCAGGTTCGACAGGACGGGTGCAGACGAAATCGGTTCGAGCGCATCAAGCGGCGGGTAAGTGACGAGTGTATGACTTCCGCCGATTCCATCCCATGCACGGCTTACGCCTTCGGATTTGAGAGCCTCGAAGGCCGCTCTCGTGAATTCCATGATCTAACCTTCTCCAACTCTGGGCATCGAAAACAGGACGCTTTTTCCGGAATACGTCCACATCACATGAAGCGCCTCGGAGTATCTTTCCGTGGTGTCGCTCCAGAATCCATGCGGCAGGTTCGTACGTAAGTGCAGGCAATCGTTCGGACGCAGCATGTCTTCCTCCGTTCCGAGTTTGCAGCCGATCCTGCCGTTCAGTACCAAAAAAAATTCTTCATCGCCATGCGTCAGCGCTACCTCGCCATCACTCTCGGCAGAGCGTTCACCGGCGTGCGCGACGCGAACGACTGCCGATTTGTTCCTCCGGCCGAATCGCGTGATCATGGGAACGATTCGCTTGTTCTCGTAATCCTTCGCCAGATCCACATAGATATAAGGCAAAGGATCTTCCTGCGCCCAGCGATCGAAGTCTCCACGATGCGACGTCCGCTGAATGACCTCCAGCGCGGCCGCGGCGGGCCATCGCGCGCCCTGGCGGATCAAACGGGTGCGTTCGGATTCGTCGTGGAATACCCGGTCGATTTCGCTGTGAAGACTGTCGAACTCTTCGTCGATCGTGTTCCGCCGTCGAAGCAGGCTCGGGGCGCGATGATCCGCCAGAAGGTCCGAGAGATCCGAAACGCGCAGCATCGACGCGATGACCAGGAGCTTGTCCAGACTCGGCGCGCGCCTGCCGGACTCGATCTGCCTCAACTCGCTTTCCGGGAGTCCCGAAAGCTGCGCGAGCAGTTCCTGCGTCAGTCCGCATCGTGTTCGCAGCGCCTGAATTCGAAGCCCCACCATCCGCCAGTACTCGGATTCGCGGTCCTCCGGACTCGCCGGTTCGCTCACGCGGGCCTTGCGGCTCAGACGCATTCCGCCTCGAGTGTATAAGGCCTGTGGTCGAACTCCCTGCAGATCCCAAAGTATGGTGATCGCCTTCGCGGACGCGTTCTGCGCCGTCATCGAGTGCGGCAGGAATTCAGGAATGTAGACGGCATCGCCGGTTTGCAGGCGGGTCGGCGAGTCCGGGGAATTCGTATGAAGGCGTACTTCGCCCTCGAGGACGTAAACAAACCGCTCGCTCGGAAGAAAGTAGCCTGCGCCGAATCGTTGTTGCTGGAAAACTTCGAGAGGAAGAATGGAAACATCGTCCGGCCGACAAACCCGCGGCTCAGGTCCGCTGCGGTGCAGTCCGGGAATAACCCGTCGATGACTTCCTGCGCGTCGCTGCCCCTGCGCACACAAAACAACGTTCGCTGGCTTTTGCGAATGAAGCCCGACAAACCATCGGGCTCGAGCGCGCTCACGATTTGTTTGAGCGTCCGCGAAGGAATGGAACGATTCGCCAGTCCTTCCGACAGAATTCGTGACAGGTACGACGTGCTGATCCCTGCCTGCTGGCATAGCGCCTTCCGGATGATCGCTCCGCTCTCGAGACGCTCTCGAATTCCCATCAGGATCAGATCGTGAAGTTTTGCCGAAATTCGCGAAGTCGGTGTTTGCGTGTGCCGGTCTTCCAACTTTCCGCGCCGCGCGTCAGCTTGTTGTCGCATTCTTGCCATTTTCAGTTCTCCCGAGATGCGCTGAGTGACTGAATTTACCGAGCACACTTCCTGCTTGACCGCTCAGTAAACAAATACATGTCCAATTGAATCTGCATGATGAGCCATGATTCTCCAACTTATCAGTACGAAAAAGCAACAAATCAGACGGACGGGGGGCTAAAACGATGAACAAGGTTCGAATTCTTGCTGTGGCATTCGGGTTTGTCGTGGGTTTCGAGTTTGGACAGCCGGCTGAATCAAGAAAGGTGGCGGCGCAGCGCTTCGCGGACTCGACTCGGTTCAATATTACCGGTGCGCCCATCCTGTCGTTGCCGAGAGGCGAGTTCGGTCAAAACGTCGGAAAAAGTTTCGGAGCAACCGGCGGCGTTGCATATTACGTGGACCGGCCCGGTTTCATGAGTCTGCGGTTCGACGTTTCCGGCGTCCAGTATGGAAGTGAGAAGAACCGCTCGCCTCTTCACCCTGTCGGTGGGCGGATTACGTTCGATGTGAGGACGACGAATACAATTGCCGCCATCGGTTTTGGTCCCGAACTAGCGTGGCCGCGAGGTCATGTACGGCCATATGCGAATGCGGGCATCAGCAAACAGTTCTTCAGGACAAGCTCTCTCGTCGAAGGAATAGACTCCGAGTCCTTCGCGAGCACGACGAATCACAAAGACTCCGTCGCTGCGTGGGTCTTCGGCGGCGGCGTGCGGGTACCGCTGGTGATGAACGATCCGAGAAAAGCAATCAGCCTGGACCTTGGCGTCCGTTATAGCCGCGGCGGTGTCGCTTCATATTTGCGGGAAGGAAGCATCGAGGACCTGCCGGATGGATCGATCGTGATCAATCCGCTTGTCACCCGAACGCCGCAGGTCGTTTACATGATCGGCCTCCGGTATCGCATCCCGCACAATCCAGCCACGACCTGCGCCCGGCTGCTTTGTTGAAGCGTTAGGTACTGGTCTAATTCGGGGACGGATTGGGGACAAGGGGTCAGACCCCATGGCATGTTATCGAATTCATGCCTTATTTCCCGAGGGTCTGACCCCTTGTCCCCAATCCGTCCCCGAATTAGACCAGTACCAGGCGTTATACTCGCGCGATGAGAAATTATCTGGGCACCAGCAGTGTCCTCGCCTTCGGACTCGCGCTCGTCGGATCGCAATGTACCTCTGCGCCACAGCCTGCTTTTGAGGCGCTGCAGGTCAATCTGGATGACGCGCGGAGAAGAATGGTCGCAGACCAGATCCAGGCGCGCGGAATTCAGAACAGACGCGTGCTGGATGCCATGAGGGCGGTTCCACGACATGAGTTTGTTCCGGAACAATACCGGGACCTTGCCTACGACGACTCTCCTCTGCCGACAAGTCTCGGACAGACCATCTCGCAGCCTTACATCGTCGCGTTGATGACGGAGTTGATCGATCCCAGTCCGGAGCATCGCGTTTTGGAAATCGGGACCGGATCGGGATACCAGTCGGCTGTGCTGTCGCGGCTTGTTCGCGACGTTTACACGATCGAGATCCTGCCGGAACTGGCGCGGACGGCGGCCCAGCGCCTCGAGCGTCTGAATTTCAAAAACGTCCACGTTCGCGAAGGCGACGGCTATCAGGGCTGGCCCGAACATGCGCCGTTCGATTCGATTCTTGTCACCGCGGCGGCTCCCGAGATTCCAAAACCACTGGTCGACCAGTTGAAGCGAGGCGGCCGGCTGATCATTCCTGTCGATAACGCAGCCGGCCATCAAACGCTGCAGGTCATCGAGAAAGACAACGACGGCAGCATGCGAGTCCGCGACCTTATTCCCGTCCGTTTTGTCCCGCTCGTCCGAAAGTAAATTCTAGTTGCCGGACGTCCCCACGATCGACATGAACTGCTGATGTGATCCCGTGGCGCCGTGAATACCGACGTGCGTCGTGACATCCAGCCGGAGCCTCTGAATGTTTTGCCGAAGCGACCGCATGTTTGCATTTGCGGCCGGTGGTTGAGCGCCTGCTGCAGGCGGTCCGTACAGATCGGCGTTCACCAGTATCCTTTCCGTCGGGAGATAAGCGATCAGCATGCCGGCGTTGTGGTCCAGGCCCTGCATGGGGTGCAGTTCCATGGTCCGGGAGCCATCGCTGATGACGTATTTCTGATTCACAGCTTCGATCGGAGGAATCCTGTTTCCCGCGAACCACGGATATCTCGATGAGAGCAGATCCGGCTGCAACGTGCGTGGGGACGGATAGAAGAATACGTCTTGATAGAATTCACGATTCGATTGATGCGTCACCACAGTCGCTCCATGCGCGACAAAGGTTCGAAGCCCTCCGGAATGGTCGAAGTGATGGTGTGTGTTGATGACGTACTGCATCGGTTTGTTCGGGACCAGTTTCTGAACTTCGGCGATCACCGCAAGCGACCGCGCCTCATCCTGCGGACCTTCCACAACGGCGACGAAATCCCTGAACTCGACCAGGACACTGTGATGTGACCCTCCGGCGATACGCCACACACCGTTCGCCAGCCTTTCGGACTGAACCACGACGGCTGGAATTGTTGCGGATCGGACCGCGGCGGGAATGTCGATTACCATTTGCGGATTTGGATTCACCGCTGTGACGCGGACCTCCATCCAGTTGTGCCCTGGATTCAACCGGGGATCGCCCTGATGGGAATGAAGCACCGTTGGGAACTTCACGCCGTTGTAATCCTTGTATTCGGTGTAACGGTGTTCATAAACCATGTCGCCGAAGACGGGATTCGGCACCCACGTTTGAACTCTCTCGACCATGTTCTCCGAGTTGATGGTCCCGTTCACCTTGAATTTGCCGAGCGCGGTGAACGATACGATGGTTACCTTGTTTGCGCCGATCGTGAGCGCCGCAGCCGTTGGATTGGCGCCCTGCGTCATCGCCGCTTTGAGGAATCCGTGCGGGCTCAGCCAGATGTCCAGTTGCCGGATTTCGGCGGCTGCGGCCGCTGGCGTTGCCGTCGTTCCCGCCATGTTCCACGCAAAGTTGGCGCTGACAAGATTGATCTGCTGCTGCTCTCCCTGAATTGGAGTCCCGCCACCGCCCTGCGGAGGATAGGTTCCCTGCCGCCGGGTCAGTTCTTCGCGGGAGTTGCGATTCTCGTAATCGAGAACGCGTGAGTACTTCGTCATCTCGAACCGCGGCCAGTCGCCGTCGGGTGCATAACTCTGGCCCACTGCGGCCTGCCATCCAGTTCCGGAATACTGAATTGACCTCAGGCTGCCTCCGCCCATGGCGGTCGAAGCCGCCTGCAAGACTGCCTTGACGTCCTGGGCCTGGGCCGTAATTGTTGCCAGCGCGAACATCGCGACGAGAATGCAGAATGCCTTCTTCATGGTGCCTCCTTTGGTGTGTCCAGAATTCTGTGACTCCGTATTTAGGTTTGCAAGATCTAAAGGGGACTGCCTATGATTACGGCCACATCACTATCTTTATGAAGACACGCGAAACTTTTGTCGGGGAGCGGATGGCGGAAAATACACAGGTGTCCAGCGGACCCAAACAGGCGGTTTCATTTTTCGATGCTCTTGCCGTCACCGTCGGCATCGTTATCGGCGCCGGTATCTTCGGGACGCCTTCTCTCGTTGCGTCGTTTGCGGGATCGGAGATGCAGGTCTACGCGGTTTGGATTGCGGGCGGAGTCGTCTCGCTGATCGGCGCGCTCGTTTACGCCGAGCTGACGACGACCTATCCGCACACCGGCGGCGAGTACCATTACCTGACTCGCGCCTACGGAAACCGGTTGGCTTTCCTGTTCGCGTGGGCGCGGCTCAGCGTCGTGCAGACAGGTTCCATCGCAGCGTTTGCATTTGTTTGCGGCGATTATCTTGGCGGTTTGCTGCCGCTCGGCGCATATTCCTCGGCGATTTATGCGGTGCTCATCGTTTCGATTCTCACGGGGATCAACATCCGGGGCGTCCGGGAAGGAACGGGAACGCAGAATTTGTTGACGAGTGTTGAAGTGCTCGGCGTCCTGATCGTCATCGCGGCGGGCTTCATCGCCGTCGCGCCGCCGGCCCCTGTGGAACCTGCCGCGACAACAAGCGCCACGGTTTCGTCGGTCGGATGGATGATGATGTTCGTCTTGTTCACCTACGGCGGATGGAATGAGGCGGCCTACGTATCGGGTGAGTTGTACGACGCGCGACGGAACATGATTCGCGTGCTGATCGGGGGTATCGCGGTCATTACCTTCTTATATGTGCTTGTGAATATCGGTTACCTGCACGCGCTGGGCCTGAAAGGCGTCGCCGATTCGAGGGTCATCGCAGCCGACGTCATGCGTAAAGCGTTTGGCGATGTGGGAGCCGCAGCTATCAGCGTTTTTGTGGCGATTTCCGCTCTGACGTCGGCGAATGCCACGATCTTTACCGGCGCGCGAACATCGTATGCGTTTGGGTGCGACTTCCCGGCCCTGGGTTTCCTTGGGCGCTGGAGCCCTCGCACCTCGACGCCGGTGAATGCGCTGATCGTTCAGGGACTGGTGGCGCTCGCTCTCGTCATGCTGGGGATGACGACCCGGAGCGGTCTTCAAACCATGATCGACTACACCGCTCCCGTGTTCTGGTTTTTCTTCATGTTGACCGGAGCGGCCCTGTTCATTTTGCGCGCGAAGGAACCGGGTATCCACCGGCCGTTTCGCGTACCGTTGTATCCGATTACGCCGATTCTTTTCTGTCTTACCTGCGCTTACCTGCTGTACTCCAGTCTGGCGTATGCCCGCGTCGGCGCGCTGGCCGGCGTCGGGGTCGTTGCGGTCGGCGCGCTGTTACTGATATTTGTTAAGCCGACAAGGTTAAGTACGAAGAACACTTAGAAGGAGAATTCAAAATGCAACATCGCAAAGCGCTTTTGTTATTGGCACTGCTCTTGAGCGTTGGTTTGGTGAACGCGCAGGCACCCTCGCGTTCGCCCGACGTTATCTATGTCCCGACGCCGCAGGAAGTCGTCGACGCGATGCTGAAGATGGCAGACGTGAAGACCGGAGACGTCGTTTATGACCTGGGTTCAGGAGATGGCCGGATTCCGATTACCGCCGTTGAGAAATTCGGGGCGCGCTCCGCTGTTGGCATCGACATCGATCCGCAGCGCATCAAAGATGCCAATGCGAACCTGGCGAAATCCAAGGCAGGCGACAAAGTGAAGTTCCTCAACCAGGATCTCTTCACGACAAACATCAGCGAAGCCTCCGTCGTGACTCTGTATCTCCTCGACAGCCTCAACGAAAAACTGCGTCCCAAGTTGCTCAGCGAACTGAAACCCGGTACGCGCATCGTTTCTCACGCGTTCCGCATGGGCGACTGGCAGCCCGAAAAGTCGCAGACGATCGACGGAAGGAACATCTACTTCTGGACGATCCCGGCGAAGAAGTAGCGTCTCGGAAAATGGGGTCGTAGCCCCTATTTACCCATTTAATTCGGGGTCGGACGCTTGTCTTATCAGCTCGATGCGTCTGACCCCGAATTAAATGGGTAAATAGGGCTACGACCCCATTTTCCCCAGGAGGAGTCGTGCGAATCCTTACCGCATTGTTCTTGCTCCAACTGATCACGCTCCAGGCAAGCGCTCAAGGGCCCGGCGGCCGTGGTGGCGGCGGACCGATCACGCAAGGGTACCCTCAGCGTCCTCCGGCCGATCCTGCAGTCTTCGAACGCGGCCGCATGCTGTACAGCACGAACTGCGCGTTCTGTCATGGGGCAGATGCGCGTGGCGGTGAAGGGGCGTCCAACCTGCTGCGTTCCGAAGTCGTCTTAAACGATAAAAATGGCGAACTCATCGTGGACGTCCTGCGCAACGGCGTCGCAACGATGCCGAAGTTCGAGTTCACCAACGCGCAGGTATCCGACATTGCGGCCTTCATCCACAGTTTTCGGGTGGGCGGCTACGACATCTCCAGGCAGCGGCCCGTGACAATCGTCGTCGGCGATGCCAAAGCCGGCGAAGCGTACTTCAAAACGAAGTGCGCAAGCTGTCATAGTGCCGCAGGCGACCTGAAGGGCTTCGCCGCGAGAATCAATGACTCTCGCGTGATGCAGCAAACCTGGCTCTTGCCCGGCGCCCGCGGTGCGAGGCCTTCAAAACCCATTCCGACACGAGTCACGGTCACACTGGCATCCGGTCAAAAGTTCGAAGGACAACTCGTGCGCATCGATGACTTCCTCGTGACGCTGGCCGGCCCGGACGAAACGCAACGTACGGTCCGCCGCGACGCCTCGACAAAGGTCGAAGTTCGCGACCCGATGCAGCCGCACAAGGATCTGCTGAGCGTTTATGCCGACAAAGACATTCACAATGTTACGGCATATCTGGAGAGCCTGAAATGAGCCGCCGCCCTGTTTTCATCAGCCTGGTACTGTTTCTGCTGCTGCTTTCCGGTCTGTCCGCCGCGCAGAACCTCGACCCGGCTCAGATCCTCAAGCCTCTCGCCGACTCGTGGCCGACATACTCCGGCGATTATTCCGCGAAGCGCTACAGCACGCTGAAACTTATCAACCAGTCGAACGTGAAGAATCTCACGCTCTCGTGGACTTTGAGATTGAACGGCGGCCCCGCCAATTTCGGCGGTGTGCAGACCATTACCGGCGGCGAAGGACTCGGTGAGTATGCCGGCGGAACGAACATCAAGGGTTCGATCCTGCAGGTGGACGGAATTCTCTATGTCTCTGCTCCCGACAACGCCTGGGCAGTGGACGCTCGCGACGGCCGTGTGATCTGGCACTACTTCTGGAGAACACGCGGCGGAACACACATCGGCAATCGCGGACTCGGCATGTGGCGGGATCGCCTCTTCATGGAGACGCCGGACAATTATCTGGTTTGTCTGGATGCGAAGACCGGCAAGGAGCTCTGGCACGTCGAGATCTCCGACTTCGACCTTCAGTATTTCTCAACGATGGCGCCCATCGTTGTCGGCGATCACGTTCTGGTCGGCACCGGCAACGACCTTGACGAGCCTGGGTTCCTGCAGTCGTTTGATCCGATGACGGGCAAGCGTCAGTGGATCTGGTACGCAGTCCCGATGAAAGAAGGCGATCCCGGACTCGAAACATGGAAGAACCTCGATGCTGCAAGGCACGGCGGCGGCCAGATGTGGGTGCCCGGGGCGTACGATCCGGAAACGCGGCTCTACATCGCCGGCACCGGCAATCCTTCACCTGCGTACACTTCGGTTAGCCGCGGCGAGGGCGACAACCTGTACACGTGCGCGATCGTTGCCATCAACGTCGACACGGGCAAGATGGCCTGGTATTACCAGACGTCGCCGCACGACACGCACGATTGGGATTCATCACAGACCCCCATTCTCGTCGACGGCGAATTCAACGGCCGGATGCGCAAGATGGCGCTGCACGCAAGCCGCAACGGTTATTACTTCACGCTCGATCGATTGACCGGAGAGCGGCTGGTCACGTCGAAGTATTCCCCCACAGCGAACTGGGCGAAGGAAAGCCTCAACAAGCAGGGCCAGCCGGTTCGCGATCCCGCAAAAGACTTTCACGTCGGCGGTTCGCTCGTTTCACCCAACAACACCGGTGTAACGAACTGGCCGCCTCCGAGCTATTCGCCCGACACGGGGCTTTTCTACGTTCCCCGATACGACAGCTATGCGATGTACTACCTGACGGAGACCGACCCTCGAGGCGCGATGGGCCTGGGCGGAAAGGAAGAGGTGAACGTCGCGTCGCTGGGCAGTCATCTTGCCGCGATCGATTACAAGACCGGCAAGACCGTATGGAGTCACCAATATCCTTCAACCGGCGGCGGAAACTTGAGCGGCATTTTGACGACCGCCGGCCGTCTTCTTTTCGCAGGAGACAATGCAGGCAATTTGATCGCGTTCGATCCGTCCAACGGCAAAATTCTCTGGCACAGCCGTATCGGACAGGTGTCAAACGCGCCACAGACGTATATGCTCGACGGTCATCAATACATTCTCGCGGCCGCGGGCGATACGTTGTTTGCGTTCACGCTTTATTGAATTCCGGGACGCAACCGTCCCGGAATTCCTACGGGAGGAACCATGCAAAGACGGGAGTTCATCCAACTGGCGGCGGCATTTCCGTTGTTCCAGCGAATCAACTCGGTAGTCGACGGCGTACGCCTGGGCACGATCACGTACAGTTTTCGTGACCTGCCGCGCACACCGGGCGCTTCGGATGCCGTGGATGTGATGATCAAAGCGCTGACCGAGTGCCGCATCGGAGAAATCGAACTGTTCGGGCCTCATATCGAACCCGTCTTCCCCGGCGGGCGAGGTGCTGAAGCGCAGCGAGGTCGCGAACAGTTGCGACAGTGGCGTCTCTCTACTCCGATGCAGTTTTTCAAGGATGTGCGCAAGCGTTTCGATGATGCCGGCATTTCGTTGTTCGCATATACCGTCAACTTCAGGAACGACTACACGGACGAGGAACTCGATCGAACGTTCGAGCAGGCAAACGCGCTGGGCGTGAACATCATCGCGTCGTCCACGCAGTTGACCGTTGCAAAGCGGCTTATTCCTTTTGCGGAAAAGCATCGAATCAACGTGGCGGTGCACGGCCATTCGAACCTGACGGATCCCGAAGAGTTCGCGTCTCCCGAAAGCTTCTCGAAAGCGATGGCCATGTCGAAGTACTTCCGGATCAATCTGGACATCGGCCACTTTACCGCCGCCAACTTCGACGCCGTCGAGTTCATCCGCGCCAACCCCGATTCGATCACGCACCTGCACATCAAGGATCGAAAGAAGAATCAGGGCGCAAACGTGCCGTGGGGTGAAGGCGACACGCCCATCAAACAGGTGCTGGCACTGCTGAAGGAAAAAAAGTACCCCATCCGCGCGTTCATCGAATATGAACACCGCGGAACCGGCACGTCGATCGAAGAAGTGCAGAAGTGCATGACCTACATGCGGCAGGCGCTGGCGTGATTCTCAAAACACGTGTCCAGCTTTCGACCATGATGTTCCTCCAGTATTTTGTCTGGGGCGCGTGGTCGGTCACGATGGGTACATGGCTGTCGGCAAAGCTTGGCTTTTCCGGCGAACAGATCGGATTGGCTTACGGCACGACGGCCCTCGCCGCGATGATCTCGCCGTTTTTCGTGGGCATGATCGCAGACCGGTTCTTTGCAACCGAACGTCTGCTTGCCGGGTTGCATCTCGTCGGAGGCGTGTTTCTGTTCTGGGCATCGATGCAGACGTCATTTACGTACTTGTACGGCGTGCTGCTGGCCTACACACTCTGCTACATGCCGACGCTGGCGCTTTCGAACTCGCTTTCGTTCCATCAAATGGATGACCCCGCCAAAGAGTTTCCCGGCATCCGCGTCCTTGGAACCATCGGCTGGATCGTGGCGGGACTTGTCGTCGGATCCATGGGAATCGAAGCATCGGC
>Ga0137423_1000585_pt1 | contig 11167 bp, 10 predicted proteins | sample EasRivERMZT600_2_FD_102326 | JGI IMG/M metagenome (GOLD analysis project Ga0137423, IMG submission 102326) | Soil microbial communities from meander-bound floodplain in the East River, Colorado, USA - East River MetaG ERMZT600_2 | ecosystem: Environmental > Terrestrial > Soil > Floodplain ...
CCGCTCTTGAACCACAATTATGCCTGCTTAACGGAATGCTGCCTTTGAAGAACTCCCGCGATGGCACGTTCGGATGGCTTTTGCCCGACAAATCGTCAAACCCGTAAAACTGTGCCGCGAGCTAAATTCTTAATTCTCAGTTGAAAGGGGCGCAACTCATCAGTTTTCGGAACGATACATGGGCATGCCGGAAACAAACAGCCTCAGAGCGTGCCCTTCCACAATCGAATCGAAGCGATAACGCTCGGGATTGAAGTCTGGCTCAGCAGGCTTAAACACTGCCGGAGCGATTTGCACTAGAGGCGACCCCTCATCAATGCCGTTCGCGATGAAGAGTTGGCCCCTCCTGGCGAAAACCCACACGGGAGCGCCTTCCGGATTGTGGTCACATAGCGACCGACATGACGGCAAAGTCTACGCGAGGCGGAATGGCTGGTCTTCAGGATCCTGCATATTGTCACGGAATTGTACAGGCTGTCTTAAGATAACGCGCCTTTACGCTTTAGTGGTGTAGGGAATGCGATTCCTATTTCTCTGGCTCGGAATTTTTGAGGTTCACGTCAAGTCCGGCTAGCAAAAGGCGGGTCCTGACTCCTTGCACTCGTGTCATCAATTCGGGCGATCTGAGTTCACGGTGCTCTTCGAGCAGCGCGAGGATATCCGCAACGTCGTGCTCACGTTTGCTCGGACGGCGCTGCGGTTCCTCCGCCGCGACCAGTTTCAAAGCGATCAGATCCGCAACCGTCGCGACGCGCAGCCGGAGGCCACCGTCCAGTTCGACGATGCGGGCGTGCGCAACCGCGTCGGCAATGCCCACGTCCTCGGCAGAGAACTGGATAGCCGTGCGCAGCTTCAGCGGACCCGGTCCGGGCGCTCGCCAATTATCGCTGTGGTCGTGCCGGCCCGTATGCTCGAAACCGGCGCCCAGAAGGGCGGCGTACGGCACATCAGCATATCGGGGTACCGCGAGGTCGATATCCAGCGTACTTCGGGGTTCCTCCGTGTGAACTTGCACCGCGACACCCCCGATCAGCGCGTAAGGGACGCGCTCGCGTTCGAGGAGTTCCGCTATGAGACGAAGCGGCTTCTCCTTGGAATCTCCGCCAGGTAAGCCCATGGTTTCACCCCACAGGTAATCGAGAGCATACCCCACCGCCAAGCGGTCCCGTGCCTCGGCTGACGTGAGAATACTCATTGCTCTGTAAGTTTAGCATCGTTCAACCGGCACGCGCTCGTGCGCTCGTGGCACCCCTATCGGTGATCTCAACATCGCCCACCGACTTGGAGCCGGCAGCCTTTCTTACCTCACGGGGGCATCGATGATCGTCACAATGCGGCCCGACTCGATTTTCACGAGCCCGTATGACTGGCTTTCCCATCCGTTGTTTTGCACGATTGCATATCTGCCGCTTTTAAAATCGAACATCGCCAGTGGCTTTACGAATGAGGCGCCCTTGAAGTCGCAATCCGTGAAGTCCAGCTTCGTGTCGATCGCCTTGCCCTGCCTCTCGCGGTTTACCGTAATCCAACCTCGGAAGGCTGCGATGTAAGGACACCCCACTTCGTTTGTCGCCTGAACATTCACGTACCGTCGTACCGCTTCGATGTAATAGAGCATCTTGCCCGGGGCAATAGCCATCGCCCATGCGCGTTCCACTCGAATCGGAACTACTGATCGAGCTTTGAGGTCCAACGGCGGTCCGTAGTATGTGCCGCTGCGACGCTGGCTCTCCTGCAACTCCGCGACCTCCCGGCTCTCGGTTGCGTTGAAAGCGCGCTCCAGGGCGTTATACGGCAACAGGCTGTGATCAGCCTGCGGCGTCGGATAGATCGTATGGTCCGTGCTCAACGCGATGCCGACCAGGGCATCGGGACAACAATACCGGCAAGAGTCGACGGCCTTCGGAAAATCCGTCATGAAGCCCCAGTTGGCGCCGCACTGGCTTTTGATAAGTTCCAGACCCACGGTTCGCACTTCATGACTCGTTCCCGATTGCAGCCATATGCGCCACATCGCGGGTGCAGTTTCGCCTCCGAGCCATTCACGCAAATTCGCGACGGCAGGCTGCGACGGCACATTGGAACGTTCCTCTGGGAGTGGCCAGGTATTCAACCAGCCGACACCGTCATATCTAGCGAACGGAATGACAACTCCACTGGACTGCAGCACACCGACGACGACTCTTTCATCGACGACCTGACCCACCGCGGGCGGAGTTACGAAGAGGAAAAGGTACACGATCATGCGAAGAGGGAAGGCAAATCGGTTCATGAGTTAAGTATAAGGTTGCACCTTCACGTTTTCGCGCGATTCAACCAACGTGGGCTAAAGCTGAGCCAGTCCGTGACAGTTGCTTCGCGACCAACGAAGATTTATCGGCTTAAGGCTATGGGTACTGAGTGTAACCCTCGCGGTGTGTCACTCTCCGGCCTTGACTCGGTTCGCCAGACGTCACAGCAATTTTTCGGAAGGATCGCTGGTTCGTTGCCAAAACGGCAGAAAAGATTGGTCGAAGCTTGGGCGGAATTGCATCAGCAAGAGTTAATGGCGGACTGGGAAACCTTGCAACAAGGAAGGACACCCGCACCCATTGAACCGTTAAAATAGAGAAATGGATCATCCTATTTATCGCGTAGTCGGCTTCGAGATCGTGGCGCCTCAGACACTCACAGTTCGCTTCGACGATGGCACGGCTCAGACGATTGACTTCCGGCCCGTTCTATCGGGTGAACTATACTCCCCGCTTAAGGATGCGAATGTCTTTAACGGCGTCAGAATCGACCCTGAGGTTCACACTTTGGTTTGGCCAAACGGTGCGGACTTTGCCCCCGCAACACTGCATGACTGGTCGGTACATGTGCAAGCATTGCGTGAACGAGCGCAACAATGGCAAGGGATCCGAGCCTGAGAGGTTCGAGTATCAGAGGCCGCCAAAAGCGCTGAACCCGACAATCCGCGCAGTGGTTCTTATATACGATTGGTTCTGCTAGTCCGCGCGGCCTGCGGGTTAGCGCCAAGCCGTTGGGCCGGATCGGAGAACTGAATTGCGCCTTGAACATGCGAACCTTTGTGTCCATGACATTGATGGAGTGATCCGTTTCCTGCAGACGGCGTTTCCTGATTTCCGGATTCGTCATGACAGCGACTACGGACTGCCGGACCTTTAAGGCGGCCTAACAAATTAAGGATTCTTGCCGCCGATGACCGTCGCCGCTGTGGTCGCCGTCGCGCCCACAGTGGTTCCTTCGCTCGCAAAAAACGCTCGCTCGGCGCGGGTTATCGGCAAAGCCGTTAGCCGGACAGAAAGGAATCACAATGGACACGCTTGGCGATTTCCTGAACTGGGCGTGGGCTCGGCACCACAATCCCCTCAGTTGGTACATCAGGCCACTGTTTATCCTGCCCTTCTGCTACTTCGCGTACAAAAAGAGTGCGCGGGGCGTTGCGTTAACCGTCGTGGCGGCAATCTCCAGCATGTTCTGGTTTCCGGTCCCAGCGACCCCGGATCCGCGTGCCGCCGCGTTCTTGGCGGTAGAGCGACAGTACATCACGGGGCCATTGACGTTGGGCAAGTTGGCAATGACGGCGCTGGTGCCGATCTAGTTTATCGCCTTGGCGTCGACTTTCCGGCGACGGTCGTGGGTTGGGGGCTCTATCGTGATCGGCCTTGGAACGTTGCTCAAGGTCATATGGAGCTTCTATGTCGCGGGCGATAGTGCCTGGACGATCGTCCCGCCGGTCGCTCTCGGAACGGCAGTGTGTGCCGGCATGCTCTTCTACGCGTACTGGCGCACTCATCACCGCGCTGGCAGCGAGATGGAGCGGTACACTGATAAGGGTTGAGTTGAGGCAACACATCGCGACTCGGCCGGCTAACAGCAACGGGAGCCGACGGCGCGATTGACTGAAGACATGACGCGCCGCGGTTCAGTTGCAGGCGTTAGCCGGACAACCTCGGATCAGGTCGCAGCAAACAGGCGACCGTCACGCGCATGCTGGCGAGTCTGAGCGCCGGCAACGTCGCGGGGTTCACGGAGGCACTTGCCCCCAACTCTGAAAACCCGGAAACAACATAATCACGAAGACCGGCGCCAAACTTCTGGACTTCGGACTGGCGAAGCTGCAAACAGCCGGCGGCAAAGGAAGTGATCGCCGTTTCGCAGGTTCCGACACAGGCGACCGGGCGGTCGCTCACTCGTAGGGATCGATCATCGGAACGCAGCAGTACTTGGCGCCCGAACAGCCGATCAATTTCGCAATTTCCAAATCTTAATCAAACGAGTCCGAGCCCCTTTACTACGGAAAGCATTATCGCTGCCGCCATCACGGATCCGATCTGCCCGCCAGTGTTGGCGCCCATCGCATGCATGAGCAGGTGGTTCTTCTTGTTGTATCGTTGACCTTCTATCTGCACGACTCTTGCGGCCATTGGAAACGCGGAAATACCTGCAGCGCCAATCAAAGGGTTGATCTTTCCGCCGCTCACTGCGTACATCAGCTTGCCAAATAAAACACCCATGACAGTATCCAGAGCGATGGCGACGAACCCCAGCGCAAAAATCAGCAGCGTTTGGAGTTTTAAGAACTGTTGCGCTTGCATGGTTGCTCCGATGGCCAGGCCGAGAAGGAGCGTGACGATGTTCGCGAGTTCATTCGAGGATGTCTTCACCAGTCTGTCCATGATGCCCGACTCGCGCATGAGATTTCCGAACATCAACATTCCCATCAGTGGCGCACCAATCGGAGCGATCAGCGCCGTGAAAACGGTAACCACGACCGGAAAGAGAATTTTTGTCGTCTTCGAAACGGTTTTCTTAACCGTTGCCATGACGACCCTTTTTTCGGCCTCAGTCGTCAGGAAGCGCATGATGGGCGGCTGGATGATCGGGACCAGAGACATGTATGAGTAGGCGGCAACAGAGACGGATCCGAGCAGGTGCGGAGCATACGTCGACGAGACGTAGATCGCGGTGGGACCATCGCAGGCACCGATAATTCCGATCGCCAGGGCGTCGAGTTTCGAGAAACCCAAGGCGATTGCGAGCAGCAGGGTAAGGAATATGCCGAACTGGCCCGCCGCACCGAACATCAGGATTCGTGGATTCTCAAGCAGCGGTTCGAAGTCGGTCATCGCACCGATGCCGACAAAGATCAGAAGCGGGAAAAGCTCTGTCAGGACGCCGCCATCGTAGAGCACCCGCAGGAAGCCCCCGGGTTCCATCACCCCAGTAAGTGGGATGTTCGCAAGAACGGCGCCGAAACCGATCGGAGCGAGCAAAAGCGGCTCCAATTGTTTCTTGATGCCAAGGTACAGCAGCACGCAGCCGATGCCGATCATGACGATCTGCCCGAGCGTGAAGCTAGATAGCCCGAGAAGGAAACTTTGCAAACCCGCGACAATTGACGTCCACAGCACTCGGGATCAGTTCTCCATTCTGGGGAAGGCTTTTTTGAGTAAGGTGATGAGAAGGCTGAGCAGCCACAGGGTGAACATGGTGCCGGACATCCCGACGACAGTCAGCGTTATGCCGAATATAGCGCTATCGCTCATCCGATTACAGCCAGCACTTGTTCAGCGTCGACCATTTGACCGGGCGTTACCTTGATTTCCTGAACAGTGCCGCCAACTGGAGCTACCACCGGGATTTCCATCTTCATGGCTTCCATCACGATGACTGTGTCGTCCTCTGCGACCTTTTGGCCGGTCTTCACCTGAATATCGAGAATCTTTCCCACCATGGGCGCAATAACCGTGGTCATCGATACGTTCTCCTACTTTCGGGCATGCGGTGCTGGAGACCCGGTCGCTACCGCTCCCGGTTCTCCAGCACCGCATGCATCAAACTTGAGCACTACCACCGCCGCTACAGGGCTCACACCGGCATGAGGCCGTGTTTCTTTCGGGGCCGTTCTTCGCGTTTCGTCGACAGCATCTCCAAAGCCTGGATCAGCCGGATCCGAGTTTCTTCGGGTCGAACTGCAGCGTTCGCAAACATCTTCGAAACGGCCTCAAATGGACCACTGAATCGTTCCGAAAACTCTTCAAGCTTCTGACTGCGAGTCTCGGCAGGATTCGATGACTGTTCGATTTCCTTTTTGTACAACACGCCCACTGCCCCGGCCGCGCCCATGACGGCAAGCTCGACGCCGGGCCATACGAATAACTGATCCGCGCCCATCTCCCGAGTGCACATCGCCTGCTTTGCGCCACCGTATCCCTTGCGAAGATAGACCGTGATCTTGGGGACAGTCGCTTCCGAATAAGCGTAGAGCATCTTCGCGCCGTGGCGAATGATGCCGGAACGTTCCTGCTTCGTTCCCGGTAAGTAGCCGGGAACATCGACAAGAGTCACAATCGGAATGTTGAAGGCATCGCAGAATCGGATGAACTTCGACGCCTTGTCCGAACAGTCGACGTCGAGACTGCCGGCGAGAAACATCGGCTGATTACCGACGAAGCCGATCGCGCGGCCATCCATTCGTGCAAAGCCGGTAACGATACTGCGAGCCCACTTCGGTTTCAACTCCAAAAAGTCGCCATTGTCTGCCAGCCGTTTGATGACCTGCCGTATGTCATAGGGCTTTTTCGCATCCTCCGGAACGACAGTCTCCATGTCGTCAATTCGGCGATGAGGATCATCGGTCGCCCCGGCCTTCGGCGGCGTCTCCATCGAATTGGCAGGCAGGAAGCCAACCAGTCGGCGAATTTCCGCCAGACAGGCTTCGTCACTATCGGCAACCAGATCGGTGACGCCGGAAACTTCCGCGTGAACTTTTGCACCGCCCAAATCCTCCATCGTAACGTCTTCACCAGTGACCGCTTTAATCACTGTCGGTCCGGTGATGAACATCTGGCTCGTTCCTTTGACCATGATGATGAAGTCCGTGAGGGCGGGCGAATACGCGGCGACACCGATACAGGGCCCCATAATTGCGGAAATCTGAGGTACCGCACCGGAGGTAATGGAGTTCTGGTAAAAGATCTTTCCTATCGACTTGGTTACCTCCAGTCCTTCCTGGATGCGAGCACCGGCGGAGTCGTACAGACCAATCACAGGCACTCCTATTTTGCGAGCGCTATGGATGGCGTAGGCGATCTTCTCGGCGTGAGCGCTGCCGACGGTTCCAGCAATGACAGTGAAATCCTGAGCAAAAACATAAACCGTCCGTCGATCAATTTTGCCGTAGCCGATGACGACGCCGTCGGTTGGTTGTTTTCGTTCCGCCATCCCGAAATCCATCGCTGGTGTTTCAGCCAACATGAATTCTTCGACGAATGTTCCGGCGTCCAACAGTTTCGCGATGCGCTCTCGAGCAGTGAGTTTTCCTTCGTTGTGCTGCTTGTCGATTGCCTTCGAGCTACCCTTGAGCGTCCTCCGCTCCAGATCCGAAAGCTTTTTCGTGAGATCGGTTCGCGTCTTCGGCATGATGTGAAAACTATCTTACCAATTCAAACATCGAAGGAGACAACATGAAGGCAAGTCGTCCGAAAATGCCGAAGGATTACGGTGTTCCGAACAACAAGGCCGGGCTGCTTCCCTGGTCGCACGTAGCAAAACGTATGGCCGAGGCGAAGCACTACTGGGTTTGCTCCGTCGACGAAAAAGGACATCCGCACGCCACGCCGGTTGACGGTCTGTGGTTGGACGATGCTCTTTACTTTGGAGGAAGTCCTGAAACCCGAAGACATCGTAACATGATGGCTAATCCCGAAATATGCGTTCATCTGGATGACGCCATGAATGTGATTGCCTTACGTGGCGCTGCTAAGGAATTGAAGTCTCCCGATCGCGACCTGTGTGGACGATTGTCTGAGGCCTCCAAAGAAAAGTACGGCTACGGTCCGAAACCGGAGGACTACGCCAAATCGGAGATCTGGGTGTTTCATCCGCGGGTCGGTCTCGGCTGGAAGGAGTTTCCGAAGGACGTCACCCGCTGGACTCCGTAGCGGCGGTCTATGACCGCCGGTTTTTGGATTCGGATACCGCAGCATGGATGGCGTCGGCCGCCGCTTGAAAGGGCGTGTTTGAAGCAAACTTAATGGGCTGTCCAAAGGTAACTCGGACCGGCCCGGCTTTGGGCCAATCGTGGTGCATGGAATACACCTCGTAGAGGCCGGCTATGTTGACGGGAATGACCGGTACCTGAAGGCGAACCGCCATCAGTCCAATGCCGGGACGAAAAGCATGAATTGCCCCATCTGCCGTACGACGTCCTTCCGGGTAAACGAGAGGACAGTAGTTCATCCCGACCAGCTCTCCTGTATAGAGGAGCGCACCCTTCACGCCGGCCATTTCCTGCGGTAATGGGTAAGTGTTGAACGCAATGCGTGCAAGCAGGTATTGAAGTCCTGTTTTCCATGAGCGGCCTTCGAACCAATCCCTGAAATAATCTTTGCTCATTGCCGGTGCGAGGCGTCGCCGCCATTCTTCTGGCAAAGCCGCGACGATGGCAATCGTATCCAGGTGGCTCGTATGATTCGCGGCGAAGATGACCGGGCCGGCTACCGTCCCCAGATGTTCCAGACCATTCACAGTCAGCGGAATATAGTGCCGAAACAGCGGAAGCGCCAGACCGTGCTGGAGCAGCGTTCGCAATAGTCGAATGGGAAAAGAAGCCGGCCAGTTCTGAAATCTGGTCGTCGAGACGCGATCAGCCTGAGTAACGGTTCCAATCTGTTTCAATTCGCCGACGGTTTTCACCTGGGCGAAAGCTGACTCGTCCAGTTCAACACCATAACGGCCTTCCATCTCGGAAAGCAGTTCGACGCGCTCCAACGACGATATTCCGAGGTCTTCGGCCAGCCTTGCATCGGGCCTGCGCTGGAGCAACTCGTCGAGTGCAGACTTCGGCGCTGGTGCAGAGGGCGTTGGAGCACCGGATGCGATTCGTCGAGCGACTTCATGCCGCTTCAGTTTCATCGTTGATGCGGTTCTGGGAAACTCAGCGTCGGGCCATATGGTCCAGGCACGAATGCGCTGATGGGCCTCAAGTCTTTCGTTGGCCTGACTTACTATCGAGGCGGGATCGGTCAAACCATTCGATAGAATCAAAACAGCGTGTACCTGATCGTTACCCACGACCGCACTATCGCGAACGTGAGGGGACGCGTTGAGCACCGCCTCGACGTCCTCGGGATGCACGTTGAGACCTTCCGGCGTAACGATCATGTCCTTTTTGCGGCCGCGGTAGTAGAGCCGCCCCTCGCCATCGATCTCTCCAAGGTCTCCGGTGCTTAACCACTCGCCTCGATTTCCTGTAACGCTCTCGCCGCGGACCATGATTTCGCCGTCGGGAGCGATCATCACGTCCTGTCCCGGAACAACTTTGCCGAGCGAACCACGTCGCGCATTGAACGGGTGGTTTACGGCAACTACAGGGCTAGCCTCGGTCAAACCATAGCCTTGAATGACGAGATAGCCGAGTTGTGACCAGAACTCTTCGAGTTCGGGATCGACCTTCGCGCCACCGACGACGAATGACCAGAACTTCCAACCAAACTGCGAATGAATGTTGCGAAACTTCCACCAGCGGAGTAGCACACCGGGCCAACCTTTCATCGCAGGTGGATTGGCAAGGGAAAATCGCCGTTTAACTTCGCTTTGAAGCGTCTCGAGAATCCGAGGCACAGAGACGATGACGGAAATCCGCTGCGCGCGCGTGAACCGCATGATGGCGGAGGGTCGTATCTCTTCGGTGAATGCCACACTGCCACCCAGCAAGAGAGGGATGAAAAGGCCTTGAGACTGGCCGAACATGTGACTGAGCGGGAGAAGATTCAATAGGCGGACGGGTTGAAAGGGAATAGCCCAATGCCGGTATTTCAGAATCTCTTTCCGAAACGGCTCCAGGTTAGAGCAGATGTTTCGATGCCGGTGGACAACGCCTTTGGGTTCGCCTGTCGTGCCTGACGTATAAACGATCTCGACGACATCTTCGGCCGTGACCTGCGCGGGAACCGGCGGTTGCACAGTGGACAGACTGGATATGTCATCAAAAGGAATGTGTTCGATCTTGATATTTGTGACATCAACCGAGTTGCCGTAGATCAGAAGTTTTGCTGACGACTCTCGAAGAATCCGCTGCAACAGGTCCGCGGAAAACCGGAAATCGACCGGAACGACCACCACGCCTTTCCAAATGGCGCCCCAGAATATCGCCAGCCATTCCGGCCTGTTCTCGCCCCAAATGATGATGCGGTCGCCCTTGACTATTCCGTTTATGTTCAGCCATTCCGCAACGGCCATGCTGTGCGCGTATAAGTCGGAGTACGTCCAAATCCATTTCCGCAGGCCATTAGACCAACGTACCGCTTCTCGTTTGCCGAGCCGTTGAAGCTCCGGAACAAGATCCAACAATGTATCCATAGTGGTCGTGATAGATTCTCTCACCTTTGCGAGGTGCTCATGAAAGCCGCGTTGTTGAGAGAGTTCGGTAAACCACTGGTCATCGAAGACGTGGAGTCGCCGGAACCCGCGAACGGACAGGTGTTGGTTCGTGTTGCAGCCTGCGGCGTCTGTCATAGTGACGTCCATGTCGCGCAAGGCGAGTGGGAGGGCTTCAAGTCGCGGATGCCGATGCCGGTAATCATGGGTCACGAGGTTGCGGGAACGGTCGTCAAGGTTGGTACAGGCGTTCACGAACTTCGCGAAGGGGATACCGTAGGGATTCCATGGTTCTATTACACGTGTGGTCAGTGCGAGTACTGCCGCAAGGATCTCGAAGTGTTCTGCGATGTTTCTCAGGTAACGGGGGTGACGGTTAATGGTGGATTCGCGGAATACATTGTCGCCTGGGAGAGTCATGCGATACGCATACCGCAGGGTCTGCCGCTAGCCAATGCGGCGCCGTTATTCTGTGCCGGAGGCACGGTGTTCAGCGCACTATCCAAAGTGAAACTCGACAGTTCGATTCACCTCGGCGTCTGGGGAGCGGGGGGATTGGGCCACTACGGGATTCAATTCGGAAAACTCTCGAATGCGCGTGTGACTGTGGTCGACGTGAAGCCTGAAAAGCTGGATGCGACCAAAACTCTCGGAGCCGATGTTGGAGTCTCCGCTGACGAGGCGGCTTCGTGGTTCAAGGATCCCAGGAACAAAGTCGACGTGGCGCTGGTGTGTGCGACCGCTGTGGAAGCCTATCAAGCGGCTTTTCATGGACTGAGAC
>Ga0137423_1000591_pt1 | contig 11115 bp, 14 predicted proteins | sample EasRivERMZT600_2_FD_102326 | JGI IMG/M metagenome (GOLD analysis project Ga0137423, IMG submission 102326) | Soil microbial communities from meander-bound floodplain in the East River, Colorado, USA - East River MetaG ERMZT600_2 | ecosystem: Environmental > Terrestrial > Soil > Floodplain ...
ATACTTCTGTTGGATCGAGAAAGGTTTCAGTGAATTGTTCATAGAAGTCAGAGAATTTGATCTTATATCCAGGTGCATGGAAACATCGTTCGGAGAGGAATTCCTCTAAAGCATTCTGATTCTGCTTTTGTATTAAAATCTTCTCACTGGTATTAATAACAGGAATATTCAAGCGATCTGAGGATTTTGGTAATTCTAACTTTAATACCTCACCTAGGAAATCGGGTGCTTCTTTTCTTAATTTAACAAAGAGATCGTTCTTGTTTTCCCAATGCTCTTTTGGTATAGCTCTAACATGTATAACTGTAATGCGCGTATCACCTGGGAAAATAGGACAAAAAGTAATATCATTACCACACTGTATCCAATGAGTGCTATTTTTAACAAGATAGGGCGTACCCCCTTTAGGGTGTACATTTAACATCGTACCTGTTACCCATTCCTTGATACGCGTGTATGCAACGCTATTACGCTGTGATAAATTTATCTCCTCGATGAAGCATAGTATCGCGCCTTTCAATTCCCCGTTAAATGTTTGCTGTGACTGGAGCGATGTTTTACCGTCCGCGTAGCCATCTTGAGTAATTAACAAACTAAGTGCTTCGTGAAAAATACTTTTACCGCTGCTCTCTGGACCGAAGAGAAAGAGATAAGGTAATGGTTCATGTGGATGTTGAAAGACGCTAGCGATCCAGCATTTGAGATAATCATACCCTGTTAATATTCCGTTATTTTTAGCCCAAGGGAACTCAATTAGTGCTGGGGTTAACGATTCTCCTACATGTGTTAATATTTTCTTCCATGTGGGATAATGTAAAATATCTTCTTTACTAGGTATGTAATTAAATTGACAAGCGTTTCTATTCCATTGACGATCACCAGGATATTCAAGCTGGAAGGGTTTGTTAACAATAGTCCATCGTTTGAATATATTATCACCGAGGACAGCACTTGTATCCCTATCAGCTAGACCAAGCGAACGCAATGCTAATTTCACATGTGTTAATGGTTCTTCGACCCATACTCCATCACTCTTAACAACCCAACCACAATCAATAGCGTCCTCTGTAGTGATATGTCTAACGAGATCATCGTAACTATGTTGCTCTGGTTGATCTAATTTGTTATCAACATAAGTGTTAAAAATACGTTTCCATTTATTGCCATCCATTAACCAGCCCATGAAGTCTTTAGGAGCATCAAGTGAATCCTTTTCAATTTCAACAATTAATCTGCCATCTTTATGAGTTTTTAATTTAGATGGTCTTGATAAAGCTGAATGTGGTAACGCTAAATCCGCACCTAGTGCTAATGAAGCCTTTTGAGCGTTCTCTGACATGCGAAAGACATATCCGCCCGATGGATGTTCTACGCCCGAAAAGTTCCTACTAGCAGTAGCAAGAGTAGGATCAGTGTTAAAGAAAGTACGAGTCCACCCAGAACCACTATCTTGATCCCAAGATTCATGTTCCTTAACCCCTCGCGTAAAACGTCGTACAACCCACCCCCCACGGCGAAGAGGAAATGCAAAGCAATTGTGAGGGGAAGTATGACTGCTAGCAGTGTTAAAAATACCGCGAAAGTTAAGGGCCTCATGTGCATCTTTCAAGTGAACAGTATGCGTTACAAGCATGTAATTATCTTGATCCCACCACCAAACAGCATCAGTTTGTTTAAGATAATCAATTAATTGTTTGTGTGCATCGTCCAATGGTTCATGTACATATTGGCCGACCAATTCCATGAACGCTTTATCAGCATCGCTCTGTTCCTCAATTACTTGAGGCATGTTCTTACGTCTGGCACCCGTGATAACTTTAATATGATCCCGCCAATTGATGGGCACCTTCTGTAACATGTCACCTTGTTTTATTAATTTTAATCCACCGTTTTCAATGGACATCTTACGATGCCATATCCACATGTTGCCGCCGCAAACGTCTACACTGTTACTGAAGTCGTAACCTGTTTCAGCGGCCAATTGTCCTAAGACCGCTCGTGCGAGGGCTTGATGTTCGTTATGATTAGCAGTATAAATAATCTCATCGAAGAAGATATAGAAATGTATACCGTTACCACTAGTTGATTTGCGAACTGTTAAGTATGGTACTTTTGCAGCCTGATCTTGTATTATTAATAATTCCTGAGTTGTTAGACCTTGCTTGTGACTGATAATACTATCGAAATCAAATGCTACCCACATGGATCGTTTATTATACCAATCCCAACCCGTTAAGCCTATACCTTCCGCATGTAAGGCTAAATTGAATCTTATATCTTTATCAATGTACTCTGGCTTAGTTGCTGCGTTATATGGTATGCGAAAGCTTTTCCATGTTTCATTACCATCTGTCCAGCCGTGCCAATGAACGCCTTGATATTCTCCGCTGGTACGTGAGCCATTATCTTGTGCGACATTAACCTGCACTTCCATGTTAATATTATATAATTTTGATAGGTCCGAATGTGTTAGTTTTAGCAAAAGATTCTTTATTGCCTCTGATTTCAACATTGTTAATCATTCCATTTAACATAACAAAATAATGATAGGGTATGGTGAACTAGTATACGCTGTTTCTGGTCAATTATTCACTGACCGACTTGACTATGATCCTATCCTTGAGCCATGAAAATAAAATGGTCATTGAATGATTATGTGGAGAGGAAATGGTAGCCGTGGTCAAGTAGGTCAGTGAATAATTGGCCGGAAACAGCGTATAGTATGGTACGGCCAAATTTTTTGTTATGTTAATTAAAACAGTTAACAAAATGAAGGGAGTAGGTTCATTGGTTATAAATAACATTGTACCTAATATTTAGGGATGCTTATTTTAACATAAGGTTAGACAAAATGGCTAAAGAAACTACTTTGAAGCATATCAACATCTCTGAGATTTATGAACCAGATGAAAGTCTACGTAAGGTAGATAGAAAGGCTGAAGCGTACCAGGGATTGGTAGAAAGTATCCGTATGAAGGGTGTTATGAACCCTATAACGGTTCGCGAACTAAGGAACGAAGCTGGACAAACCATTTATGGTTTGGTCGATGGTTTGCAACGTCTTAACAGTTCAAAGGACGCTGGTAAGGAAACCATTCCCTGTCACGTTATTGAGATCGAAGAAGGAAAGTTGCTAGAAGCTCAGATTATTGCTAATGTTCACAAGGTTGAAACCAAACCTGTGGAATACAGCAAAGCTATCCTGAGTATCATTGAAAGCAATCCTTTGCTTTCTCGTGAGGAATTGGCAACACAGTTAGCTAAGACCACTAGTTGGTTAAGCGAACGTCTTGGTCTGTTAAGGCTAACAGATGATGTTGCGAAGCTCGTCGATAGTGGCCATATCAAGCTGAGTAATGCTTATGCCCTTGCTAAGCTACCCCCCGAAGATCAGCCTGCTTTCGTCGATCGTGCTATCGCTATGCCTCCTCAACAGTTCGCACCAACTGTTAACGCACGCATTAAGGAACTGCGTGATGCAAAGCGTAAGGGTAAGGATGCACCTGAGGAATCGTTTCAGCCGATCGCTATTCTCCGAGGTCGCTCGGAAATTATCGCTGAACTTGACCAGGGTGCAATTGGTATTAATCTTATCAAGGATTGTCCCACAACTCTTGATGCCTTTAAGATGGCACTGAAGTGGGTATTGAATCTCGATCCTAACTCAGCTGATTTGCAGCGTGCGAAGGACGAGGAACGCAAGGCAGAGCGTGCTCGTCAACAGGAAAAGGCCAAGGTTGAACGGACACGTAAGCGTGCCGAGGAAGCTGCTGCCAAGGCTGCTACATTGAAGAAGGAGGCCGATGAGCTTCAAACAGCCAAAGTGTAACAATCATTTAACCAACCATCATCAAGGAACGCAAAATGTCAGACACACTTATTAATGTTAACGAATTGGGTATCGCACAGCGTACAGAGGAACAGGAGAAAGCTCTATCAGAGCTTACGAAGTCAGGTGATTATCTACCTGCCTTACGTATTTACGGTTCCTCTGCTACGATTGTGAAAATGGGAAAGTTTCCTCAAGGCCATTTTGGCTTGTACTTTAGCCAAGAAAAAGTATTGGATCTTGGGGAACAGGTTGATGTATTGGTTATTGACTATCGGCCCAAAGCTTGTATCATGGTAGCTGAGGAAAGGCCGATTAGTTATTACGATCCTACCAAGGATAATTTTATCAAAGTGAAGGAGAAAGGGCAGGCAAAAGTTAAAGGTTACATGTTCGGTCTTGAGTATTTACTTTGGATACCGAGTGTCAAACAATTTGCTTTATTCCTTATGGGCAATCCCACGTTGCGACGAGAAAGTGAGAACGTAAAGTCGCATGTTCAGAAAGCTGTTACTTTGAAAGCAAAACTAATCCCATCTAAGGAATGGGGTGGGTGGCATGGTGTCGAAGCGTTGAAATGTGATGCACCTATTGAACTCCCCGATTTGGAGGAGATCAAAAAGGTCCATGCAACTAAGTTCGCTAATCCAATTGATACTGAAGTTGAATTGGCTGAAGCGGACACAAGTGGGAGAGTACGATGAAACGTTTGTTAATTGTTGCTTTGCTTTTGTGTGGTACATCGGAAGCTTTTGGTGGTGAACGTTCCTACGGACGTGCTCGCCGAGTTGAACGTCGACGTTCAGTAGCACGCGTTGTATTGTTTGCCCCATTTCGTGGCCTTGGAGCGTGTAGGTAGTGGGTGTACTAGGGTCAGCTAGGGCTACCTTTGCCTGTACATCTGACCAATGTACAGGCTCTTGCTCCTGTAGCTCAGAGGTTAGAGCGTCATCTTTGAAGGCGTTGGTTCGATTCCAACCAGGAGAACTATGAAACCATGTGAACAGGCACATTTTATTCATGTACTTTATGGTGGGCCGCACGATGGTCATAAACATCCAGCGTCACGATGTTATGGATGGTTCAAATACTGTGGATGCTTATATAAACGGATCAGTGAACCAGAACCAACTGATCCGGGTGAAATACAAGTGTTAAATTGTACTGATGAATATTCCGAACCAGTATGGTTCGCAGTGAAAATGAGATATGTACCATGAGCGACCACGCCCTAGACAGGATTGAACGCATTCGCAGACGCCGCAACTTAGGCGTGTTGGTTATTTATATTATCGTCGCAATCGTTTTTTCCGCAGCATACGTGGCAGGATATCTATCGAGGAGAGCATTGTGAGCACTGATCACGCACGTCTACGACAAATGCTCGACGACCAAGTTGAGTACGGGATTGCGTTGCAGCGTGCCATCTATTCGCACGTCCACGGACAGCCAGTTAAGCCAGAGGTCGCGGTGCTGTGTCCGCACGCGGCGAAGATGCTGAACGATAGTCTAGCTGAATTGAAACAACAGAAGGTGTGCACATGACCGACCACGCACTTGGAGACCATAACGTGAAAACATTCAGCCAACGAAATCGCGAACGCTGCGAAAGCCAAAATGGTTTTAATCATCCTCTGATGTCATGGAATCTTAGCGATTGGATGACAGCAACCCTTGGCGAACTGGGAGAAGCCGCGAACGTCGTCAAGAAGCTTAACCGGTATCGCGATGGAATTATCCTGAGATACCAAACCGAGACTGAAGCGGAATTGCGTCAGATGCTTGCCGATGAAATTGCTGATGCGGCAATCTACTTAGACCTGTTGGCACAAGCAGCGGGATTCGACTTGGAGATTATTCGCGAAGCGAAGTTCCAAAAAACCAATAAGAAGATTGGCTACATCGGTGACGGGTTGGACGTTCATGGAACTCCACTGACAGGCAAAGAGCTGCAATCAGACCTTGAAGACGGAGTTTCACGATGACCGACCACGCGAGAGCTAAACATTTATGACACCAGAAGTAGGATTGTTAGGTGTAACACAATACAATTGGCCATCGTTCAGGGCAACGATGGACAAGGTTTTGAACCTTCGTCCTGATATTGATATAAATAGCTTACCCGTTGACTTCTCCGATGACGCACTTATTTTGTTAAATGTAGCAGCGTACTTTGGATGGAATATAAAGAACCCATTAGCTGTTCTAAGAAACATGCAACCTATGTTCATGGAGTATCTCAGCTACCAGTTCTTCATAGCTTGTAACAAAGAAACATGGGAGGAATTCAACCCTAACAATATTACAACTATTAAAAAGGATTTACCTGATGGCATATTATTAATAATCGCTACTGGTTCTTTAAATGCTTGGTATCAAACTATTGTTAATAATATCGCTAGAGATTGGCAATTCAAACATGAAACACGATACCTGTTCGATAGAATAATGTTGATTCTTGAAAGAGAGCGAGGATTGACTTTTATCTTTGAAAACTACAAAAAGAAAATGCAACAGGACTATACCTTTTTGTTGGAGAAGAAGTGATGTTTTTAACTATTAATGAATTTGGTGACGTGGTTCAATACGCTGATTATAACAAAGAATGGGAACAAGCAGTAGAAGATGGTGTAATGTCTGTTTATAAATTTGAAGATAATGCCTTTTATGAACTAGATGAAAATGCACAATGGGGCGAAGTGGAGATCGGTTAATGTACCTCGTATATCAAAACGGCTACTTCTTACAATACGTTGAATATCAAGAAGAATGGTTAGAGCAAGTAGGGTTATGCGAATTCGATGTTATTAAATTCGAGAATAATACTTTTTATTATTTAGAAGCTGACGGTAGCTGGACCGAAGTGGAGGCGGCATGATAGTACAAATGCGTGCTGGCAAGTACATGGTGCCAGTTGATATTACTGCTGAGAGTGGTAGGTTGTATTTAGCTTTCCCTTACAGCAAGGATTTGTTAAAAGAAGTACAGCAGATGGCTGGTCGCCGTTGGCACGGCTACGATGAAAAGAACCCACGTAAAATATGGAGTGTACCAGATAACGCACGTAACAGATTCCAAATATCATTTCTCGCTGGTAAGAATCCCTATGAACAATACGATCGTCCATTAATTAAGGCTAAGCCTAAACGTGACATATTAATGCCACATCAGGAGATAATGTTCTGGCATCAAATAACACGTATACAAGCTATTATCTCTGGCGAAATGGGTGTCGGAAAAACGCTGTCCATGATCGAGGCTTTGGAGTATTCCGGTTATACTAGTATTATTTGGGTAGGAACGGGTAGTTCGATAGCAGCCGTGAAACTGGAATTCAAGAAATGGAAAAGTCCGCTCAAGGACCATGTGTTATTTCTAACATATAGTACGTTCAGGGAACTCGTTAAAAAGAACGAATTATATGTTCCAGAAGCCTTGATCTTTGATGAAGCACAGAAAATCAAAAGTAATAATAGTCAAGTGTCAGAGATGGCTGATAAGTTAACAGAAGCCATGCGTACCAAGCTCAAGGATGAGGCGTTCATAGGATTGATGTCCGGTGCACCAGCACCTAAAGATCCATGTGATTGGTGGCATTTATGTGAGGTAGCATGTCCAGGCTTCTTGCGTGAAGGCGATTGGTATAAATTTCGTACCCGATTAGCTGTTATGAGCGAACAAACAAGTGCATCAAATCAAGTATATACTAAGGTAGAAGCTTGGAGAGATAATGAGAATAAGTGTTCAATGTGCGGTAAGCTGAAAGAGGATCATGGTGATCTAACAAGTGGTCATGTTTTCACGAAAAGTATTAATGAAGTAGAGCAACTATATCAGAGAATGCAAGGGCTGAACATTGTTATGTTTAAGAAAGATGTATTAAAACATTTACCCGAACTTCAATACAAGGTAATAAAGCTTGAGCCAAGTGACCTAATAGTTAGAGCGGCGAAAATGATTGTTGATACGACTCCACGGACAGTCACAGCTTTAATGAAGCTACGTGAGTTGTCCGATGGTTTCCAGTACAAAGAAGAAGAAACCGGGGAGCGAGAGACTTGCGAACTTTGTAAAGGCTCTGGTAAATATAACATAACCGAGACAGAAGGCGATGATTATGAAATGAAAGCCGTACGCTCGTTAGAAGTTACATGTCCTAATTGCGATGGCGAATGTACAACGCCTAAGATGCGACGTCTTTATACAGAGATCGCTTGTCCGAAAGATAATTTGTTGATTAATTTGTTAGAGGAACACGAGGACGTTGCACGATTCGTTACTTATGCTGGCTTTCAAGCGAGCGTTGATCGCTGTGTCAGGATCGCTTTAAAAGAGAAATGGAGTGTTATTCAAGCTGATGGCAGAGGTTGGAAATATTTCAGTGCCCAAGTGGATGCTGATTTAGGAGAATTTGTTCAAATAAGCATGTCAAAAGAAGATATGTTAGAGCGATTTCAGAACAAGAACTTTGATGATCGAGTAGCTTTCATAGCTCAAGGTGGGGCAGCGGGTACGGGGTTAACTCTAACAGCGTCACCAAGTCTCTTTTGCTATTCAAACACATTTAATTTCGATGATCGCGTTCAACTTATCAATCGTATTCATCGTCCTGGAATGGATGTTAACAGAGGAGCCACGATCATTGATGCAATACATCTTGACTCAGATCAATACGTATTAGATAATCTAAATGCGAAAGCAGATTTATTAGCAATGTCTTTAGGGAAATTTAGACAAGCAGTTCAGGAATATGAAAATATAAGAAGAGATGATTATGTTGAATACGGTGCCACAAATGGTTCCTCGTAGCGAATTTATGAAAGGTAAAAATACATTTGCTACATATATTTGTCCAATTTGTAAAAGAACATTTGATACCACAATCACTAATGTATCTAGAGGTCACACAAGAAGATGTAATCTTTGTGGTAAATCTGGAAAATTTAAACATGGTTATTCTAAAACTAAAATATATATTATTTGGGCTTCTATGAAACAAAGATGTTATGATAAAAATCAATTACATTATGCTGATTATGGTGGTCGTGGGATAACAGTTTGCGATGATTGGCAAGGTAAAGATGGCTTTTTAAATTTTCTTTTAGATATGGGAGAACCACCAGAAGGTATGACACTAGATCGTATCGATAATAATGGTAATTATTGCTCAGAAAATTGTACTTGGGCAACGCCCAAGGAACAAGCTAATAATAGAAGGATAAAATAAATGGACGTTAGTGAAATTGTTATGTTACCTATGTCAGAATTGTTTGCCGACTGCTTATTTAATTGCAGGGGCGATGCAATAGCACCAATCGATGTCATTGACCTTGTTAAAGATATTGAGGCACATGGATTACAACAACCAATCGTTGCTCAATTATACAATGAATATAAGCCCGAGAAATTTAAATATCGGATTATTTGTGGCCATCGCCGACACATGGCTTTTAAGGTATTGAAACGTGAAACAATACCAGCTGTTTTAAATAATAATTTAACTGAAAGCCAGGCATTAATATTGAACCTAGGTGAGAATCTTCACCGTAAGGATTTGAATATTATGCAAGAAGCAAGTGCCCTTGAACGTTTGAAACTATCGGGAATGAGTGTTGGTGAGGTCGCTCAAGAGCTAGGCAAAAGTTCAACATGGGTTAACATTCGTTACATGTTGTTAGAGTTACCTGAACCAATACGTAAAGCAGCGGCTAGTGGACTTATTAACCAACAACAAATAAAGGAACTACATGGATTAAAAGATATTAATAAACAAATCGAGGCGGCCAGGAAAATTAAGGATGCTAAGGTACGAGGGGAAAAGGTACCGCGAATAAAGCCAATTGGTGCTGTTAAACGTAACATATTAAAGACAAAGGAAAGGGACAAGGATGATATTTTCTGGATGCAGAATCATATTCAGGAGTTTGTTGGCAACAACTTTGGCACTCGTTGCTTGGCTTGGGCGGCTGGAGAAATTAGCGATTTCGAGATATTTCAAGATGTAAGAGAGATCGCTGATACGAAAGGTGTGTCGTATACTATTCCTTATGAGTTGCAGAATTTAGCTTAGGTGACTAGCATGGTTAAGAAATACTTAGAAGCAAACGTTAAATGTTCAGTGGGCGATGATGAAGATATTGATGAAGAATTAGATGAAAATGAGGAGGAGGAAGATGACTCTTAAAGAAAGAATACTACGTGCTGGTATCAAGCGTTATAAAGGCACACGTCTAGGTCGCAAACTTATCAATAAATTACATGGCAAGAAAACTAAGACAAAGAGAATTATGGAACACAACCCTCTTAGCCAAGCTACGGGGAATGTTAGTATTAATACAAGTGGACCCATCGAAAGTAGGTAGTGGTAAATGTCCTAATTGTGGAGGGACAGAATATAATGAACGGCATGGATGGCTTGAGTGTCAAGGATGTTTTGATTTCGCGATTGATAAAAATGGTTACGAACGAATAAAACTAGATTGGTACATAAATCATGTTCAACATTCAAGGAATAGTTCGAGTAGTGTTTGAGCTTTTGATTTTCTTCGCTGTTGTGGGATTGTTATATTATCTAATAACAATTGTCCCAATACCACAACCATACAAAGGATGGACATTGTTGGTATTGCAAGTGATGGTTGTTATCGCTGCCATTGGATGGTTGTTAGATAAAGCTGGTTACCCAATAATTAAAAGAGAGGAGCCTAAATAAATATTGTATGAAAAACTTGATCTATGATACTGAGACCTGTGGACTACACGGATTAGCAGTCCTTATTCAATATAAATATAACAATGATCCTATCAAGCTGTTCAATGTTTGGACGGAACAAGTTATCGAAACGCTGAAACTTATTGAATGGATGATGGAGCAAGATAATATAGGTTTCAATTTGGCTTTCGACCATTTCCATTTAAGTAAGTTGTATACCATTTGGAGCTTGCTACCACCACACGAGTATCCCGAAGATATTATTGATTTGGTAGCGGCCAAGGAACCTTTGGGGCGTGATGGATTCTGTATCAAGCCCAATAGAGCGTGCGATCTAATGTTGTGGGCACGCAAGGGCAAATATCAGGATACGATGCAACGCAAAGATATTAAAATTAAAAAAGTACATCGTAGTGTTGCGGACGATGTACGCTATTATCTGGAATTAAATGTAAGATTAGATGATATTTATTTCGCAAATAGAAAAAATAAATATGCCCCACGCTGGGCTATTTATAACAGCAAAGAGGGTGAAGAGTGGAAAGACATAGTATTAAAGTTCAAACCCAGCGGA
>Ga0137423_1000592_pt1 | contig 11096 bp, 7 predicted proteins | sample EasRivERMZT600_2_FD_102326 | JGI IMG/M metagenome (GOLD analysis project Ga0137423, IMG submission 102326) | Soil microbial communities from meander-bound floodplain in the East River, Colorado, USA - East River MetaG ERMZT600_2 | ecosystem: Environmental > Terrestrial > Soil > Floodplain ...
CCCGACGATGACAAGAAATCCAGCATTGGGTTAATCCGCAATCCGATCCGTCATATCGGCAAGCGCTCGAGCCTGCCGGACGTCGTGCACGCGCACAATGTGAGCCCCATTCAGTATCGCTGCAACAACCGTCGCCGCTGTTCCCCAGTTTCGCGCGTCCGGACTTTCATCGGTAATGAGGCGAATGAAGGACTTACGAGACGTGCCGACCAGTAATGGATAACTTAGTTTACTAAATACTTCGAGGCTTTTTAAAACCCGCAGACTTTCATCGGCCATTTTTCCAAAGCCAATGCCTGGATCGATCACGATTGCGTCCGCTGCAATGCCGGCGTTGCGGGCGTTCTGAGCGGAGGCTTCGAGACTGGCCATGACTTCACGCACAGGATCCTGCATCGGTGTTTGCATGTGCAACGTCTCTCGAGCGCCGCGGCTGTGCATGAGGACGGCGGCGGCCCGCGATTTACAAACCACGCGCGGCATAGCCGCGTCGAACCGGAAAGCGCTGATGTCGTTTACGATCTGGGCGCCTGCTTCAATCGCTAAACGAGCAACCGAAGCCCGATAGGTATCAATGGAGATCGGGATCTTCACCAACGGTACGAGCGCTTCGATCACCGGCAAGACACGACGGATTTCTTCCTCTTCCGGAACCACAACGCTGCCTGGCCGGCTGGACTCGCCGCCGATGTCAATGATGTCCGCGCGCTGCTCTTCCATCTCCTTGCCCCGATCGACGGCCTTCGCCCGATCATAGTAGTGCCCTCCATCCGAAAACGAATCCGGCGTCACGTTGAGAATGCCCATTACGGCCGTTCGTTGGCCGAGCTCGATGGACCCGCGTGGAAGTGACAGCGTGTATCGTTTGCGCATAAAAAAAGGGTCGCAACCCGAAGGTTGCGACCCTATTTTTCCACACTCCGTCACGCCGGAGAGGGCTTCTCGTGAGGTGAAATACCGGGTGCGGGCCGCACGACACCCTTTGAAGGGGCTGGTGTTGGCTTCTCATTCTTCGGTTCAACCCGAGGAGAGCGTCGCTCTTCGAGCGGCTGGCCTGCAATCAGCAATTTGATCTCGGCCGCATCGAGCGACTCGCGTTCGAGCAGCGCTTCCGCGATCCGGATCAGAGCATCCCGATTCTCGCTAAGGATGTTCTTCGCTCGGTCGTAGCCCTGCATGATGAACTTCCGAACTTGTTCATCGATCGCGAGAGCTGTGTGCTCGCTGTAATCACGATGCTGAGCGATCTCACGACCGAGGAAGATCTGTTCTTCCTGCTTGCCGTACGTCAACGGTCCGAGTGAAGACATACCGAACTGGCAAACCATCTTGCGGGCAAGTTCCGTCGCCTGTTCAATGTCATTGCCAGCGCCCGTCGTCATTGTTTCCAGGAACAATTCTTCAGCGAGGCGCCCGCCCATCATGATCGCCAACTGGCCTTCAAGATACGCGCGAGGATACGTGTGGCGATCGTCGACCGGCAGCTGCTGAGTAACGCCAAGCGCCATTCCGCGCGGAATGATCGTGACCTTGTGCAGCGGATCCGCCCCTTCGATCATCGAGGCAACCATCGCGTGTCCGGCCTCGTGGTACGCAGTAACGCGTTTTTCATGGTCGGAAATGATCAGCGACTTGCGCGCCACGCCCATCATGACCTTATCCTTTGCCATTTCAAAATCTTCGTGTGACACCGTTTTCTGATTCATGCGAGCAGCGTTCAGTGCCGCTTCGTTCACAAGATTAGCGAGGTCGGCGCCGGAGAATCCCGGTGTGCTGCGCGCAATTACGGAAATATCAACGTCGTCCGCCAAAGGAATCTTGCGAACGTGAACGGCGAGGATGCCTTCACGGCCCCTCACGTCCGGTCGAGCCACCACGACTCGGCGATCGAAACGGCCGGGACGCAGCAGTGCCGGATCGAGCACGTCGGGACGGTTTGTTGCTGCAATCAAGATGACGCCTTCGTTGGATTCGAACCCGTCCATCTCGACGAGCAACTGGTTCAATGTTTGTTCACGCTCATCGTGTCCGCCACCCAGACCGGCACCTCGATGACGCCCAACCGCATCGATTTCATCGATGAAGATGATGCATGGCGCATTCTTCTTGCCCTGTTCGAAGAGGTCGCGGACGCGCGACGCACCGACACCGACGAACATCTCCACAAAGTCGGATCCGCTGATCGAGAAGAACGGTACGTTCGCTTCACCAGCGATCGCGCGGGCCAGCAGCGTTTTACCGGTTCCCGGAGGACCAACCAGCAACACACCCTTTGGAATCCGTCCGCCAAGCTTCTGAAACTTTTGGGGCTCTTTCAGGAAGTCGATGATTTCCTGCAACTCTTCCTTGGCTTCATCGACACCAGCGACATCTTTAAACGTCACCTTCTTCTGATGTGCAGTCAACAGCCGCGCGCGGCTCTTGCCAAAGGACAGCGCTTTGTTGCCGCCGCTCTGCATCTGCCGCATGAAGAAGATCCAGAATCCTATTAAGAAAAGGAAGGGCGCCCAGGAGACCAGGGCAGCAAGCCATGGACTCTGGCTGGGCTTTTCACCCGTGATCTGCACCTGTTTATCGCGCAGAAGCCCCATCAGTTCCGGCCACTCCATAGGCAGCACGGTTTTGAACTGTTCGTTCGAACCCTTTAGATGCCCTGTGATGTCGGAATCCGCGATGGTGACGTCGTTGACGCGGCCGTTCTCGACCTCTTGAACGAATTTGGAAAAGTTATAGGTCTGCGCTTTTCCTGACGTCGTGTGCTGAACCAGGTTGTAAAGCAGGATCGCCGTTCCTAGTATGAGGACCCAGAACAGGATCGTTTTTGCTGTCGAATTCAAATTAAACCCCCAATCTAAGGTTCCCTGACCTTAGACGCCGGTAAAAATAAAAATGTGCCGCCTAAATCTGCAATGCCTCAATAGCCACGATTTTCTGAGAACATCCACGAGGGGCAAATTCGCGGGAAACTGGAAATGAGGCCACCCAGATAATCGTCGAATCAGCGACAACAACCGGCCAGCTTGTTCGGTGACTCCTTGGAATCCGTGCGCGCTGAAACAGCTTTTTGAGTTTTCCAGCAGGTAATCCCACCGGTCTATAATAATCGCCGGGTTTCCAGTTCCTGATTCTAACATACGGTCCGATTGAATCTGCATCCACAAAAACCCGGTTGTCATGGGTTTTCCCCGTTTCGGATTCAACAATTTCCGCGCGGAAAACCTTCCCTGATTCTGGTATACGAACAAGGCCTGGAATTTGCAACCGATACTCGTAGTCCGGTTGCGCGGAAAGCCTGTGACGGAACACCAGCCGGCTGAATTCCCTTGCGACGCCGATGCCACCGGGTATTTCGACTAATTTGCCGCTTTTGCCTTCTTCCAGCAGGCGGCGAATCTGCTCAATCTGGTCGAAGGAAACATCCTGCAACTCCGATCCAGCCTGACGCAGTGCGCCGCGCAAAACTCTTCGGACGAGCGCTACGGGTTCCAATCGCAGGGCTCCGACATCAAGTACGAGTCCATCGGGCGCCTTTGTTCCATTCCGGCCGAGCCAGTCATCGGCCAGTTGGCGCATCCATGCTTCCTCGGCGTCCAGGATTCCGACCGTACGGCTCAATGTCTCCAGAAGATTGGAATTGAAGTCCGATGTCAGAGCCGGGATGACCACGTGTCGCAGCCGGTTGCGTGCAAACTCCGGATTGAAATTCGAAGCGTCGGTGCACCAGATCTGATTTTTTTCACTGAGATATGCTTCGATTTCGCTGCGGCTCGATTTGATCAGAGGCCGTATCGTGCGGCCGGAGACCGGCGGCATCGAAGACAATCCTGTTGATCCTGCGCCTCGCAGCAGATTCAGCAGAAAAGTTTCGACACGATCATCCCTCGTGTGAGCGATGGCGATTTTCGTGAACCCATGCTCCGCCGCCAGGTCATGGAAGAAATCGCGCCGCGCATCACGGCCTGCAGCTTCGATATTTCCCGCGACGAGCACCACTCTGCGGGTGAAAAACGTCACGCCCAGGCTTTGGGCGATTTGTGCGGTGAACGCTTCGTCATCATCGGATTCCTTTCCTCGCAAGCCGTGGTTGACGTGCGCAATCGAGACGTCGTAACCGAGTTCCTTGAGGACCAGCGCAAGGCAGACAGAATCGGCGCCGCCGGAAACCCCGGCGAGGATCCGGTCGTGCGGAGCAAGCATGTTGTATTCGTGAATCGTCTCGCGGACTTGCATTCGAAGCTTGGAAAGCACGGGGAAATGCCGGAGGGCGGACTCGAACCGCCGACCTAAGGATTATGAGACCTTCGCTCTAACCACCTGAGCTACTCCGGCAAAACATCTAATCTTAGCGTGAACGTCGTTTGCCTGCCAAGGCGTGCGCAGGTCCCGCCGGAAGGAAGTACGCACGCCGGAGCAGCTTGTCGACTCGAACAACCTGGACGGCGATGCGGTCTCCGATGCGGAATCGCTGTTTGCTGTGCCTGCCAATGAGCGCGTGCGCATTCGGATCCAGCTGATAGTAGTCGTTCGAGATTTCCGCCACCGGGACAAAGCCTTCGATGAAGAAGTCGATCAGTTCAATTGCGAAGCCGTCACGCCAGACGCCGATGATGATCGCTTCAAACGTTTCGCCCATTCGTTGTTCCATGAGCAGCATCTTCTTCCATTCGAAGAGTTCCCGTTCGGCCAGGTCTGCTTCGCGTTCGCGTTCACTCGATTCGCTCGCGATCGCCTCGAGTTGCGCCGGTGCAACGGCCGGCTGCGAGCGTCGCTGCATCGACGCTTTCAAGATTCGGTGCACGACGAGGTCGGGGTATCGGCGAATCGGCGACGTGAAGTGCGTATATGAATCCGATGCGAGGCCAAAGTGTCCGATGTTTTCTTCCGAGTACTTCGCCTGTTTGAACGAACGCAACATGAGGAACGAGAGCATGCGTTCTTCGGGCCGTCCTTCAATGGAGCTGATGAACTTCTGAAACTCGCTCGGGTGCGCCTTCTGAGGCTCAAACCTCAATCCGAATCCGCTGACGATCTCGGCGAAGTTTGCCACTTTCGCCATGTCCGGCTCTTCGTGGACTCGATACAGGCTCGGGATATCGTTCTCTTCAAGATGCCGCGCAACGACCTCGTTCGCGAGGATCATGAACTCTTCCACGATGCGATGGGAAAACAGTCGCACCGATTTCGTGATGCCGGTCACTTCGCCCTGCTCATCGTAAGTCAGCATCGGCTCTGGTAGATCGAAATCGATGGCACCTCGCTGCTGCCGCCGTTTCTGGATGGTCTCCGCAAGGCGCGCGATCGTTCGGATGTGCGGAACGACGTCAGTGAACCGTCGCTCGACCAGCACGTTGCCGTTCAGAATCTCCTGAACCTCTTCGTAAGTGAGCCGCGCCTTCGAGTGAATGATGCTTTTGTGAAACGAGTAATCGAGCGCTTCGCCTGTACGCGAAAGATGCATCATCACGCTTACAGCCAGCCGGTCGACTTTCGGATTTAAAGAGCAAAGGTGATTGGACACCTTTTCCGGGAGCATCGGAATAACGCGATCAGGAAAGTAGACCGAAGTGCCGCGCGTTCGCGCTTCCGTGTCCATTGCCGAATCGACAGCCACGAAATGCGACACGTCGGCAATGTGAACTCCGAGTTGAAACGTTCCGTTCGGCAGCACTTCGATATCAATCGCATCGTCAAAATCGCGTGCGGTTTTCGGGTCGATCGTGATCGTGTTGCGTTTCCTGAAATCGTCTCGTCCGATGAAATCCCGCTCTGTCAGCGCATCGGGCAATCCGCCAGCTTCCGCTTCGACATCAGGGGGAAAACTCGTTGGCAGGCCGAATTTCCGGATGATCACATTCGTTTCGACATTCGGATCGTCAAGGAATCCGATCACCGAAATGACTCTTCCGGCCGGCCATCGCGTCTCCGTTGCGAATCGCGTGATTTCGATCTCGACGATCTTGTCTTTATGTTCGGTGACGTCGTTCGTAACGATGACCTTCGGCGGCAGCTTTTCATCCGTCGGGGCGACGTAAAAAACCTCACCGTCGAAACGCAATTGTCCGACGATCGTGTCTCGCGCCCGCTTCTCGACCGTGACAACACGGCCCTCGGCCCTGCCGCCGGCCTTGCGTGCCGTGATCTCCACCTTCACCTTGTCGCCGTTCATCGCGGAACCGAGAAGCGCCGGCGGAATAAAAATGTCGCTCTCGATTCCGGGAATCCGCTCCTTGAGGATAACGAATCCATAGCCATCACGATGCACCACGATCGTGCCATCGATCAGACTGCGCGCTGGGGCTTCATACCGGTTGCCGCGGTGCTTCGCTAGCCTTCCTTCCTTGACGAGTTGATTGAGAATGTCCCGGATTTGCCGCCGCGCGGCCGGCGTCGTATCGAACTCCTCGAGGATGCTCTGGAGGTTCATTCCGCGGTCCGCGGATTGCTGGATGTATTTGACGAGATCCTCTTTGCTGACGTCCGGTTCCGGCCTTCGTCGGCTACCTCGCCCGCGCGAGTTCTTCGCCCTCATGATTTCAGTCTATTGACTTCATCAATCGAAGAACATAGATTTGATTTTCCTGGCCGAAATGGCGGAATTGGCAGACGCGCTAGATTCAGGTTCTAGTCCTCGCAAGGGGGTGGAGGTTCGAGTCCTCTTTTCGGCATTCCAGAAGTGAAGTTCACTGATTCTGCTTTTCGAAGCCCACCGCAAGTTTTCCCTTCATTTAAATGAATAGTTTGGAGCATGTCTACCGCTGAGAAAATCTGCTGGTGACAGGTGCTTATTCATCCCTTAGAATGCGCCCCGAAAGAAAGTCCTCAGGAATTAAAGGAATTGAAGGAGGATCGCCATTCGACAACGGATTGTCGGTTTTGCGGCTGTATTTCTCATTTGGACCCAGGTCTCCCACGCGGCAACTTTGAACGTTCCACGCCTGTTTGATCCCTCGGAGATCGGCACAGTCGGTGTTGCGTTCGTCAACCCCACATTAACCGCTGCGTCAGCGACGTTCCGCTGGAGGACCGCAGGGGGCGAGACCCTCTACACCTCTCAACGAACGATTCCGGCGAAGGGCCAGGTCGCCATGACCATTGGCCAGCTTTTTCCCGATGCGGCGGCGCCGGGCTGGCTTGCAGTCGATCTGGATGTCGATCAGGTTTCCGGCTTCTGGCTCACCGGCGACTTCGTGACTTCCACGGATGGCGCGCCGCTGCTGAGCAGCAACAACGCAATTTCGTACCCCGCTTTCGCTTCGTTCTCGAGCACGACGGAAATCAGTTTCGCGAACCTTGGATCATCGACCCTCACGGGATCTTTGAATCTCATTAACGCGGCCGGCCGAAACGCGGGAAGCGTTCCATTTTCGGTTCCGTCAATGGGTGTGTTTCAGCAGTCGGTGGCGTCACTGTTTCCGTCTCAGGCGAGCAATTTCGACGTGGCCGGCTTCACGATCAGTGTTAGTTCGAGTACGAACACCGCAAGGGTTATCGGCACCTCTGTTACGCCAAATCCGGGCGGCGACAACGTTGTGTCGAATGCGGAGTACTTCGGTTCGACGCGTTTTTTATTCCCGCATGTCGTCGATGGACTGATCGGAGGATCCGTCTACACGTCTCAACTGACGCTCACGAATTTCAACAACACTGCCGTCACTACGACGCTGACGCTAAGGCTGGCCGGATCTCCGCCTTTGACCGTGCAGCAGCCGATGCCGGCATTCGCCGTTCTTCGCTCCAGTGTTGCAACATTGTTTGGTCTGCCTTCCGTCGATGGATGGTTGATGGTCGAGTCCACGGCCGGAATCGGCGGACTTCTCACCTATACGGACACCTTCGCCGGTGGAACGACTGCCGTCGAGATGCAGCACGCCGCCAGCGGTGACGACGCACTCATCTTCGGCCACATCGCCGATCTCGCTCCCTGGTGGACCGGAATCGCGCTCGCCAACTCCACGACGACCGATGCTCAGGTTGAGGTCTATGCGCTGGATCCGTCCGGCCGTTTGATTGGCGGGCCGGCCCAGTCCGGCGCCGCGGCATTCACGCTGGCCGCGCAGTCAAAGCGTGCATTCCTGCTCGGCGGTCTGATCCCGCAGACGCAGTCCCTCGGCAGCGACGGCGGGTACGTTTTTGTGCGGACGACGAACGGCGTGCAGATCCACGGCACGGAGTTGTTCTTCCTTCGAAGCGGCCGCGTCTACGCGAGTGTTCCGGCCAATCGCCTCGGGTCGATTGCGTTCAACCCGCCGCCTGCTCCATCGAACGTGATCCCCGGTAACGTCGTTCTTGAACAGAGCTACCTCGGCGATACGAATAACATCGCAGTGTCGGCAGCGCGCGCATGCAACACGTTTACGCTGAACATGCGGATCAACAATACGACCGGCCGTACGGTGACAGTGACCCGCCAGTATCGAGTCATCGGCCCGGGCGGTTACACGCTCTCAATGCAATCCGTGATCGGTGATCAGGCTGCGGGCAGCACGGTTCGGTTCTCGAATGTGACGTTGCCCTGCGACGCGCCGGATGGGTCTTACACCTTTGCCGGCAGCGTCGATTTCGGCGGGACGATTTCTTCATCCTCGGCCTCGTTCTCATCTCAGGGAAGTTCAGGTGGTGGTGGGGGCGGTGGTGGCGGTGGCGGCGGTGGTGGTGGTGGTTCGGACGGCAGCTTGAAGATTCTGACGAACAACTTCACGCCCTTTGCCGGCGTGCCGATCCAACTCGACGACGCATGCTATGACCCGTATGCCAACCGAAGCGTCGTGCAGGCGCTCACATTGATGGCGGCGGGAGGTGCGCCGCTGTCCGGATACACATGGACTCTGGCGCCGGGTTCCACTTATCCGCCGGGAACCACTGTTGAATCGCTCACCGGGATTTTCAAAGGCAACGGCACGGTGATCCCTGGGAGTTACACGTTCACGATGCAGGTGTCCGATGGTTCCACTACTGCGACGGGCACATATCGGCTTGTGGTGATCCGCGAATCGTCAGCGCCGGTCGACGGCATTCCGAATCCTGCGTGTCCGTCCGCGGTCTTCCAGCAACCGGCAGTAAGACAAATTGTTTTGCCCAATGCTCGCGCGGGTATCGGATTTGGTCACAGCCTCGTGGTCGTCATTGGAGGAACGACAACACCTCAACTGAACTGGTCTTTGTTGAGCGGACAGCTTCCGCCGGGGATGTCGATCGATCTGACGCGCGGCGTCGTTCGAGGAACGCCTTCGTCGAGCGCCGCCGGCAACACTTACCGCTTCCGTGTGAACGTGCGGAATCTGAGTCCTCCTCCGAACGGCCTCGGCACCGCGATCTGCTCGCTGGACGGCTGCCCGGAATACGTGATCAGTGTTCAGTAGATGTGACGTGCGCGTCGAGCCAGCTTTCCATTTCCTGCCAGCTGTTGCTGACCGATTGGTTGTGACGCGCGTGTGGAACAAGAACCAGGCGCTTCGGGCCTGTTAGTGCAGCGAAGATACGTTGCGAGTGGGAAGGCGGCGTATCAGGGTCGTCCGCTCCGTGAATCAACAACACTGGAGCGGGAATTCGAGCCGCCGCGCGCACGACATCGACCGCATCGACACTGAACCGGGCTCGTTCTTCAGCGGTGCGAAGCGCCCGCTCAAACAGGGCTTCCATGAAGAAGTAACGCGGTGCACGATGTCTGGCGATGCTTCGCAGGTCGGCGAAACTCTCCGCGGCGATCACAGTTCGAATGCGACGGTCGTCCGCAGCTGCCTGCAACGCGACCGCGGCGCCAAACGAGGTTCCGATCAGTACGATGTTGTCCTCCGGCGGCAGCGTATCCACGATTCGCCGCAGATCTTCCTTCTCATAAAACCCGTACGTGGCAAATTTCCCTTCAGACTCCCCGTGACCGCGGCTGTCATATGCAATCACTTCGAAACCACGCGTGGTGAACTTTTGAATGACGCCGGTACCGGCGGTCCGGTTACTCCCGATACCGTGCAGATAGATGATCGTGCCGCGACGCGGCATCGACGCACGGCAACGCCAGCCGCTCAGCTTGACTTCCACGCCGGTGAACATCGCATCCTGACACGGCTCTGGAGCGGGTCCCGCGACATGACGACGGGTCCGCATCAGAAGCATGTTCGCCCCAACTGACCCGACCTGTGATGCGAGTACAACGCCGACAATCGCAAGTACGACACAGGCCGTTAGAACCCGTTTCAGCTTCAATGGACCTCCACTAACTGCGTCAGTTCAGCATGCACAGCGGATCCGCGAATGGTCAGTCTCGCCACGCTGATCGGCAGTTTGAAGCGTCGTGGGCCTGCGCTGCCGGGGTTTACGAAAAGAACGCCATCTCGGTCCTGAATCGAGGGTCGATGCGAATGCCCGCTTATGACGACCTGAACCGGTCCAGCGGCCGGCATTGTTTTCAGTTCCTTCACGTCGTGCAGCATGTAAATGGAAACACTTCCCTGGCGGATGAGCTTACAGTCCGGAATGGACTTCGACCACATTCCTTTGTCGTTGTTGCCGCGCACGGCAACAACCGGAGCGATCTTCTGGAGCTCATCGAGTACTTCTGCAGTGCCAATGTCGCCGGCGTGAAGAATCAAATTGACGCCATCGAAGGCGGCGAGCACCTCGGGACGGACAAGCCCATGGGTATCGGAAATCACACCAATTTCGCAGCGTTTCTTTTTTGTCTGCTTTGGTCTAAAGTTCATCCCCATGCGCTCCCGGCAACTCACCTTTATATTCGTCTTGATGGCGATGCAATGCTTAAACACGCCAGCGTTTGCCCAACTGGATCTTACCGGCGTCTGGGGTCCTCCCCGACCTTATGAAGAGGACGAACCCGAGCGCGGGCCTGGGCCTTCGCTCGTGGAGTTCGTCGGCCTGCCGATCAACGACTACGCGCGTGAATGGGGCTTGGCATATCGTCCCGGACGCCTTTCGTTGCCGGAGCACCAGTGCCAGGTCCATGTTGTCGGATACATCCATCGCGGTCCGCTTCAGATGCGGATCTGGGAGGAAAGAGATCCGGTTACTCACCAGCTCGTTGCAATTCACGAAACGATCAGCACGTACGAACAGAGCCGCACGATCTGGATGGATGGACG
>Ga0137423_1000593_pt1 | contig 11093 bp, 10 predicted proteins | sample EasRivERMZT600_2_FD_102326 | JGI IMG/M metagenome (GOLD analysis project Ga0137423, IMG submission 102326) | Soil microbial communities from meander-bound floodplain in the East River, Colorado, USA - East River MetaG ERMZT600_2 | ecosystem: Environmental > Terrestrial > Soil > Floodplain ...
ACCCCGAGGCTGGATCAGGAACGGTATCTCGCCGAGATCCTCAGACATCCAAAACGGCAGCTCATCGTTTCCATTCCGATCCGTATGGACGACGGAGCAGTTCGCGTTTTTGAAGGCTATCGTGTGCAGCACAATGTCGCGCGAGGTCCTGCAAAAGGCGGCATCCGATATCACCCGAACGTCACACTCGACGAAGTGAAAGCTCTCGCGATGTGGATGACCTGGAAGTGCGCCACGGTCAACATCCCATATGGCGGGGCCAAGGGCGGAATCGTCTGCGATCCGAAAACGATGTCCGCAGGAGAAAAGGAACGGCTCACTCGTCGATATACCCACGAAATCCTGCCGATCATCGGACCGGAGCGCGACATTCCGGCTCCGGATGTCTACACAGATGCGCAAACGATGGCGTGGATCATGGATACCTACAGCACCACGCTCGGCTACTCGTCACTCGGCGTCGTAACTGGCAAGCCGGTCGAATTAGGCGGGACAAAGGGCCGGCACGAAGCAACCGGCCGCGGCGTCATGTACACGGTTGAAGAGGTTTGCAGGTTTCTGAGTCTGCCGATGAAAAACGCGCGCATTGCGGTGCAGGGGTTCGGCAATGTGGGGCACATCGCAGCGCAAATGCTGTTCGACAAGGGAGCGCGGATCGTTGCGATCAGCGACTCGCAGGCCGGTATTTACAGCGAACTTGGTATCAATCCGTACGAGGCTCTGAAGCATAAGGGCCAGGGATCAGTAGCCGGCATGCCCGGCACCTCGCCGATCTCGACCAGAGGCGTGCTCGAGGTCGAGTGCGACATCCTGATACCAGCGGCGCTTGAAAATCAGATTACGGAAGAGAATGCGCCGCGTGTTCGCGCTCGAATCGTTGCCGAAGGCGCTAATGGCCCCGTTACGCCTGGGGCGGACGGAATTCTGTTTGAGCGCGATGTGTTCGTGATTCCGGACGTGCTCTGCAATGCCGGAGGCGTAACAGTGTCCTACTTCGAATGGGTGCAGGATTTGCAAGGGTTCTTCTGGGATGAAGTGAAGGTAAATCAGCAACTGGAGGCTGTCATGAAGCGCGCGTTTCATGAGGTCAATGAAACGGCCGTGCGCGAGAAGACCGATCGAAGAACCGCGGCGTACATGCTGGCCGTACAGCGTGTCGCCCAGGCGACGAAGGTCCGAGGACTGTTTCCATAACGAACGCTACTCCGGGCCGTGGAATTGCCCGGAGCAGCGGTCCTTCGCATCCTGAAGTTTCCGAAGGATTGCTTCCGCAACACCGAACTTCCGTGCCGCCGCGAGCAGTTCGTCGACGTGATTCGGCAGGGAAGCCTGGATCTTCCGGCGGAGAAGATACGTCGAGCTGTGAAGCGGCAGCGTCAGATGGCAATAGATGGAGTTTATTTCGGAAGTCTCCAGCTCGATCGCCATCGTGAAAGCGTCCTCTTTCGTCAAAGTGGGATCAGCGTCTCGCTGCTCGACTTTGTCGAAGAATCCTGCCAGCTTTGCAATTTCAGTGTCATTCGGAAGGTTCGGCGCGAACAGGTTATCGCGCAGACAGAAGGCCAGAAGGCCGGCATGTTGCTTTTCATGCATGGCCATGTCCAGCCAGAACGAGCTCAGGTCGGGATCTTTGGAAAAACGCGACGCGAAACTCAAGTAAATGGCGGCGGCCCGCTCCTCGAATTCGCAAAACTGCGTATAGATACTCTGAGGAGTGTTCACAGAATCACCTCCCTGGCCTAAACCTCTGCACGCTTCCAGCCACGCTGGTCCCAAAAATGCTACACCCGAATTGGGTATCACATATGAACATCAAGAATGTCATCGTTCCCGTTGATTTCTCGCCGACATCCCGGCTGGCGGTTGATCACGGAGTTTTTCTTGCGAGGAAGTTCCACGCAAGACTCACGTTGCTGCACGTTGTTGAATCCCTTTCGCCGCTGGCGGGTTCCTTCATGATTGAAACCGCCGGAGTCGAAAAAGAACAGGAAGAGCAGGCGCTAAGGATGTTGTCTTCGCTGCTTGGTTCCGAGGATCAGGATGACCTGGATTTGCGCGTAGTAATCCGAAATGGCGACATCAAGAACGAGATCATCGCCGCGATTCGTGACGAAAAGGCAAACCTCATCGTCATGGGCACGCATGGCCGCGGACTGCTTGCCCGCCTGCTGATCGGATCGATCACAGAAGCGTTGTTAAGGAGAGTTCCTGTTCCGGTGTTGACGGTTTCGGGCGTCGCACACCCGCTGGGATTCAAGCGAATCCTCTTTGCGACAGATCTTTCCAAACACTCGAAAACTGCCTTCGATTTCGCGCTGGACTTCGCGCGCGCGATGGGTTCGGAGTTGATCATTCACCATGCCGTCACGCCCTTAAGTCGAGTATCCGAAGGCGGCGAAGCACTCCCGGATCTGAGCAAACTCGACGGCGACGAAGCGAAAGCACAAGTGGCGGCGCTGGCTCGTGAGGCTGCCCGGCAAAACGTGAAGGCTGAAACGTCGGTGGTTGAGGCAGATACGGCAGCGGATGCGATTTTGAAGACTGCGGAGGAACAGCTTGCGGAGTTGATTTTGATAGCCGTTGAAAAGAAACGCCTGGTCGATCGCGCTCTGCTTGGCACGACGGCGGAACGGGTTATTCGCGCTGCCAAAGTTCCCGTTCTGTCGGTTCCCGTGGGCGTTACCACCACTCGCGAAGAAATGGCAGGCGTGCACGCGGGAAAGCGCTCGTCGAAGGACTAAATGTCACGCTGTGACTGGAGACTTTATGAAAACCGGAGAGACCGTAACCGACCTCGCGCTGTACGACTCGGATTGCTGCAGCGCGGAACTCATCTTCGACGCCGGCGATACGTTTTCGAGGTGTCCGCAATGTGGCCATCTGTGTGTCTGGGAACTTGAAGAGGAAATCGTCCCGGCGGACGATTTCGAGCGCTTGAACGGAGCGGCTGCATGAGCATGTCCATCAAAGCGATTACGGTTTCCATGGTGCTTGCCTTTTCAGGAATTGCGAGGGCCGACCAGCCTGCGCGGACCATCTATGTCAGCGTCGAGCAGAATGGAAAGCCGGTGGCCGGATTAAATGCGGCCAACTTTCGCGTGTTCATTGATGGGAAAGGCAGGGAATTCGATCTTCGATCGCGCGATCAATCGGCGAACATTGTACTGATGGTGGAATACAGCCGGCAGTCGTGGTTGTTTCTGAACGATATCCGGAATGTGTTGAGCGGTTTTCTTGAATACGCTCCGGAAGGAAACTGGTACGCGCTGGTCACGGTCGGCCGCAAGGCGACGATTGCCGTCGACTTCACCAAAGACAAGAGACGCATTGCGAGTGCGTTCTATGACCTGCCCGTGCCGATATTCGATGACGTCGCTGCTTTCGATGCTCTTTCAGAAATTGTCGATACCGCTTCGGCATTGCCGGGACGCAACGCGATCATGTTTATAGGTTCCGGATTCGATAACTTCAGCTCCGCGTCATACGGCGACGTCGAGAACGTTCTGGAATCCTCCGACGTTTCCATCTACAGCCTCGCGATCGGATCACCGTTGCGTGGCTTTGATTCGTCCACTTTGGGGCTTTCCACCGAAGTCGATCTCCTGGGCGCTCGCCAATTCCTTACGATGCTGGCTGACCAGAGCGGCGGGGATGCCTGGTTTCCGGTCGTTGAAGTCATGTTTCGAAACGCTGTGCAGCGCATCATGCTGGACCTGGCCACGCAATACAAACTGGAGATCAAGGGCGCCCTTCCATCCGATGACCGCCTTCACAAGATCAAGGTGGAGGCGTTCACCATCACGAACGACAAGCGCAAGAACTTCAAGGTGCGGGTTCGAGATGGCCTTCGTTAAGAATGTCAGTCGATTCGGACTGAAAGCACGGCGTGTGCTGTCTCGATGACGCGTTCGTGCAACGCGCCATTGCTGGCGACGACTCCGCGCAGGTTTCGCACGTCGCGTCCGTTGTACCGGAAGCGCGTATTCTCGAGGTCGGTCATCCGGCCGCCTGCTTCCTGAAGAATGACGTCTGCGGCACAGGTGTCCCATTGTGAAGTGTGCGGGCTTGTATGCAGGTACAGGTGCGCCAGGCCTTCGCAGATGAGTCCCACTTTCAGGCCGATACTTCCCCAGGACACGCTGTTGCCGACTCCAAGGCGACGCCGTACCAAATTGACGTCCGAAGAAGGATGGGAGCGGCTGAGAGCGATCGTTGCTGCGCCTGGATTCGATTCACGCGAAACCTGCAAGAGCCGGGTCTGGCGGTTCTCCACAACGAATGCGCCGCTGCCCGATTCTCCGTAGTACAGCTTTTGAGTCGTCGGCTGGTACACGACGCCCAAACTCGGAATTCCGCCGATGGCCAAACCGATCATGACGGAAAACTCGTCAATGCGATTGATGAATTCCATCGTTCCGTCCAGGGGATCCACAATCCACACTCGCCGTCTGGACAAACGCTCGAGGTCATCGGCTTCTTCTTCAGACAGGATGCCGTCTGCCGGGAAGAGACGTTGCAGTTCTTTGGTCAGAAAGGCGCTCGCTGCTCGATCGGCGTTCGTCACAGGGTTGCCCTGCCCTTTCCACCCGACATTGGGGCGGCTGTAATGCTCCAGAAGGATTGCGCCTGCACGAATCGCCAATGTTTTCGCAGCCTCCAGTTCCTCCGGCATGACGATGGACCTCACCATAGGTGCCTGGCAATGGCCGTGCCAAACTCCGGCGCCGCGCGGTAAAACCACCGCTTTCCGATCTCAGTCGCGATGACATACATGGCCGTGATCGCCAGGAGGAAGCCGAGTAGTGAATACGGCAATGTAACGAAGCCCAGAACAGACGCCGACGGCAGGTACGGGATTGCTACTGTCAGGCCGATGAGCGCAATGCTGGACCATAGAAGGACCTTTCCGATCTCGCTTTGGTAAAAGCGGCGGCGTGTTCGAACAACCAGCGCCACGACGAGTTCCGTAAGCAGCGATTCCACGAACCAGGCGGTCTGGAACATCTGCGCATTGGCTGTAAAGAAAACGAGAAGTATCGCGAATGTCAGAAAGTCAAAAATCGAACTCAGGAAGCCGAATTCGATCATGAATCGCCCGATGAAGCGCATGTCCCATCGCCGAGGCTGGCGGACGAGTTCCTCATCGACCTTGTCGGTCGCAATTCCAACGGCCGGTATGTCGGACAAAAAGTTGTTCAGAAGAATCTGACCGGCCGTCAGAGGCAGGAAGGGTAGAAATAGAGAGGCGCCCGCCATGCTGACCATGTTTCCCAGGTTGGCGCTGGTCGTGGTCAGGATGTATTTGAGCGTGTTGGCGAACGTACGCCTGCCTTCTTCAATTCCGCCCCGGATCACATCCAGGTTTTTTTTGAGAAGGACGAAATCCGCGGCCTCGCGAGCCACGTCAACCGCGCTTTCGACAGAGAGGCTCGTGTCGGCGGCGTGCATGGCCGGCGCGTCGTTGACGCCGTCGCCCATGAAACCGACGACGTGTCCCATTTTTTTGAGGGAAAGGATGATGCGTTCTTTCTGGTTGGGATCCACTTCCGCGAACAGGTCGGTGTGTTCGGCGACGTGCCAAAAGGCCTCACCCTTGAATGAGTCGATTTCTGTTCCAGTGAGGACTCGATCCGGGCGCAAGCCCACGAGTCGCGCGACATGCTGAGCAACGAGTGTGTTGTCGCCGGTGATGACCTTGACGGAGACACCAAGCCGTGCAAGTTGCGCGATGGCTTCGACGACGCCTTCCTTGGGCCGGTCGAGGAACGTGACAAAGCCGGCAAACACCATGTTCCGTTCGTCCTGCCGATTGCAGGACGTCTGACCTTCCGGCACCGCGCGTGTCGCCACTGCGATCACGCGAACTCCTTGCCGGCTCCAGTGGTCGTGCTGCGCTTCGAGTTCGGTCAATTTAGCCGAATCGAGCGCGGAACCGTCATGCAGGTGTGTACACACTTCGACCACGTGCTGAAAGGCTCCTTTCGTGATCAGAAGGCTCCGCTCGTGCGTGCGAACGAGCACGCTGAGACGTTTTCGAATGAAGTCGAACGGGATTTCTCCGAGCTTTTGAATTTGTCCCAGATCGGGTTTGTGCGCCGTAAGAATCGCTTCGTCGAGCGGATTGACGAGCCCGCTCTGCAAAGCGGCATTGCAGGCTGCCAGGTGCAGCGCACTTGCCGAAACGGCGCCGGTTGGATCGTACGAGCCCTCGACCCTGACAATGCCTTCGGTGAGTGTTCCCGTTTTGTCGCAGCAGAGCGTATCCATGCTGCCCAGGTTCTCGATCGCGTTCAGCCGCCGGACAAGGACGCCGCGGGCCGCCATCATGTTGGCGCCTCGGGCCAGATTTACACTGAGAATCGCCGGCAATAGTTCGGGGCTGAGACCAACGGCCAGCGCAATCGAGAAAAGCAATGTTTCAACCGCAGGCCGGCCTCTATACGTGTGAGCAAAGAAGACGAGCAGGACCATAATCAGCATGGCTGTCGTCAGGAGATAGCCGAACCGGCGAATGCCGCGGTCGAATTCTGTATCTGGAGGTCTCAAACTCAGGCGATGCGAGATCATCCCGAATTGTGTCGACCGGCCGGTGGATACGACGAGACACCGTGCTGTACCGCTCCGGACGCTCGAACCGAGATACACGCAGTTAGTGCGGGCCGAAACTGGCGCGGAAATCGGAACAGTTCCAGGCTGTTTTTGCGCCGGAAAACTCTCGCCTGTCAGGACAGCTTCGTCGACAAAGCAGTCCGCGGCCTCGAGGACCACGGCATCCGCTGGAACAATACTGCCGGCGGACAAGAGGACGATGTCGCCTGGAACGATCTCTTCGATGGGTACCTGAACGGCGGAGCCATCTCGCAGCGCCTGCGCGTGCGTTCGAACACGCGCGTGCAGCGCTGCCGCCGCCGATTCCGCTGTGTACTCCCGGCTGAAACCGATCGTAACAGTGGCGGCAACGATCAAGAATATGATGCTTGCATCGATCCACTCGCTCGTCAGCGCCGATGCGCTCGCCGCAAAGACGAGCAGAAGCAGGAGCGGGCTCCGGAGTTGATTCCACAGGATGCGAAAGCCGGATAGCGAGCGATGTTCTCTTAATTCGTTCCTTCCATAGCGGCGGAGACGAGAATCCGCTTCCGCGGAGGAGAGGCCGTCCCTGCTCGCGCCAAGGAGGAGACACAGGTCCGTGACGTCGCGAGACCAGTACGCATCGATCTGCTCGCGTGCCATATCACGCCGCGTCGGTCTTGTTGGCCCCCGATGCACTCCTGTAGTGCTTTTCGAGAAAACGGCCGATCGACTCGTCATCGAATCGAACGTCGTACCACTGGTTTTCAGGCCGTCCGGACGGATTCGGCAGGATCCGTATGATCGTGCATTGCTGTCCTGTCTTTGGGTGCAGATCCGGCCCGGCGAACGTTACCCTGTCGCCGCATGACAGTCGTGGAACATATGGTCTGGTTTCCATGCCACGTGTATTGCACTCGGGATTCCATCGTGAACGAAAGCCCGAACGCGTCTGGTAGACTGCTTGCTCCTGCTTTCAAGAAGGAAGGCTCAGGCATTTCGATGAAATCGACGGACTTTCTTACACAAGAACACAAACTGATTCTTCGGGCGCTCGATGTCCTGGATAGCATCAGCGCTGCCGTCGAAAACACTGCGACGGCGGACCAGAGCGACATCGACACGATTCTGGATTTTCTGCGCTGGTTTGCGGATGCGCACCACCAGGCAAAAGAAGAAACCATCCTCTTTCCGGCGTTGAAGAATGCCTCGGCCGCGTCTCAGGGACGACCGGTGGATCACATGGTTCTGGAGCACGATCAGGAACGAGGGCTTGTCGAAGACCTGGAAAAGGATGTCCGTCTTTCGAAATTGCCGGAGTTTGTCGCCAGCGCGAACCGGTTGAGCTCGACGCTGAGAAACCACATCTACAAGGAAGATCGAATCCTGTTTGTAGCTGCGGACGCGGTCTTAAGCCCCAGCGAAGACGATGCTGTCTTCGACCGGTTGAATCGCTTTGAGACGGCGGCCGACAAGGAGACCTTGAGCGGGAAGCTCGAACTGTTGCGGTCGCTCGAGTGGAAGTACCTCGGGAAGTCCACGCGAATTCAGTGAGACGCGGCGTGTGATTCGAACCGGCGTTCTCCGAGAATTCTCCATGGGCGCTTCTGAACACGCCTGAACCCAAACGCCTTGATGACACGGGTTCGAATGACGTCCATCACCTCGTCAACAGAATCCGTGAAGTAAAGGAGTTCCAGATCCTTCGCGCTGGCCGTTCCCGCGTCCACCATCTTGCGCATCAACTCCGCGACGTCGCGCCAATACTCCTTACCCATGATGATGATGGGAAACTGCCCGATCTTCCCCGTCTGGATGAGTGTTAACGCTTCGAACAACTCGTCGGTGGTACCGAGCCCTCCAGGCATGATGATGAAGGCGTAGGAAAATTCGCGAAATATGCGGATCGAAAACATCAGTTCGTTACCCCGGGAGTGGGGGCCTTCCAGAAAGTACTTCTCGGGAGATGCAGAGGATCGTCTGGTGTCCTTCATTGAACGCACTCCCCGCGAATCAGTTGGCTGCGCACACCATCATCTCTTCGAGCTGCGATAGATACGTTTTGGCCACGAGGGGATCCATATCGCGGAGAATCGTAAGCCCCAGCTGGGTTTCATCGCAGTCATACGACACCAGCAAGTCGGTAACGATCGGCAACACATCCACGCCCAGAATGAGGACGGCGAGTTTTCGTTTTTCAGGATCACCGGATCTCAGGAGTTTCGTGACGATCGGCAGTGCAGGGTCTCCGAACCGTTGAATGGCATTCAGCACCGCAAGCCGGTATTCCGCGTCCAGCGCGACCAGATTCACGAAGAGCTCATAATCTCCCCTGCTCTTCATGACAGGCGGGGCCACGCGAAGCGTCAGAGCCCATTCGATTAACGGAAGCGTAGCAGAGGCCGAGGGCTCGCCAATGTAGGTGAGGGCGTCGATGGCCTCCGAGCGCACTGCCAGGTCGTAGAGCTTTTCTGCGACCTCGCGTTCCGAATCTTTGCCAAGTTCTATTGGGCTGAATGGCCTCGAGACCAGGCGGGTAAGTTCAGGAATCGCCTTGCGGGCCCTCGGCCCCATCGTGCGGATCGCGTCGAAGGCCAGCATCATGGAGTCGAGATCCTGCGTGCGAATCGAATCGAGCCAGTAGTCCAGACTTTTGCCTTGAAAGTCCGGCTCGTGGCCGGCATGCAAGGAAGTCGCAACGAATGGCACAGTCAATAAAAGTCCAATTGCTTTCGCTCGGAGTGACGTCATAGCCCTTCCTCCCTTCCTTCGATCGGCTCTCGCTTCGCGAGGAGCACCTGGAATGCCATGCAGAACGCGTTGCTTTCATTGGAAAAACGAAGGGTTGCCGTGCGTGCGCTTTAGAAGCTGCGCCAAACTGGCAAAACCTACGCGATCTGCGGAGACTTCAGGAAGCCTTTTCGCGACAGAACAGCGATAACGTTTCGAGCCGCGTCGGCAGGCTCATCGCGCTGTCCGTCGATAACGAGATCGGGAGTTTCCGGCGGTTCATAGGGCGCTTGCAGGCCCGGCACATTGTCGGCCTCGCCTCTTCGCGCCTTGCTGTAAATGCCTTTCGGATCGCGCTGGATGCATACCTCGAGAGGGCAATCGACAAAGACTTCGATGAATTGCCCGATCTGTCGCCGGGCTCGATCACGATAACTCCGGAGGTTAGCCGTGGCGTCGAAGATGACAGATATGCCGTGATCCGTCAGCACGCGGCCGATGAAAGCCAGCGAGCCATAGAAATATTCGCGGTCTCGTTCGTCATACGACGGAGTCGACGAAAACATTTTGCGCGTGACATCGGATTCAAGGACTGCGACGCGCAGTCCGAGATCGCGCAGCTGTTTGACGAGTTCAGCCGTAACCGTTGATTTGCCCGACGCCGGCAGACCCGTGATCCACACACCGAAGCCGAAGGAGGATTGTTGTTCACGCCCCACAGTAGCGATTCACCTCGTTCGGATCGAATGCGTCCCGGTTCAAAACGGCCTGAATGAAATTGAAGATCCTGTCCCGCACAACGGCGGTGATGTTCGGATACCAGACCGGATGTGCCATGACGAGACCCCGGAATGCAAAGAAAGGCGCCGTCACCCGGAGCAACTCGGTATCGCCGGATTTGTCGAGATAACGTTCCCAGAACCTCCGGAACAGCGACTCGAAGCTGCCTTCCAGCCGGCCCGATCGCTGCAAGGAGAAGAAAAGGTAGTTCATCGTCAGGCTGGTCACGTCATCCGCGGGCTCGCCCCATTCGCCGCGCGAGCGGTCCAGCAGGACGAAGTCCGTCGTGCCATCCCGAAAGAGAATGTTCCACGGATGAAAGTCTCCATGAACCTGGCGCAACCTGTGGACACGATCCTTCAATCGCCAGCGCCAATCGACACACTGCGACTCGATATGTTTCAACAGGCGACTGTCGACGACGTTCGAGCCGCGCGGGTAGTTGTCGATCAGACCCATGATGCATTCCGAATGTCCGATGAGTTCTCGAATCCGGCGGACGTAAAGGTCCGGATTCGCACCTTCGATGCGATGAATGTCGGACAGGTAGTCGCATAAGATATCGGCCCGCCCGACATCGAGATCTGTAAGCCGGCCGTCGTCTCGCAGGCGGTTGATGTCTTCGACGTAACAGCGCCCTTCCGCGTACTCGGTGAGGACGAAGAACTCTTCCGCGTCACCGAGAGAAACAGCCGACCCATCGCGGCGGAAAGCTCCCGCGTCAATCGCGCGGACATGCCGCGGAAGCAGGTTGAAAGCGCGGTGATCCCACAACGCCATTTGAGCCCGATCGGCCATGTGCTCGTGACCGAAGGGGCCGGGGCACACTGTATGCAATACGGCCCGATGCTGCTTGTCATCGAAGCGATAGTCGATCTGAAGCGGCGTCCCGTATCCGTAACCTTTGATGTCTTTGCCTTCTGACTCGCCGAGGATCTTCAGATTCAGGACACTCGCTCCGGGCCCGACGACCGATTTCAAATACCGCTCGATTTCCGGCTTGCTCAGTTCGC
>Ga0137423_1000595_pt1 | contig 11084 bp, 15 predicted proteins | sample EasRivERMZT600_2_FD_102326 | JGI IMG/M metagenome (GOLD analysis project Ga0137423, IMG submission 102326) | Soil microbial communities from meander-bound floodplain in the East River, Colorado, USA - East River MetaG ERMZT600_2 | ecosystem: Environmental > Terrestrial > Soil > Floodplain ...
CGCTGCTGCATTTATTTGGACATTTGTATTACAACCAATGTTAATATTTATTTGCATGGTTACTGGTCATCCTTTAACAAATCTACCTATCGTAAGTATGACTGAAATAATGCCTGTACTTTTAGGTATGTTAGGTTTAGCTGGCTATAGAACTTTCGAGAAGACTAGGAAATAATATGCAAATAGAAGATTTTGGTTTAACACATATTATAACAGTCACTATTGCTACTTTAAGTGCCTTATGGATGTTTTTAACTAAATTCTTTCATTTATCTAGTAAGGTAGAAGTTATTATAAAAGATTTAGCAGATACAGATTTACGTGTAACAAAAGTAGAAGATAAGATTACAAGAACATTAGAACGTTTAGAAGATAAACTCGATAATCACATTCTAAAGATTTACACTGATGGAAAGAACTAAACAAGAACGACTTCTTGATCTTTTAAAAGAAAAAGAAACTCGTTTAAAGTATAACAAAATAGATTATTATTTTCCTGATGAAAATGGAATTGATCTATTAGGCGGAGTTATACATGCGAGGGAACTTTATCCTCGTCATATAGAATTTTTTACTGCTGGTAAAGATTTTCAAGAAAGAATTTTTATGGCAGGTAATAGAACAGGTAAAACATTTGCAGGAGCTTGTGAAGTAGCGTATCATGCTACAGGTAAGTATCCTTCTTGGTGGGTTGGTAAAAAATTTACACATCCAGTTAAAATATGGGTAGCCGGACACTCTGCAGAAACAACACGTGATGTGTTACAATTAGAATTACTCGGTGCTAAAAATGATATGGGAACAGGCACCATTCCCAAAGATTGTATTGTAGGAGAACCAACGGCAAATCCAGGAACACCAAATGGAGTGGATAATTTCTACATTCGACATATTACTGGTGGCACAAGTCATATGTCATTTAAGTCATATGAGAAAGGTGTAAAAGCTTTTAAAGGTACAAATATTCACGTTGTCTGGTTAGACGAAGAAAGCCCTCCAGAAGTTTATACTGAATGTGTTATTCGTACTGCAAAGATTGGTGGTATTGTATTAATTACATTTACTCCCGATGATGGCTTAAGTGAAACAGTATTAAAGTTTTTCAAAGATGGACAAGTAAAACCAGGTGCTCATGGCTTTAAATGGGTCTCAATGGTTAGTTGGGATGATGTTCCACATATTACACCAGAAGATTATAAACGGCTTGAGGCAGAGATACCCCCATATCAAAGACAAGCAAAAAAGCATGGTATACCTTATTTAGGAGCAGGTGCGGTATATCCTATAGCAGAAGAAGACATTGTTTGTGAACCTTTTAAGATTCCTGAATGGTGGCCAAGAGTTTTCGGTTTAGATGTTGGTTGGAATAAGACTGCTGCTATTTGGGGAGCATTAGATCCTGAAACCGACGTGCTTTATTTATATGATGAATATTATAGAGGCCAAGCAGAACCTGCCTCACATGCGCATAATATCAAACTACGGGGAGACTGGATTCCCGGAGTAATTGATCCCGCATCACGAGGACGTTCACAAAAAGATGGATCTCGGTTATTTTATGAATATAGTAGCGAATATCAGTTAAACATATCTCCTGCAAAGAATGCAGTAGATACAGGACTTCATCTCGTTTATACACGTATGACGTCTCAAAAACTAAAGATTTTTAAGAATTTAGTTAATACATTAGGAGAACTGCGAATCTACCGCAGAAAACAGTTGGCAAGTGGTAAAGTAGAAATTGTTAAAGAACATGACCACTTAATGGACGCAATGCGTTATTTAGTGATCTCTGGTTTAAACATTGCAGAAACAAATCCTATACTTGAAGAAGGATTTACTGAAAGAATGTCTAATCTTCGTGATACACGCGACCCTATAACAGGTTATTAGAAATGTCACTTGAAAAATTAATAAAGTATCATTCATTACCTAATATTGCACATGAATTAGAAGATGACGAACTACATCGAATTGGTGAATTAGTTTGTAAAGAATTTCAAATTGATGTTGATTCGCGCAAAGAAAAGAAAGATATTTTAGATAAAGCATTAAAGATAGCTAAACAAACAGTTGAAGTAAAAAATGAGCCTTGGGAAAAAGCCGCTAATATTAAGTATCCTTTGATTCCTAATGCATGTAATGCTCTTGCTGCTCGATCTATGGCTTTAATCCATAGAGATAATAAAATAGCTCACTTTACTGTATTAGGCAAAGATCCAGACGGTAGTAAGGCACAAAAGGCAAAACGTCTCTCTGACCACCTATCTTATCAATTATTAGTAGAATCTGATTCTTGGTTAGCAGATACTGATAAATTGACATTAATGATACCTATGTATGGTACAGTATTTCGTAAAACATTTTATGATACTTGTGAACGAAAACCCGGCTTTAGCATAGGTACTCCAGATCAAATAGTAGTTAATGATAAAATTAGCTCTTTAAAAACTGCACGACGTATTACTCATCGTTATCCTATGTATCGTAACGAAATCATCGAAAAGATTCGAGAAGGGATATTTTGTGATATTGATTTAGAAAAATTGAGAAAAGCAGGAGACGATGGAGATGAAGATCCTATTTTTTGGGTCTTAGAACAACATAGATATTTAGATTTAGACGAAGATACCTATGCTGAACCTTATATAGTTTCAGTATTAGAAGAAAATAGAGAAGTATTAAACATCGTTGCCCGCTTTGATTTAGAAGGTATTACGACAGTCGATGCGACCAAAGAAGTTAAATATATTAAACCAGTAGAGTATTTTACTGCCTATCACTGTTTACCCGCTCCCGATGGCGGGTTCCATCATTTAGGATTAGCGCAATTATTATTCCATGTTAATAGCACCATTAACGGTGTATTCAACATTTTAGTTAATGCAGGTACATTAGCAACATCGTCTACCGGATTTGTATCAAAAGGATTAAAACTTAAAGACAAACAAATCAAAGCTAAATTAGGAGTATTTACTACTATTGATAGTGGTAATATGGAAGATTTAGCAAAGAATTTCTTTCAGTTAAAATTTACAGAACCTTCGCCTGTATTATTTCAACTACTACAATTATTAATTCAATCTGGTAAAGAACTAGCATCAATTTCTGACATAATGACTGGTGATCAACCAGCACAAAACGTCCCCGCTACTACTGTAATGGCAATGTTAGATCAAAGCATGAAGTTATATAATTCAATACAAAAACGATTATATATCTCATTAAAACAAGAATTCCAAAAACTTGTTCGAATTAATAAGCTTTATTTAGATTCAGAAGAATATTTTAGATTACTCGACGATGAGTTAGCAGTCTTTGCTGATGATTATGCAGATATGAATTTAGACGTAAAACCCGTCGCTGACCCTCATATGAGTTCAGAAGCCCAACGTTTATTAAAAGTTCAAGCTATCACACAATTTGCACAACAATATCCACAAGCACAATTAAATCCCGCTGCTGTGACGGAAATGGTACTTACAGAATTACAATTAGATGGGGCTGAAAGATTATTAGAACCTGTACAATCTGCACCAGATCCAGCTATGATTAAAATTCAAATGGACGCTGCAACCAAAGCAGAAGATGCTAAACAATCCCTATTAGATAAACAGATCAAGATTCAACAATTAGTTAATGATCGAGATGATAAAGATAAAGATAGACAATTAAAATCTCGTGAACTAGATATACGTGAAAAAGAAATGTATATTAATGCTACAGAAAAAGCAGCTAAAGTCGAAAAAGACCATGCTGATATCTTAATTAAACATAGACAAATTGATTCAGACGAAAAGATTTCTAAAGCAGATAGGACGAGTTCAGATGAATGATTTAGATGAATGGTTCGAAAGCAGACAAACAAAAGCAATTATTAATTTAATTAATAAACATGTTGATGAATCTTGTAAAAAATTACATACATCATTATGTAGCACACAAGTAGATTCCGGCTTTGTTAGATATAAAGCTGGTATTATCCAAGGATTATTATTAAGTACGAATAAAGAATTTATAGAATCCCTTATTAACGAGGACTAAGAAATGCCCTATCGACCAACGAAATTTATGGTATTAGTTAAAGTAGATACTTCTGATATAGTAAAGGACGCAGGCGGTTTAATAGCGTTGCCTAAAGAAGTAGAAGATAAACATCAATTAGGCCAAAAAACAGGCGTAGTTTTAGAAGTTGGTAAATTGGCATTTACCCCACTTCCCGGACAACCTAACGTTGAACCAGACTTTGCTGTTGGGGATCATGTTATGTTTAAAGGCTATGCTGGTGTAGAAATGATAGAAGAAGATGATAGTGGTAAGAAAGTAACATATAGATACATGCATGACACAGATGTCATAGGCGTAAAATAGACTGAGGTAATAAGTATGTCAGACGAAGACAAAGTAGAGATTCCCGATTTAATAGTAGAAGATTCAGAAATTAAATTAGTAGAAGAAGTTAAAGAATCAGTACCAGAACGTAAGGTCTCAAAATGGGAAGAAAAAGCCCTAGCCCAAGGATGGAAACCTAAAACAGATTTTGAAGGAGATCCAGAAGACTGGCGTTCCGCTAGAGATTTTGTCGAGCGTGGTGAATTGTTCGGTGCTTTAAATAAAGCTAAAGCTGAATTAAATGCCATGAAGAAAGTTTATCAAGAAGTCGAATTAAAATCATATAAAAAAGCAATTGATGATTTAAAATCACTTCATAAAGAGGCTGTTCACAATGGGGATGTTGAAGAAGCAACTAAACTCGTTGAGGAAATAGCAGAAAAACATAAGAAAGTTCCAGAAGTAGAAGCAGAAATACCTGTTGCTGCATCAGAGTTCTTAGAAAAAAATAATGCTTGGTTTAATACCAAGACAAGCGAAAATAAAGCTATGCGACAATATGCCTGTGATAAAGAAGTAGAATTAAGAACTTCTAATCCACATATAGATGACCATACTTTATATATGCAAGTAGAAAAAGATGTTAAATCATTTTTCCCGCACAGGTTTGAAAAAACTACTGCTCCCCATGTAGGAACGGCTTCAGACAAAGCTGAATCACGATCTACAACTAAAGGCAAAACTGTTGGTTATAATGATTTACCAGATGATTTAAAAACAGTGTTTAATTCCATGAAAGGTTTACCAGGCATCACATTAGAAGGCATGGTAAAAGATTGGAAAAATTTAGGCGTACTATAAAGGTATATAGAAATGACAAAAAAAGTAGAAGAGGCAGTATCCTCAGTATTAGAAACCGCTCCATTGAAAACATCAAAAGATAGAGGCTCCGAAGCCAAAAGATTTACAAAAGAAGAAATACTTAACGTATACAGAAATCCGTTAGCTGACTCCAAACTATTTGGAGTTAAAGATGACGAAGAATTTACATATTATTGGCCTGTCCACAATAACCCGAACAGTTTATTAAGAATTGAAAAAATGAAAGCCCTTGGTTGGGAAGTCGTTACAGCAGAAATGCAACATACTGGAAGAAGTAAAGATCCTTCTAGTATTGGTTCCGCAGTCACGCGTCCCGGCGGAAAAGGCTTAGAACATATCTTAATGAGAATGCCTACACCACTATATAGAGAACGTGCGCTTAAAAAAGAATTGTATCTGCAAATGACAACTGATGCAAAACTTGGTAAACGTACAACTCAAAATAGTAATCTAGGCTTTGAATCGGTTGTTGATGGTGGTTCAATCAAATAACTATTATTGAGGTTTTATAAATGGCAAACTTTTCAGAAAAAGGCTGTAGGTTATCTCACCGCCTTACTGGAGGTACTCCAATCGTTGAAACCATGCAGATGTCAGCATCTGATGGTACCGCAACGTTTTTGGGAGACCTTCTACAAATTGACGCCTATGGTTCAGCAGGCTTAAAACGCAAAGGCATGATTGCCGTTGCACAAGCAGGCTCCACAGGTGCAGTTATTGGTGTTGCGCAAAGTTTTGAACAATATGACGAAGTATCTAATTCAAATTTTAGTATGTTTCGTAGACATCGTCCAGCTTCTGTTGCAATGTATGTACATGTCGTTACTGACACTATGGCAGTATTTAGCTTACAATCTTCCGCATCCGTTGCAGAAGCTGATGTAGGTTTAAATGCTGATTTAGTTGTTGGCACAGGTAGCACAGTTACTGGTATATCTGGTAATGAATTAGGTGCGACTTTAGACACTACAGCAACCAGAATGCTGCGGGTGCTAGGCTTTGTTGATACCCCTACTAATGAAGTAGCGGCGGCAAATAACAAAGTTCTAGTAAAAATTAACAATCATTCGTACGGTAGTCATACTGGTACTGTTGGCGAATAATAAAGAGGTATTAAATTATGTCAATTTTGACAAGTGGTACATGGCCTCGCTTATTGCTGCCTGGTATCAGAACTGTGTTTGGGGAAGATTTCAAACGCAGAGAAAAGATCCATGAAAAGATCTTTGAATTACGCACATCAGATAAACATGAAGAAACTGATGTTGAATTGTACGGTACAGGTGTCGCCACCGTTATGGGTGAAGGTGCGCCTGTTGGAACAGATAATATTGGACAAGGTTTAATTCAACGTTACAACCACGTTCAATATGGTAAATCATTAGTTATTACAAAAATAGCAATTGAAGATAATCTCTATAGATCACATATCTCTAGAATGGCTCCTGAAATCTCTAAATCTATTGTGGAAGCAATGGAAGTAGAAGGAGCTAACATCTTAAACCGCGCATTTAATAATAGCTATACATATGCAGATGGCCAACCTTTATGTGATACAGATAAAGTCGTATCTCGTACAGGATCTACCTTTGCTAATAAACCTGCTACCGCAAGTGATTTAAGTGAATTGTCATTGGAAAATGCATTTCATGATATCGCTGCAATTGTTGGTTCTGATGGTTTACGCGCGAAATTAGAAGTAAAAAAATTAATCATTCCAGAAGCTTTACGTTTTGATGCAGCTCGTTTAACGATGTCTGATCTTAAAACGTCAAGTGCTGATAATGATATCAATACCATTAAAGCTATGAGTTTGATACCAGAAACAGTAGTCTGGCATTATTTGACAGATAATGATGCTTGGTTCTTGTTAACAGATTGTCCTGATGGATTAATCAAATATACAAGACGTCCAGTATCTATTGATTCAGATAATGAATTTACAACAGATAATATGGTCTTTAAAGGCACAACCCGATTCAGCTTTGGTTCATCTAACCAACGTTGTATCTATGGTAATGCTGGTGCATAATATCTAACTTAAATTGTAGTTTATCCGGGAGGCCTAAAAACCTCCTGGCCGAACTTCGGTCTACAAAAAAGAGGAATATATAATGGCTAAAAGTCATTTTTCAAGATTTAAAGATGGTGTACAAGTATCAGGCGTTTCTATGAACGTCCACCAAAAAGGTAAGGTATTCTATGTATGTAATAGTTCTACCGTTGCCCCATTAGGTATAGGTGCATCCGATGGTAATTCCGGCTTAACGCCTGAACATCCATTATCAACAATTGATGCTGCAATTAATTTATGTACAGCAAGCCGCGGCGATAAAATCGTTGTCTTGCCTGGGCACGTAGAAACCGTAACAGCGACTTCTATTGTTCCAGACGTAGCAGGATTACATATTATCGGCGTAGGTGAAGGTGCTCTTAAACCAACACTTAATTTTGCCGCTACTGATTCAATTTTAACAGTTACAGGTGCTAATACTACTATCGAAGGCTTGCGCTTAGTCGCAACTATTGATAGTGTCGTTGTCGGTGTCTCGGTAGAAGCCGCAGGTGTGACGTTAGATTTAGAATCTGCTGATACGTCTGCTGCAATAGAGTTTATCTCTGTAGTTAAGACTACTACCGCTGGAGACAATCTAAAACTTAAATTACGTCATCGTGGCTTCGCTGCCGGTGATGCAATGACACGTTGTGTTGCTTTAGTTGGTGTAATTGATGCAATTGTTGAAGTAGATTTCTTCGGTATTGCAAGCACTGCAGTCGTAGACATGCGTACTACAGCCTGTGCTAATATTAAAGTAGTTGGTGAATTCTATAATGAATCTGCTGCTTTAACTAAAAACGTAACCAATAATACAACTGCAACTTGGTCTGTCGAAGGTTTTGATAAGAAAGCTGCTAGAGCCTTTGCTGGTTCTGATGACGAAGCAGTTCATTATGTAACCCCTACATTAACTTTAGATACTACAGGTAACCCAATTGGTGTTGACGATGCAGATAATGCATTTGCTTCAACTAATGTGGTTGCAAATCGTGACGGCTCTGTATTAGAACGTTTAGAACATATCTTAGATGTGATTTTAGATGATGAGACTAGTAATCTAATTGGTGTTGATGACGCCGATAATGCCGCCACTACTAGTAACGTTGTTGCTAATAAAGATGGTTCTATTGTTGAAAGGTTAGAAGCCTTGATGGATCCTTTAGGTGGATATGATCCAATCTTAGGATTTAGGGTTACTAAAACAGGTAACTTAGCAGATGGTGCAGGTACAGATAATTTATTTACTGTAACTGGACGTTGCTTAATTACTCACCTTTCTGGTGAAGTAACTGTACAATTAGCGACCACTAATGATATCAAAATATCAAATAGCACTGATTCTACAGATTTATGCGCTGCTACAACTATCGTAAATGATGTAGTTGGTACGATGTATCATCTAGATGGTGTTAAGGCTGCTGTATTAAATGCCGGTATTGCTCCAGTGGTAGGTTCTACCTCTTTGGCAAACGGTGGATATCAGCCAATTATAGTTGGTGCAACGCAAAATGCGAAAACATTAGCTATGGTGTCAAATGCTGCAGGAACAGGAACTATTGACTGGGTACTTTATTACAAACCCCTAGTTGCGAGTGCTACTGTAACAGCCGCTGCTTAAGAAATAAAGCCTCAGGGGATAGGCTCATAATACATCCCCACTGAATTTTTAACAGTTTCCATTTTGGAAACAACTTGAGGTACTATAATATGGCAGACACTGTCACAACAACTACAGTCTTTAATGGATTAAAACGGCTAGTAGTTCATTTAACTAATACATCTGATGGTACAGGAGAATCTGCTGTTGTTAAGGTAGATAAAAGTACTTTTACTGGACTTAATGGCCTAGAACCAACTGATTTTGTATTAGAAAAAGTTGAATATGATGTTTCATCTATGCGTGTAATCTTAACAATAGATCGAACAACTGATCAAACATTAGTAGTTTTACAAGGACAAGGAGTAATGGATTTCACTCCAGAAGGTGGCCTATTAAAAGCATCTACAGGTGATACTGGAGATATTTTATTAACTACTGCAAATCATGCTTCCGGCGATGGTTATGACATTACCTTAACTCTTCGTAAAAAAGACTAAGGCCACTTATTATGGCTCGTTGGGCTAAAGCAAAACAAAATATCCGGCTATTCAAAATCGCCACAACACCGATATATTTAGTACTACAATGTTCATTTGGAGTAAGCACATGTGCAGGCTGGGGTAGAATTACAGCGAGACGAGTAAGTTAATGAAACGTGAAGCACAATTAGGTAAATGGTTAGTTAAATGTGATGTTTGTGGCTTTGTAAAATATAATGATGAATTAATACCAGGAATCGATCGACAAAAAGGATTACTGGTTTGTGCTGAAGATTATGATGGTGCCCAAGCTCAAGATAAAACACCATATATTCGCCCAGATAAACCAGTTCCATTTACTAGACCAGAGACGTATGAAACAACTTTTTATCATACTCCATTAACATCTGAACCTGATTATTTTGAACCACCGGACAATCCAAATGACTAATTACGCAGCACATATAATGAAAATGCCCGATAATCAAGGTTGGTCTGTCTATTTTCCTGAGATACCTAATTGCTTCTTTGGCGGGGCAACTAAAGAAGAAGCATTAGCAAACGCTAAATATGGCTTAATTTCCTATGTCCAAAGTCTTCAAAAAGTAGAAGCCAAATATCTTAAAAAAGAACAAAAACGCATTATTACTGAGCTAGATGCTATTACTAATGCTGAAATAATTGATAATGGAAGATTTTAATGAGTACAAGTGGATCAGTAAATTTTAATAATACTCGTAATGAGATTATTTTAGCAGCTTACCAAATGATAGGCTATGTGGGATATGAAGAATCTTCTGTTAGTTCAACTGCTCAAACCGCAGCAGAAGGTTTTTTAAATCGAATGATTAAGGATTGGCAATTAGATGGGATTCATTTATGGAAACGTGCTCAATGTACGTTATTCTTACAAGCCGACCAAGTTAAATATATTTTAGGTGCAACTGACCATTGTTCCGAAACAGTCGTAGAAACAACCCTAGGAGCAGCAGAAGCCTCTGGGCAAACAGTATTAACCATTACCTCTACAACTGGAATGACCGCATCTGATAATATTGGTATAGTCTTAGATTCTGGTAGTATTCATTGGACGACTATTTCTTCTGTAGATTCTAGTACTCAAGTAACTGTCGCTGTAGCAACAACAGGAGCTGCTGCTAGCGGGAATTTTGTCTATACGTATACAACTCGTATTAGTAGACCTCACAAAATATTGCATGTATTACGGAAAATGTCAGATAATACCGAAATTGAATTGACTGAATTATCTAGAACTGATTATTTACGATTATCACAAAAAACAAACGAAGGAGACCCTACATCTTACTATGTAGATGATCAATTGACAGTTAAACACTTATATACTTGGCAAGAACCCAATGATATGAGAACTCGATTAAAAATCGATATTCTTAAATCTATTGAAGATTTTGATACAGCCGTAGATAATCCAGATTTCCCACAAGAATACTTAGATGCCATTATTGTAAATCTCGCTGTAAAATTAGCCCCTGGTGCTGGTATGACAGATGAAGGCTTAAAATTAGCACCCGCAGCACTAACTGCTAAAAAACGAATTAGAAACTATGAAAATACAGATACACCTGTAGAATTTAAAGTGGATATGAATTAATGAAATTGCCTTTGTTTGGTGCACAATTTAGAAGTGTACCTACACAATATGATCCTCAAACGTGCTGTAATTGGATACCAATTCCAGAACAGGATCAAG
>Ga0137423_1000596_pt1 | contig 11082 bp, 10 predicted proteins | sample EasRivERMZT600_2_FD_102326 | JGI IMG/M metagenome (GOLD analysis project Ga0137423, IMG submission 102326) | Soil microbial communities from meander-bound floodplain in the East River, Colorado, USA - East River MetaG ERMZT600_2 | ecosystem: Environmental > Terrestrial > Soil > Floodplain ...
CGGGGATCGCCACCAACCCCGTCATTTTCGCCTTTCCTGACTCAAGGATCGGCGACAGAACATACCCCGGCGCCCCGGCACCAGCGGTGCCCGCGTCTCGCGGAGCGACACCCAACGCAAGAAATGACGCTAACAACAGCGTTATGCACGCAAATCTCATACAGACGAAGCGTAGCACGAAGTATCGGCCTTACGAACGCACCCGGCGCGGCAGGTCGCGTTGGCGACCTACCCAAATGGTCATCTGTCAGATACGAATTCGCCGCCGAAATCCTTGATTCAACGCTGCATTGATCGTTCCTCGGGGCAAACTGAAGCAGGCCCACGATCTCCCGGAGGCCCGCCCTGTTTGCCGTTTGCTGTCCGCTGCTAGCTGTTAGCTGAGCGCTAGCCAGTCGCCCTCATCGCGTACATCTCTTCGCGATGTGGCACGCCGACCTTGGCGTCCCTGATGATGTCCGCCGTAACGTCGAACTTCATGATGCCACCGGGACCTACACCTTCTTCGCGCAGGCAGGCCGGGAGGTCATCGTCCGCTTCGGTGAAGCCGGCGCCGTCGTTGAACGCCCACTCGTCCTGCAGGCACTGCCAGCCGATGTCCGCCACCTGCTCGGCACTCACCTCTTCGCCATAGAAGAAGCCGTAGAACTCGCGAATGTTGTTGATGCTCGGCTGCAGGAACTGGCAGAACCCGGAGGAGTCGCACACCGCATTCACAAGCTGCGACTCGCGAGAAGCCCTCGCGAACTGGTCGGGCGGCAACCCCGGATTGATGACGAGGCCGGCCGTGTGGTCCGCCCCCATCGGGCTCGTGGCGTAGGTGACGCCTGTAGCCTTGAGCGGGCGCGGGTCCCACGCCGGGACCGCCTGCCCCTTCACTGCCGGTACTCGCGCGTGATTGTAAGCCTTGCCGACACTCACGGCGCCGTCACCTACCGTCTTGCCAAGCTCGGTCCCATCACCGATGTCCTTCAGCATCTTCTTCAGTGCTTCAACGTCGCCCCACTCCATTTTCCCCGCATCCATCAGCACTGCGATGGCTGCGCCGGCCTCGACAGTGTCGACGCCAATCTCATCGCAAAGCCGGTCCAGGTCGGCCACTTCTTCCCAGGTCCCGACCGCGCAGTTGGAGCCGAGTATGGCCAATGTCTCGAACTCGAGTGCCGAGGTCAGGTAGTTGCCGTCGGCGTCGTGCACGACGTTGCTGCACTTGACGATGCAGCCGGTCATGCAGTTGTGCATGCCGCCGCCCCGCGTGGCAAAGCTCTCGACGATCTTGGCGCCGGCCAGGTTCGCCGCGTCCGGGGACTGACCCTCGGTGCGGTTCTTGTAGGGAAGTGTGTTCAGCATGTTTGCTGTGGGCAGGATGGACGAAGTACCGTAGCGGAAAATTTGCGGGCCATCAAGGTAACCTTTGGCGTAGGACTTGACGAGACCGTTGAAGCCAGCGGCGTCGACCGCCTGGCGCGGACGAGCCCTGGCAGGGTCGACCACTACCCATTTCAAGCCCTTGGAGCCCATCACCGCTCCCAGTCCTCCGCGGGCGGCTGCACGGGCGGGCCGCCGCTCCTTCTCCTGGTCGGTGCAATGGATCGAAGCGCCTCGGAGCTTCAGTTCACCGGCAGGCCCGATCGAGATTGCCGACGCCGTCGCGGGGTAGTTCGCGAGCAGTTTCTCGCAGGAGGCGTAATTCCAGAGTCCCTTGTATTCATCAGCCGGCACCACTTCAGCCCCACGCTCGTTAATCACGACGCCATAGCGCCTCTCCGCGTCAGCAGGTTGGCCTTTGACGATGATGGCTCTGATGTTCAGCTTCATCAGGTGCTGCCCGGGATTCCCGCCGGCATTGGCCTCCTTGATGCCGCCGGTAAGCGGGCTCTTTCCACCCATCGAGATGCGGCCGGATGTCGGCGCGGAAGTACCGGATAGGACGCCGGGCGCCATCACCAGCACGTTGTCAGGACCAACCGGATCACACTTGGGATCACACTCCGTGAGCATGATCTTGGCGGAGAGAGCGCGCCCACCCAGGAGCTTCCATTCCGCGGGGAACGCCTCAAACGACGCCGTCTGGTTCGTCATATCCACACGAAGAATGCGGTCGCCTTCTGATCCTGCCACAGGTCACCTCCTGGATAAGTCGATAAATGCAATTGAGCCTTAAGCAAGTTCAGATTATACGGTGCCGCCTCGGTGCGCGCTACGAGGCGGCGAACCGCCTGCGCGATTGGTGGACTGTTGCTCGACTAATTATTATAGTAATCGAGAATCGGTGTAGCCGACCCGCCTCTGGTCCGTCCTTCGTCCAGTTCTCTGCCAATCGAGCAATTCGCGCCGCATCGTTTCTGCCTCGCCAGGGGTAGGTGATACTTGTTGGGAAACGATGGACTGCACGACATTGTGACGGGTCTGACTCTTTTCGGTTCGGTTCTGGCCGTGACCGCTTTACTAACGCTTCCCTCCGCGCCAGCGCCTGTGGCGCAGCCCCTTCCGGTTGCACTTTCATTGCCAACCGATGACAAGGACGGTGACGGTTACACCGCGGCGGACGAACAGGCGATCTTCGGTGACATCGAGCGAGACAGGCAGCGCTGTGGCGCCGATTCGTGGCCCGCCGACGTCGTTAGCACGCACGGAGAGGAGGCCGACACCCAGAACCGCATCACGATCGTCGATGTCGTAGGCTTCGTGTCTCCGGAACGTCATCTGGACACTAGTCCGGGAGAGCCCGGCTACGACCCAAGGTGGGACCTCAATCCCGAGCCAACCAGCGGCTCATCGAGGATAGACATCAGCGACATCGTATCTCTCAGCCACAGTAGCCCTGGTGGATCAGCTTTCCCACCAATGTTTGGTGGCGAGCGCGTGTGGAACGGTCAAAACTGCACCGCTTCCCTGCCGTTCTTCAAGAAAGCGACAACGCCGTTCGATGGGTTCGCCAAGGATCCCAACTCCTGGGCCGGGATCTCCAACGCCCGTTATGGCGGAATGTTGATGTACCCTCCGGCGTCCGACACTCACCATTTGTGGTACAAGGGCGACGGCCCCAACGAGGGATTTTTCTACCGGAATGCAGGCGGCATCGAGACCAGTGGCAGCCAGGTACCCGGCATCTCCGTTTCGCACGCAATACGCGATGCGGCGGGCGCCCCCTGCTATCTCCCATTCCCCCCCTCCGGCCCGTTCTCCCGCTATCTCGCCGATGTCGGCAACGAATCCTACCGCCACCTGCTCACCAACTATGTGGTCAACAAGACCAACGCCTACGACCACTACATCGGGCCGTACCTGGACGACGTCAACCTCCGCATCAGCTACGTCTCCTGCGGCGACGAGTACCCGGACGGGAACAACAGCTCCCCCATAGATCCCCGCACAGGTGGAGTACTCACCGAGGACGATTGGCAGAGTTACTGGACGCAACTTTTGCAGCAGATTCGGAGCTCATTGCCTCCTCCCGCCAAAATCGTCCATAACGCCCCCTGGTACTTCCTCCCTGTGGGAGACCCTGAGCATATCGCACAGGTGCAAGCAGCGGACTACGTGGAGATGGAGTTCGGCTTTAATGAGATTGACGGCGTCACCGGACAATACGGTTGGAACGCGAAAATGGCCTATGTCGACTGGGTGCACTCGCTGGGCTCGCATGTCATTAGCCAGGAATACGATGGCGGCCGTGCCTTCACCCAGGCGGAGATCGTTTACGGGTTGGCCAACTACTTCCTCTTCACCGACGGACAGGACTACTTCAGCATCTTCGAGAACTCTGACCCGAACGACGCCTGGCCGCTATACGGTGCAACGCTGGGCGAACCATTTGGCGCACGTTATCAGGTAGGTCCAACGTGGAGGCGTGATTACCAGTACGGGTATGTGACCGTGGATCCTGCTGCCAAGATTGGCGCGATAGTCCCGCAGTAGTTCGCGCCACCTCGCCGTTAGCGTGACCAGACAAGCCGGCCATAGGCGTCGCGACCCGCGCAATACCCCGACCTCAGCATCGCAGCAATGATAACTGCCTGGTGTATGTGCTCCAGCAGATCACGCAACGAGTTCCCAGGTGATTGACAAGCAATGCGAACAGCTCGCTGCCATGTCTCGATCGGTACGCCGCACTGCTGAGCCTTGCGAACGTTCCACGGGAGATTGCGACGCGCCAGTGCACGCGTCAGGTCTTCGACACTGATCGCCGATTCCGCAAGTAGCGGCGCCGCGCTTGTCTCGCGCTCCGAAGCCGTCATCGGAGCGTTCGCAATGCCATCCAGTTCATCCAGGAGGAGGCTCAGCGTCTCGTTGTCTGTCATGGGGATTGCCGACAGGATAGCGAAGGCGGCGAGAATCGTCAACTGTTCCGCCTGCCGGTTGTGCGATCAAACATTTCACCCCCTGTTCACCCCGTGGTTCCGGCTGTTAACCGTAATTGAACGGCGCCGGTGGAATACTGATTGCAAGGGACGAACAACGACCGCGGGAGCACGAGTTCGACAACCTCCCGCAAAATTAATTCAAGATTCCTAGTTGAGACATGTAACGCGATGGGCACTAAGGCGTCTATTACTCGATCGATAGACGGGGAGAACATCCCCCAATCCCCACTGCCGGGGAGGGACAAAGGAGAGGGTACATAGTGTCAACCATTCCAATCGCCTTGACGGACCGGCCAACAATTCAGCCAGCTCCAGCGGAGCGCGCCCAACCAGCCAGCACTGAGCGGAGACGAGCGCCTGCGCGGGTGACCGCCGAGCACGAAGCCACCTCCAACCTGCCGGCGAGCGAGTTCTCCGAGCTCTACAACGAGTACTTCCCGAAAGTATTCGCTTACGTCTATGGCCGCGTCCAGGACAAGGAAGTTTCTCTGGATATCGTCGCTGACGTGTTCGAGAAGGCCTTCATCAAGAAGAAGTCGCTCCGATCACCCGACTCATTCGGATCATGGCTGTTCACCATCGCCCGCAACGAGGTCTCATCCCACTGGCGTAAGGAAAAGCCCGCTGCCAAGGCTGCACAGGACGCGGCCTGGGAACACGAACTCCATCACCAGCCCCGGGGTCCCGAGGAGTCCATTCTGCACCGCGAGCGCCTGGATGCCTTGTCCGGCCTCGTACGCCAGCTCCCCCGTCGCGAGCAAGAGATCATTGCCCTGAAGTTCGACGCCGAGCTCACGAACCGCGAGATAGCACACGTGCTCGGCACCAGCGAGGTAAACGTTCGGGTCACGATCTTCCGCGCCCTCCGCAAACTGCGGGAGCGAATGCACACGATCGGAGCTGCTCACGGATGAACGAACAGGAGCGGGCAAGAATCGTCGCCCGCGCTATTGATGCGCTGCTTGCCGGCGCAGACACGAACACACCTGAAACGGGCGGTAACGAAGAACTCCAATCCTTGCTGGATATCGCCGAAGAGCGCCTCTTCGGATCGGCGCTCATCGCCAAAGCCAGCATTCAACACGAGCGAGAAGTCTGGCAATCCGTAGTTAAGCGGATCCAGGACGCCGAGATCGAGGCTGTCACGGCGAGCCCGGGCGCCGAGGATGAAGAACTCGAAGAACTAGGGGAAGTCATCGCCTTACGCCGGCGCCTGGAAGCCGAGGTCTCCGCGCTGGGAGGGTCGCACAAGGCTGAGGTCTGGGACAAGGTCCAGTCCAGACTTGCGAATCGGACCCATCACGCCGGCGTTCCTGATTTTCTCCGGCCTTTCCGCCGCCGATGCGACGCCGTACGGGCTTCGAACCCTCCGGGCCCGGCCACTTACGTCCCCGAGATGCCGTCCGCTCCTGGCGTACGCTTGCGGGCGACGATGGGGCAAATGGCGGAGAGCACTCAAGGAATGGCGAGAGCGCGTGTGTGGGCGAGGGTCGCTTCCAGCGCTGGACTCAATGAAACGCGAGTCGAGGAGAAGCCACGACGACAGCGAATGTCTGCGCTATCCGCTTTGGGATTAGCGGCAGCCGTGGCCGCGATTGCCGCCCTGGCGATTGGGCCCCTCCCTGCCACAGGTTTCGCCGGTCATCCCGCTACACGGTTGGCGTCGGTCATCGGCGGATACCTGGGAGCACAAGACGCTGCACCACCGGAGGCAGCCAGTTTGCCGTCACCAACACTCGTTGAAGGCTCTGCCGCCACGGCGGCTGAAGCCTACACGCTCGCGGGCCTTTCGTTTGGAGAACCGCGGAGCGCCCCGGCCGGATTTCAATTGGTTACCTCGACTTATCATCCAGCACCAATCACCGGAGGTGGCCCTGGCGCATTCGTCCTGTCGTACTCCTCACGCGACGCAGATCTGACCATATACCAGGAGGCGGCCGGGGGGCATGATTCCGCGGTCAGCACCGATTCGATGACCAGAGTAGCGCTCTCAGATGGAACGCCCGCAACACTCGTACAGGGAAGCTGGCTTGCCAACGGGGGCCTCTCCTGGTCGGCTACAGGGTCCCAGTCTTTGATCTTCGAGCGTGCGGACGTGCTCGTCGTCATCGAGCTACGGTCCGCCGATCCTCGACCCAGGCTGCTGTTCCAGGTCGCTGACTCGATTCACTAGCACCAGCCCCCTGGCGCCAGCGGCTGGTTTCGTGTTCTCCAAATTGGATGGGCGGCGGAGTGTCGCTACTCAGTGTCCTCGCGTAGACGACGCTCCCGCATCATCTCGTACACAAGGTTGTCCACCACCATCAGGAGAAGGAGCACCTGGCGTTGCTGCCTCCTCGGCATCCGTCCCAGCATCTGCAGGAGCTCCGGGTCTATCTTCTCGGCCAGCGCCGCACGGTCCATGTATTCGGCCATGCTCTAATTCTAATTGCGCGAGCGGCTGTACTCCAGACTCTTATGGGGCGATCGTGGCGGAATGCCGGAATCGCGCCCGCGCGGCCATCCGTGATCGCCGCGGGAGTCCCCATTCGAGGTGAGTACGCTTGCCATTCCCTCAAGGACCAGCAGCAAGCGGCGCTGCTTGTCGCGGGGTAGGCCGGACAGGTAAGTGATCAGTTCCGCCTCCACCGTGGCCTCATAGCCCCGATAGGCTTCGCGAAGAGTGCGCACAGTCGGGTATCCGGCGGCTTCGAAGAGCTCGTCACCACCTACGTGCATCGCCTGGGCAATTCGGAGCAACACGGCTGCCGACGGGTGCTTCACCTCTCCGTTCTCAAGCTGGGAAAGGTATCCCTGGCTAACGGATGAGGCGTTGGCGAGCTGCCCCTGAGTGAGCTTGCTCGCCTCTCTAAGTTGCCGGATCTTGTCTCCGAGTTTCATCTTGTAACCCTCGTCGCGGCTTTAACCTCGGCTGCCGTGTCTGGCTGGCGTGTTTCGCCGCGCAAGCTTCGGGATCGCATTATCTTGTCGGTCCTGGGCTAACGGCTGCGACCTTCCCCTGGATCGCCTGCATCACCTTCAAGAGCTGTATCTGCTGCTCTCTCGGGAAGTCCGCCAGAAAGCGCAGTAGATCAGGGTCGACCGTCACTTCGTACTCGTCGGTCTCATCTTCCGAGCTTCCTGTGTCCTCGTATCCCGCGGCCTGCATAAGCACGCGCGGGTCCACGTGCAGCGCTTTCGCAAGGCCGAAAATCACGGCCGCGCTAGGATTCTGCACTTCGTCGTTTTCTAACTGCGAGAGGTAACCCTGGCTAAGCCCTCCCTGGACGGATAGCTGTGCCTGGCTCATTCCGAGCTCGTCCCGCAATTCGCGGATCTTTTCCCCCAATGCCATCTCCAACCACCCGTCTACTAGAAGTTCGTTGCGATTCTGATAACAGCCGGGCCCAGAATGACGATCATGAAGGCCGGAAAGATGAATAGCACCAGCGGGAACAGCATCTTGATCGGCGCCTCGTGGGCGGACTTCTCCGCCCGCTGGCGGCGCTTGGTGCGTAGCTGATCGGATTGGACTCGCAGCACCTGGGCGATACCAACACCCAGCTGCTCGGCCTGGATGATCGAGTTGATGAAGTTTGTCAGTTCCTCAACGCCGACTCGCTCGTGAAGTTCAGTGAGGGCGTCACGGCGTAACTTACCCATCGCCACGTCCCGCAGCATTCGCTTTAGTTCCTCGGCGAACGGACCTTCCGTCTTCTCAGCAACACGCGCAAGCGCGGCGTCCAGGCCAAGGCCGGCCTCAACACAGGTCGTCACGAGATCCAGCGAGTCCGGTAGAGCCTTGATTATCAGCTTCTGGCGCGCCTTCATCTGACCCCTTAGCCATGTGCGCGGCAGCATCCAACCAAACACCACGAAGAAGATCGAAATGCCGAGCTTCTGAAACAGCGGCATCGGCGCGGCTACGATGAGCATCAGCGCCATCCCGACGCACACGACGAGGCAGATTGCCCAGAAGGTGACGAACGCGTTGAGCGTCATCTTGTTCCCGGCCATCACCAGTTGCGTCTGGATGTTCGCCAGTACCGACTGCGGCAGAACTGATCCGAACGCCTGGGAGATCCCTTCGACTCCAGGACGGAGAACACGCTCCACAAACGGGACCTCAAGGTCCACTTCGTCCGGGGCAAGCGCGACATTCCTCTGCCGGAAGTCCGTTATTCGACTCTCGATGGTGTTGGTGGCCGGCTTGCTCAAAAGGGCATTGACCAGGCACACCACCGCGCCGAACACCGCTATGCCTATGATTATCGTTAGCATGGCGTGGCTCCTATATCTCGATAGCCATGATTCGCTTGATGACCAGGTAACCTAGCACCTCAAGCCCAACGGCCGTAGCAAGCATGATTTTGCCCGGGAGTTCCGTGAACAGGAGGCTCATGTACGCCGGGTTCATCACCATGAACAGAGCAAACATGATCACCGGCAACGCGCCGATGACGATTCCCGTCATGCGCTGCTGAGAGGTAAGCGTCGCGATCTCGCCGCGAATCCGCTCGCGCTCGCGCATCGTGTGCGCCACTTGTTCCAGGACCTCGGCGAGGTTACCGCCGACCGCCCGCTGGATGTTGATGGCGGTCAGAACCATGTCCATATCTTTACTGTCAACGCGGTCGCCAAGAGCGTTGAGCGCATCCTCGGCGCTCATTCCCAGGTTGGCCTCGCGAAGCATCCGGCGGATTTCGATTGCCAGAGGACCGTCCATCTGCCGGGACGCGAACTCGAAGCTCTGCATCAGCCCATATCCGGACTTCAGCGAGTTCGACACCATCCCGAGGAAGTCCACCAACTGACCGTTGATCCGGTTCATCCGGCTCTTCCGCTTATTGCCGATGTAGACCGACGGCAGCATGTATCCGACGAAGCCCATCCCAAAGCACACAGCAAGGATGAAGAGCGACGGACCAAAGACCAGCGGAATCACGAAGAAGATGGCGCCAACACCCCAGCGCATCATGTAGTACTCGCCAACGCGCAACGGGACTCCCGCGCGCTCCAGGTGAAGTGCTGCCTTTTCGGACCCCTTGAATTGGGAGAGGAACACGCTGATGATCGGCACTCCACTGTAGGAGCGCTGCTTCAGCTTGGCTACTTTCTCGTCGGTTGTTACCGGCTGGTTGTAGTCCGGCCGGTATGCATCCAACCGCGAAGACATTCCTCCGTTCTCCTCGGTGGCTTTGGGGCCAAACGCGCCCCAAATGATTGAGAAGACGGCCAGCAGGACGACGAGTGCGATTGCGATTACGATTGGGTCCATGGCTTATATCCTCACACCCGGAATGAACAGATTCGGCGGCAGGATAACGCCGCCGGACTCAAACCTCTCGCTAAACGTCGGGCGAATTCCGGTCGCAGTCATGGAGCCGAGGACCTTGCCGTCCTCACTCATGCCGGTCTGCTCGAACTTGAAGATGTCCTGCAGGGTCACGATCTGACCCTCCATGCCGGTGACTTCCGTAACGTGGGTCACGCGGCGAACCCCGTCCTTCATTCGCGAGAGCTGGATGATCAGGTGAAGGGCTGAAGCAGTCTGCTCTCGAATCGCCTGGTTGGGCAGATCGAAGCCCGCCATCATCACCATGTTCTCGATACGCGCCAAACCATCTCGCGGGGTGTTCGCGTGGACCGTGCAGAGTGAACCCTCGTGACCGGTGTTCATGGCGTTGAGCATGTCGAAGGCTTCCGAGCCTCGGACCTCGCCGATGATGATCCGGTCCGGGCGCATGCGCAGAGTGTTCCTGAGCAGATCACGCTGCGTGATCTCGCCCTTGCCGTCGATGTTCGCCGGCCGCGCCTCGAGGGTGACGACGTGAGGCTGCTGCAGCTTCATTTCGACGGGGTCTTCGATCGTCAGGATGCGCTCGTTCTCCGGAAGGAAGAAGGAAAGCGCGTTCAGGAATGTCGTCTTACCCGTACCCGTACCACCCGAGATCAGGATGTTCAGCTTCTGCTCGACGCAGGCCTTCAAGAACTGGACCATGTCGGGCGAGCAGGTGCCGGTGGCAACCAGGTCGTCCATGTTCATCTTGTCGGAACGGAACTTCCTGATTGTGATCGTCGGACTCTTGGGGGAGACCGGCGGGATGATGACGTTTACTCGCGAGCCGTCCGGCAGACGAGCGTCCACCATGGGCTGCGCTTCGTCGACACGCCGGCCGATGGGCGCCACGATCCGCTCGATTACGCGCTGGATGTGTGCGTAGTCGCGGAACCGGACGTCGCTCAGGTAAAGGATACCCTCGCGCTCAAAGAACACTTCGTCCGGGGCGTTGACCATGACCTCGGAAATAGAGGGGTCGCGCATCAGCGCGTCGATCGGGCCCAGGCCGACGACTTCGTCGACCACACGGGACACGATCTGGTCGCGGGTGATACCACCGACGCTCGGCATCTCGCGGCGCAGCAACGTCTCCGCCGCCTGCTCCACGATCTTCCGCCGCTCTTCCGGCGCCATCGCGCTAATCTGATCCGCGTCCAGCTCATCGATGAGCATCTGGTGCATGCGGAAGATCAGCTGCTCCATATCCTCGTTGTAGCGGCCCGGTGTCGTGCGGGAAGCGACGCCCGTCCCGGCACCCGCGCCGTCGCCGACGCCACCACCGTTCGGTCCAGCCCGCGAAGGCCCGTTAAATCGTCCTGGTTGCCAACTAGTCATTGTTTACTCCACGCCTACTTCGGCTTCTTGAACGTTGCCGATGATCCGGCCGAAGAGGCC
>Ga0137423_1000597_pt1 | contig 11080 bp, 8 predicted proteins | sample EasRivERMZT600_2_FD_102326 | JGI IMG/M metagenome (GOLD analysis project Ga0137423, IMG submission 102326) | Soil microbial communities from meander-bound floodplain in the East River, Colorado, USA - East River MetaG ERMZT600_2 | ecosystem: Environmental > Terrestrial > Soil > Floodplain ...
CAAAGGCACGATCTACCTCTACTTCGAAAGCAAGGAGGCGGTGTTCCGGGCGCTGGTGCAGGAGACGCTGGCGCGGCGCGTTTCGGATCTGGCCGCGTTCGCCCGCGACCATCGCGGACCGGTTGCGCCCCTGCTCCGCGAGCTTCTGCTGCGGCTCGGGCATTTCATCTCCACAAGCGATCTCGTGATGCTGCCTAAGATGGTCATCGCGGAGGCAGGCAACTTCCCCGATCTCGCGCGTATCTACCGCGAGGAAGTCGTCGAGCGCGGGCTGACATTGTTCGGAGGCCTGTTGCAGACGGGAATGGAACGCGGCGAGTTCCGCAAGGTGCCGGTGCAGCACGCGGTGCGGCTGTGCCTTGCGCCGCTGCTGCTGGCCGCGATCTGGCGTACGACGTTCGCGCCGTCGGACGCGGCGCCCTACGACTATGCCGGGCTGATCGAAACCCACGTCTCGACATTGCTGCGCGGATTGCAGGCTGAGGAGAAAGCCGCATGAGGCGAACATCCGCTGCGATCATCTTACTTGCGTGCTTGGCGGCTTCGTGCGCGCCGGAGGAAAACACCCGCTGGCTCGGCTATGTCGAAGGCGAAGCCGTGCTGATCTCCCCGCCGCAGCCGGGCTGGATCACATCGGTGAACGTGACGCGCGGCGCGCAGGTGAAAGAAGGCGATCCGCTGTTCACGCTCGACGCGGTTCGCGAAGCGGCGGCGCGCGACAATGCGCAAGCCCAGATCTCGGCTGCGCGCGAACAGGGTCAGCAAGCGGCCGCGCAGTTGGCGCAGGCCCAAGCGCAGCAGGCGCAGATCGAGGCCGACATCTCGCGGGCCGAGAAGGAGCTCGCGCGGCAGCAGGAACTGGTGCGCATCGGCGGGTCGCCGCGCCGCGATCTCGAAAGCGCGCAAGCCGCTTATGACAGCGCGCGCGCACGCCGCAGCCAGGCGCAAGCGCAGCAAGGCCAGGCCTCGGCCGCGCGCCGCCAAGCCGATGCCCAGGCGAAGCAGGCCACAGCGGGCCTCGACACCGCTTCGTTCAACCTCTCGGAGCGTGCCGTGCGATCGCTGGTGACGGGGCGCGTCGAGGATATCTATTTCCGCCAGGGCGAGTATGCCGCCAACGGCGCCCCGGTTGTTTCGATCCTGCCGCCGGACAACGTGTTCGTGCGCTTCTTCGTACCGGAGACCGCGCTCTCGAGCCTGATGTTGGGCAGCCCCGTGCATATCGGCTGCGACGGGTGTCCGCCCGATCTCACCGGAACGGTCAGCTTCATCGCGTCGGATGCCGAGTTCACGCCGCCCGTCATCTACAGCGTCGGCAATCGCGAGCGGCTGGTGTTCAAGGCCGAAGCGCGCGCGCCGTCCGGCCTGCCGTTGCGGCCGGGCTTGCCGGTGGAGGTGTGGCCGGTCGAGACCGCAACACCGGAGAGCAAGACGCCATGACGGCGCTCGCCATCGACGTGCACGGCCTGACCAAGCGCTTCGGGCGCAAGGTCGCGGTCGATCATGTCGATATCGCGGTGCCCGAAGGGCAGGTCTGGGGGTTTCTCGGCCCCAACGGCAGCGGCAAGACGACGACGATCCGGATGTTGTGCGGCCTCCTGAAACCCGACGAGGGCGAAGGCACCTGCCTCGGCTATCGGCTGCGCAGCGAAACCGACAGCATCAAGCGCGAAGTCGGCTATATGACCCAGCGCTTCAGCTATTGGGAAGATCTCTCGATCCGCGAGAATCTCGAATTCGTCGCGCGCATGTACGGGGTTGCCGACACGAAAGCGAAGGTCGACGAGACGCTGGAGCGGCTCGGGCTTCATGCGCGGCAGAGCCAACTCGCGGGCGAGCTGTCGGGCGGCTGGAAGCAGCGGCTGGCACTTGCCGCCTGCATGCTGCACGAACCGCGTCTGCTGTTGCTCGACGAGCCGACGGCCGGCGTCGATCCGCAAGCGCGGCGGGATTTCTGGGAGGAGATCCACCGCTTGAGCGAAGCCGGGCTCACCGTGCTCGTGAGCACGCACTACATGGACGAAGCGGAGCGCTGCGACCGCATCGTCTACATCAATCTCGGGAAAATCGTCGCCCAAGGCACGGTCCCCGAAGTCATCCAGAAATCCGGACTCATCACGTTCATCATCGAAGGGCCCGATGTGCGCCGTCTCCTGTCGCGCCTCGAGGGTCGGCCTGGCGTCGAGCATGTTGCCTTCTTCGGCGCGGTGCTCCATGTCAGCGGTCACGACCGCGATGCGCTGAAAGCCGCGCTCGAGCCGCTGCGGGAACTTGAGGGCTATGCCATCACCGAGGCGACGCCCAGCCTCGAAGACGTGTTCATCCACTTGCAGCAGGTGAGCGCGGTTCAATGAGAGGGTTTTCCTTCGCCCGGCTGTTCGCCATCCTGATGAAGGAATTCATCCAGATGCGCCGCGACCGGATGACGTTCGCGCTGATGATCGGCGTGCCCGTGATGCAGCTTCTGCTGTTCGGCTTCGCCATCAACACCGATCCGAGACATTTGCCGACGGTGGTGCATATCGCGGACGACAGCGTCTACGCGCGGTCGATCGGCGCGGCGCTGAGGAATTCCGAATATTTCGACATCGTTGCCACGGCGCGCACCCCGCAGGAAGCCGAGCGCATGCTGGACGAAGGCGACGTCGCGTTCGCGATCACGGTGCCGGTCAATTTCGCCCGCGATCTGGTGCGCGGCCGGACGCCGCAATTGCTGATCCAGGCCGATGCGAGCGATCCGGCGGCGTCCTCCATCGCGCTCGCGACCATCTCGGAGCTCGCGACATCGGCGCTCAAGGACGATCTCGTCGGCCCGCTCGCGAGCCGCGCCGGCAAGCCCGCGTTCACCACGGTCATCCAGCGGCGCTACAATCCCGAGGGCATCACGCAATACAACATCGTGCCCGGCCTGATCGCCGTCATCCTCACCATGACCATGGTGATGGTGACCGCGATGGCGATGACGCGCGAGCGCGAGAAGGGCACATTCGAGAATCTGCTCGCGATGCCGGCGAGCCCCTTCGAAGTGATGATCGGGAAGATCACGCCATATGTGGTGGTCGGCTACATCCAGGCGACGCTGATCCTCTTGGGCGCGCGTTACGTGTTCGGCGTGCCGATGATCGGATCGCTCACCCTGCTTGGCGCGACCGGCGGGCTGTTCATCGCCGCCAATCTCGCGCTCGGCTTCACCTTCTCGACGATAGCCAAGAACCAGCTGCAAGCGATGCAGATGACGGTGTTCTTCCTGCTGCCGTCGATCCTGCTCTCGGGCTTCATGTTTCCGTTCCGCGGCATGCCGAACTGGGCGCAATGGATCGGCGAAACGCTCCCGAACACGCATTTCCTGCGCATCGTGCGCGGCATCCTTTTGAAGGGAAACGGGCCGGCGGAAATCTGGCCCAATGTCTGGCCCCTTCTGATCTTCCTCGTCGTGGTGGGGAGCGTCGCGCTCCTACGTTACAGGCGCACACTGGATTGAACACCAAGGTTCATCAACCTATTCAATGGCTTGCAGGATTTTACCCGCCGCGCCGTGCGGGCTTGCTGTGCGTGTCGGCGGAGCGTAGTTTTCGCCCCCTTAACGTGGCTCGCCTATATAGAAGCCCCGACGCATCGCCGGCCCCAGGCCGGCATTCTGACAGCGTGATCTTCCGTGAATGAAATAGCTCCGCGTCACTCCACCACCCGCCGGGGTGACCATGTCAGCCAAGGGCTCGGCGCTTGGCGCAGGCGGAATCTCTGGCTGACGCTGGGTGCGCTTGGCGTCGTTTACGGCGACATCGGCACGAGCCCGCTCTACGCGGTCCGGCAATCGGTGCTGGCCACCGGCGGCGCCATGCCCATGGAGGCTGCGGTGATGGGCGCCATCTCGCTGATCTTCTGGTCGCTCATGATCGTCGTGACCGGCAAATATATCTGCTTTGTCCTTCACGCCCATAACCGCGGAGAAGGCGGTTCGCTCGCGCTCGCAGCGCTTGCCCATCGCTCACCCGATCTTCCGCGCTGGTTGAAGACGATGATTTCCGGCGCCGCCGTGCTCGGGTTGTCGCTGTTCTTCGGCGAAGCGCTGCTCACGCCAGCGATCTCGGTGCTCTCCGCCGTCGACGGCTTGCGCGTCGAGGAGCCGGCGCTCGAGCCGCTGATCCTGCCGATCAGCCTTCTGATCCTGATCGGCCTGTTCGCCATCCAGAGCCGCGGCACCGGCAAGCTCGGTCGCATGCTGGGCCCGATCATTCTCGTCTGGTTCATCGCCATCGGCGTCCTGGGCCTGCGCGCGATTGTGGAGACGTCCCAGATCTTGTGGGCGATCAATCCGTACTACGGCATGCAGCTCTTCGTCATCGATCCCCATGTCGCGTTCATAGCGCTGGGCTCCGTCGTGCTGGCGGTCACTGGCTCCGAGGCGCTCTTTGCCGACCTCGGCCATTTCGGCGCCAAGCCCATCCGGACAGCCTGGCTTTACGTTGTCTTGCCGGCGCTGGTTCTCAACTATCTCGGACAGGGCGCCGTGATCCTCCGCGATCCGGCCAATCTGGCGAACCCGTTCTTCATCTTGTCCGCGGGCTTCCTGCACTACCCGATGGTCGTGCTGGCGACGCTCGCGTCCATCATTGCGAGCCAAGCGGTCATCACGGCGGTGTTCTCGATCACCAAACAGGCGGTGCAGCTCGGCCTTCTGCCGCGGATGGAGATACGCCACACTTCGGCGACCGAGTTCGGGCAAGTCTATGTGCCGCGTGCCAATGCGCTGCTGATGGCCGGCGTGATCGCGATCGTGCTGATCTTCAAGACCCAGGACGCACTCTCGAACGCCTATGGCCTCGCGGTCACCGGGGTGTTCGTGATCTCGACGTTCCTGGTGACGATCGTGGCGCTCAAGCAATGGAAGTGGAAGCTTTGGGTCGTGGTCGCGGTCTTCGGCACGTTCGCCATCGTTGACGTCGCGTTCTTCTCCTCCACGCTGACGAAGCTGATGCAGGGCGCGTGGCTGCCGGTATTCATCGCAGTCATCGCCCTCTTGTTCATGAACATCTGGCGAATCGGCCGCCGCGTGCTTGCCGAGAAGGTCTACGGCACCGGACTTTCGATCGACACGTTCCTCGAACGCATGGAGAAGCCGCCGCTGCGCGTCGCCGGCACGGCGATCTTCATCACGCCACGGCTGGACGAGGTTCCCGGCGCCCTGCTGCACAACATGAAGCACAATCAGGTGCTGCACGAGCGGGTGATCTTCCTCCGCGTCGACGTGCAGGACGTGCCATTCGTGCCGCACGACAAGAGGCTCACGGTCAACAAGCTGGGCAAGGGCTTCTACACCGTCGAGGTGCATTACGGATTCTTCCAGAGCCCCGACGTGCCCCAGGCACTTGAAGGTGCCCGCGCCCACGGTCTCTCCATCGACGTCGATTCGACGACCTTCTTCATCCGGCGCGAAACACTGGTGCCCGCGCGGGTGTCGGCGATGGCCAAGTGGCGGACCAAGCTGTTCATCAAGCTCTACGCGTCGGCGTTGGAAGCCGCGCAATTCTACCGCCTGCCGCCGGGACGGGTGGTCGAGCTGGGCTCGCAGACCGAGATCTAGTCGACCGCGTAGGTGAGTGACTTCAGATAGGCGGTTTCCGGCAGCATCGGATGGACGGGATGATCGGTACCCGCGCCCGCCTGACGGATCAGCCGCGCCGTTCGTCCCGCCCGCACGAGCCCCGCGGCGCATTCCAGAGCGAAGCGTTCGGCGCCCATGTTGTACGAGCATGACGCCAACATCAGAGTGCCGCCGGGCGCCACCAGAGCCGCGGCAAGCCGCGCGAGTTTGCGATAGGCGCGCGCCCCGGCTTCGATGTCCTTGCGCGAGGGCGCAAAGGGCGGCGGATCGGCGACGACGATGTCGAACCGCTCGCCCGAACCGGCGAGGCGTTCCAGCTCCTCGACGATGTCGGCTTTCCGGAACGAGCACATCGCGCCGCGGCCGTTCTCGTGCGCCGCCGCTTCTGCGAGCTTGAGCGCGGGCGCCGAGGAGTCGAGCCCGGTCACCGTCGCCGCGCCTTCGAATGCAGCGAGCACGGAGAATCCGCCGCTGTAGCAATAGGCGTCGAGCACGCGCTTCCCGCGCGCCAGGCTCGCCACGAAACGGCGGTTGTCGCGCTGGTCGTAATACCAGCCGGATTTCTGGCCGGCGACCGGATCGGCGAGATAGCGAACGCCGTTTTCCTGGACGATCAGCGGTGCGGGCGCTTGCCCTTTCGCCGCGCGCACATAGGAGTCCAGGGATTCGAGGGCGCGCGCCGGCGTGTCGTTCCGCAGGATCACGCACGCGGGGGCGATGACGTCATCCAGCGCTGCGAGCAATTCATCGCTGAAGCGCTCCATACCCGCCGTCGTGATCTGAACCACGACGGTATCGCCGAAACGATCAATGACGACGCCCGGCAGGCGATCGCCTTCGGCATGGACGAGACGGTAATAGGGCTCGGCGAAAAACGCTTCGCGCACGGCGAGCGCCCGCTTGAGCCGCTCAACGAAGAAGGGCGTGTCGAACGCCGTCTGCGGCGCGCCCAAGAGCCGGACCGCAATCAGGCTCTTCGAGTTGAAATAGCCGGCGCCGATGGGCGCTCCGTCCTCGGCGGCGAGCTCGATCGCGCTTCCGGGCGGCAACGCCTTTGCGGCCGCGTCGAGGGCGAGCTCGTTGGAAAACACCCACGGCGCGCCGGCCTTGACGCGACGCCCCTCGCGGGAGCGCAATCGGATGACGGGGCGTTTGCTCTTCACGCGATCTTCTGTCGTAGGAGTTGGCCGCGCCTTATAGAGCAAACCCTGCGGCAAAGGGCGATCCGTTCAGAACCGCCCGCGGATCCATTGCGAGAGCATCCACTTCTCGCCCAGTGTCGGCGGCAAGCCGGCATGCAGCAGGCGCTTGTCCGGCGTGCCGTCCGGTTCGACGTTCCAGAAAAACAGCGCGTTTCCCCGCCGGCCCCGATAACGCTTGCCTAGAATCGGAAACTGCGTCTCCCCGCCCTCGTAATCGTCGTTGAGCGACAGCAGGAACGTCAGCACCCGCTGTCCGCCCTTGGCGATTTCGGTCACGTGGCCGGGATGGGTGTCGTCGAGGAAATCGTAATGCGGCAGGAAGCGCTGACCGGCCGTGTAGTGAAGCACCGCCGGCGCCTCCATGCCGGTCACGAACAGCTCCGTCACCGCGGCGATCCGGCTGCGCAGCAATTGGAGAATGAGATCGCCGTCATCGACACCGAAGTGACATTCGCTGTTGTCGCGCACCGGCTCGTGCGCGGGCCCCCCGCTCAAGAGGTCGAACACTCTTGCCGGACCGAGCCGGGTGCGCGCGCGCGCGATCAGCCAATCGCAGACTTCGGGCGATGCGCAATCTTCGACGACTGCGATCCTGGGCGAGGCCGAGACGATGCCGACCTTCGGCAGCGCGAACCACGCGGCAAGATCGATCGAATTGCGCAGAGCGCTCCAATCGTGGGACGCGGCCGCGTTGTCCTTCAAGAGGTCGCGCGCGAGCGCCCATTCGCCGGCAAGACCGGCGAGCGAGGCCTGCGCCAGCGGCCAGCCGAGCTCGGCGGAGCGCAGCAACAGATCGAGCGCGGTCCCCCAATCCTGCGGCACGCCGACGCCCTCCCCGGCGTGGAGCGCCATCAGGTGCACGGCTTCTGCGCTTATCGGTCCTTCCACGGCGGTACTGCTCGGCTATGCGGCGTCGGGGGGGAAGATACGCAGGCTTTCGGGCGTCCGCTACTGGCTGAGCCAGGCCGGCCGCGAGCGTATCCATTGAGACATCAGCCACTTCTCGCCCCGCTTGAGCGGCGTGCCGGCGTGCAACGTGCGCCGGTCGGGGGAGCCGTCGGCGAGCGCGTTGTCGTAGAACAGGGCGTGCCCCTTCTTTCCCTTAAAGCTGCGGCCGAGGACCGGAAACGCGGTCTCGCCGCCCTCGTACCCCTCGTTCAGATAGGCGAGGAAGGTGACGGCGCGCTGGCCGGAGGAGGCGATCTCTCTCTGAGCCGCGGGTGTATCGGCTTCGATGAAGTCGTAATGCGGCGCGAATTGCTCGCCGGGCGCATAGTGGAGCACCGATGTGTCCTCGAACCCCATCGGCGAGTGACCGGTCAGGAGCGCCATCCGGGCGCGGACAATGGCAAACACCACGTCCGAGCGGACGACGTTGAAGCCGATGCAGCTATGGTTGCGGCCCTCCTGGACCTGAGCGAGGCCGGTGCGCGGATCGAAGGTCTGGGCCCGCTTCAGATAGGGGCGTGCCCGTTCGATCATCCAGTCGCACTCGCCGGGGGAAAGGAAACCGGGCACCGAGACGACACGGGGCGACAGCAGAAGGATTTGCACTGGGGGGACCTTAAGCCACGACGGGATGTCGACCCAACGTCCCAGACGGTCGGTATCCGACAGATCGCCGGTCCCACCGCCCAGAAGCATCTTGGCCAAAGACCAATCGCCGGACAGTCCCGCCAGCTCGGCCTGCGCCACGCGGTGACCGAGCGCGGCCGCACGGCGGAGGTGGTCGAGCGCATCAGACCAGCTCTGCTGCCCTCCCACCCCCTCGGCAGCAAGCACCGCCAACCGGTGGGCGGCTTCCCCGCTGCCTGCTTCAGCCGCGGCACGCGCCCAACCGATCCCTTCGGATACTTCAGAAGGGATAAACGTCAGGAGATTGTCGGCGAGCTCGAGCTTGATATCCGCGGGGCCCGTCTCGGCGGCGCGGCGGAGCCAGTTCCGGCTGGCTTCAAGCTCTCCGTCCGCGAGAAGCGTCCTCGCCATCCTAAGCTGAGCGGAAAGATCGCCGGCCGAGGCTTGGTTTTCTACGTCGGTGATCGAGGACTCGCCCATTCCCCAGCCGGTGTGGTGGTGCAAGTGAGCCAGTCTGACGGACAACCCGTGGCCTGACTAGTGTTAGATGCAAGGCGAATAACCGGCGCAATCGAACGGCTTGCGCACCGCTAGCCCAGCCGGAAGCGGATCCATTGCGAGAGCAGGTACTTCTCGCCGCGCGTGGTGGGGTTTCCGGCGTGGAGCGTGCGCCGGTCCGGCGAACCGTCGGGGCCGGCGTTGTAGAAGAGCAGGGCGTCGCCGGTCCTTCCCTTGTAGCGCCAGCCGAGCGAGGGGAACGACGTTTCACCGCCCTCGTAGCCCTCGTTGAGATAGGCAAGGAACGTCACCACACGCTGGCCCCCGGCCGCCGCCGCCCGCGCGTGTCCCGGCTGGGCAATGTCGAGGAAATCGAAATGCGGCTTGAACTCCTCGCCCGGTGCGTAGTGCAACACCTGGCTGTCCTCGAAGCCGAGGATCGGCAACTGGGTCAGGCTGGCAATGCGGGCGCGCAGCATCACGAGGACCATGTCCATGTGGGCGACATCGAAGGCGGCGCAGCTGTTGGTGCGCGCGCTCGCTTCGTAATGGCCTTGCCCGGTCTTGGGATCGATCGTCTGTGCGGGGACGAGGCCCAGGCGCGCCCGCTCGATCAGCCAGCGGCAGATCGCGGGCGAGGCGAATTTCTCGACCACCCCGATGCGCGGCGAGGGCGAGACAAGCTGCGCCGGCGGCGAGCGCAGCCAGGCGGCGACATCGACCGAGCGGCGGAGGACTTTCCAGTTGCGCGTCGAGGCGCCCCAGTCCGAGGCGTCCGTGGGGGCCCAGTCGCCGGCAAGAGCGGCGAGCTCTGCGCGTGCCGGCGCGTAGCCGAGCTCCGCCGAGCGCTCGAGGTGATCGAGGGCAACCTGCCAGTCCTGCCGCGCCCCCAAGCCTTCGGCGGTCGCAATCGCCAGGAGGTGCTCGGCTTCGCCGTTGCCGTCAGCGGCCGCGGCGCGGGCCCATTTGTAGCCGTCGAAAACGTCATAGGGCTCCTGGGAGAGCAGACGCCCCCCGAGGGCCAGCTTGGCTTCGGTCGACCCAGCCCCCGCGGCGCGGCGGAGCCAATCGCGGCCGCGCTCGGTCTGCCCCTGGTCGAGCAGCGCGTGCGCCATGCGGAGCTGGGCGGTCAGATCGCCAGCGGAAGCCTGGATTTCGATGTCCCTGATCGACGAGTCGCCCATTCCCCCGCCTGCGCCGACTTTCGCGCAAGGCTAGTCCCCCGGGCATTTTGTAATCTCTGACTACTGTTAGGTTTTAGGCATCTTTGCCCTAAGAAAAGCGGGCGCTGTTGAGACCTGCTTTTGTTTCCCGGCCGCGCCTACGCCGACGGCAATGCACGACCGGTGTGTCTGAACGGCACTGAGCTGCGCCTTACTCGGCGGGCTCGCGCGCCTTTGGCGCTTCCGGCCGCTGCGTCACGACATAGACGAACCACACCCCCGCGGTGAGCGCCACGAGGATGAAGAGCCAGCGCAGCGCACTCGCAAGGTCGGCGGTCGTGACCTCGGGCCAGGGAAACTGCTGGAGCACGCCGAAGCGTTCGATCATCCAGTCCCATGCCGTATGGCCGACGAGCACGGACAGGATGATCGTTCCCATGCGCTCGGCGACGACATGCTTGAAGAGGATGTTGAGCAGCGGCACGAGGATCACGAGCACGAGCAATTGGCCAAGCTCGACTCCGATGTTGAACGCGAGCAGCGACGTCAGCAGATGCGATCCCGCGAACTGGAGCGTGTGCTCGAGCACGAACGAGAATCCGAATCCGTGCACGAGCCCGAACGCGAAAGTGACGACCCACCGCGCCACCGGCTGCACCTTCACGATGTTCTCGAGCGCCATGTAGACGATCGACGTGGCAATCAGCGTCTCGACGAGCGGCGGGAACCAGCCGACGTCCGGGGCCACGCCGTACGCCGACGCGATCAGCGTGATCGAGTGCGCGACGGTGAACGCGGTCACGATCGGGATGAGCGTGCGCAGACGGCGGAACGGGATGATGAGGAGCAGCAGGAACAGCAGGAGGTCCGTGCCTTCGAGGATGTGCTCGAAGCCCAGTACGACGAAGCGCGCGGCCGCCTGGTGCCATCGCGGATCGAGCCTCACCAGCCCTGCGTCGCCCTCCAGCTCGTAGGCACGCTCGACGCCGCCCGGCGGAATGAAACGAAGCGCGGTGATCACCGTCAGCGCGAGCCGG
>Ga0137423_1000600_pt1 | contig 11058 bp, 10 predicted proteins | sample EasRivERMZT600_2_FD_102326 | JGI IMG/M metagenome (GOLD analysis project Ga0137423, IMG submission 102326) | Soil microbial communities from meander-bound floodplain in the East River, Colorado, USA - East River MetaG ERMZT600_2 | ecosystem: Environmental > Terrestrial > Soil > Floodplain ...
CATTATGATCGGGGAAATTCGCGACCTGGAAACTGCGGAGATTGCCATCCGCTCCGCTCTCACGGGTCACTTGGTGTTCAGCACACTCCACACGAATGACGCGCCGAGCGCGATCACGCGATTGGTGGATATGGGCGTCGAGGATTATCTTTTGGCTTCCTCCTTGATCGGAGTCCTTGCGCAACGTCTCGTTCGCGTGAATTGCAAGGAATGTAAGGCTGTCGAACTCACACCGGTAAAGCCGCTGAGAGAAGCCGGATTTCCGGTCGAAGGACTAGGTGAGTTCATTGAGCTGCAGCGAGGGAAAGGGTGCGTTCAATGCGATTATTCCGGTTATGAGAGCCGTCTGGGTATTTTCGAGTTGTTGGATATCGACGACGAGATGAGGCGCTTAATGGTGATCAAGGCGGATTCGGGCGTACTCAAAGCGCAAGCCGTAAAATCCGGAATGCGAACGTTGAAGGACGACGGCTGGGCTAAGGTTCTTGCTGGAATCACGACGCCGGACGAAGTACTGCGCGTCACCCAGGAAGTCTAGCTGACGGCGGCATAGAAATGGCGGTATTCACTTACAAAGCGGTTAATGCCCAAGGGAAATTTGCTGAAGGACGGCTCGACGCGGCGGATTCGAAAGCTGCAACATTCCGGCTTCAAAGCATGGGATTGATTCCGGTATCGATCGAAGAGCCGGGTCAAACCCTTGGCAGCCGTTTACCTAAGATTCACCTTCAAGGCATTTCCAAGAAGGACATCCTTTTTTTCACGGAAGAGCTTTCGACCCTGTTTAATGCCGGACTACCACTCGATCGTAGTCTTTCCATCGCAGCGGAACTGACGACCAAGCCTGCTCTGCGCGCCATTATTGAAAATGTGCTCAAGCAGATCAAGGGTGGCAAGTCTCTGGCGGAATCTCTGGCCTCGCATCCCAAGCAGTTTTCACGTCTGTACGTGAACATGATTCGCGCTGGTGAGGCCGGTGGAGTGCTCGACGTCATTCTCGAGCGCCTCGTCGAGTTCGAGCGAGCAGCCGACGAACTGCGAAGTTATCTTTTCTCGGCGCTCGTTTATCCCATTCTGCTTACAGCAGTGGGTTTAGGATCGGTCGGCATATTGTTCTACTTCGTGATTCCGAAGTTCGCGGCGATCTTCGAAGATATCGGTGCGGCCATTCCTCCGGCGACACTGGCTCTTCTCGCTGTATCCAACTTTACGACCAATTATTGGTGGGTTGTTGGTTTGGCCATAGCCGCTTCGTATGCAGCCTTTCGATATTGGGCAAAGTCTCCACAAGGGAGCCGCTCCTGGGATGCGATCAAGCTGCGCATCCCGCTCTTCGGTCCCACCATTCTGAAGATCGAAATCGCACGCTTCGCGCGAACGCTTGGAACGTTAACGGCAAGCGCAGTTCCGCTGATTGCCGGCGTCAAAATCGTTCAGGACATCGCTCATAATCAGTTGGTTGCTGAAGGCATATCGAAGATTTCAGCCGGCGCTAAGCGTGGTGAAGGCGTCGCGAAACCAATGCGAGATGCCGGAATTTTCCCCGGACTCGCGGTGCATCTGGTCGAAGTGGGTGAAGAAACTGGCCGTTTAGACAAAATGCTGTTGCAGATTGCCGACGTTTACGAAAAGGATGTACGGACTTCGGTTAAAGCGCTTACGGCTGTATTCGAACCGTTGATTATCTTAGTCATGGGTGTCTTGATCGGGGCTGTGGTTCTCTCGATCTTGACGGCGATATTCAGCATTAACGAGATTGGATTCTGAAGATGAATACCACAGAACGAAGAATCGATCGAGGTGTCACGCTGATCGAATTGCTGGTTGTTATGGTCATCCTTGCCATGTTCGCGACTCTCGTTGGAAGCAGAGTGTTTAAAAGCGTGGACAGGGCGAAGCAGGTTCAAGCGAAAGCCCAGATCCAGGAACTGGAGAGCGTTCTTGATATGTATCGATTGGATGTTGGCAGATACCCCAGCGCAGCCGAAGGCCTGCAGGCTCTTCGAACAAAACCACAAGGTGTAGATAGTTGGGACGGTCCCTACCTCAGGAAGGACCTGGGACTGGATCCGTGGGGACATGCCTACGTTTACCGGTTTCCAGGACAGCATGGCGATTTCGACCTGCTGGCTTTAGGCGCGGATGGCCAGGAAGGCGGCGAGGGTGACGCCATCGACATCGTCAACTGGAAGTAAAACTCCTTAACTCGTCTTTTTTCAGTACAGCTGCGTCTAGTAAGGTGTGACCGGACGTCGCGGTTTTACTCTCATCGAAGTCGTGATCGTTGTGGCGATCATCGCCATCTCTCTCGGATTGGCCGGACCCCGAATTGGGGCGGGGTTCGGCCGTCTCGAATTGGAAAACTCCGCTCGAACTGTCCGTGAATTCATAAAATTGGCCCGTATTCATGCGCAGCGCACCGATCGGCCGCAGTACATCGTTTTGGACAAGACGCGTCGTACGGTTGCCTTGTTGAATGACGAACTGAAACTGCTGCGACAGGAAGAACTGCCTTCATCCATCGAGATCATCCTGGAAGGAGATTTACGTACCGCAGCATTGTACGTGATGCCATCCGGGTTTTTGAGAGGTTCCCCGGTACGACTGCAAGGCCGTGCCGGCGACCGCGAAGTTCCGATCCAATGAGAAGCAGGCGCGGCTTCACGCTGATCGAAGTCATGGTGGCTGCAGCGGTTCTCGGCATTGCCGCCACGGCTTTGTTCAGTCTTCTTTCTCGCTCCCTCTGGAACTTGAGAAAAGTTCAGGACGTACATCATTACCAACTCGCAGCGCAGGAAATGATGAATCGAGTGTCTCTTCTAACAAATCTGCCTCCAGGAGGAAGAGTTGAAGGTCCCGTTAAGAATGCGGACGGCAGCGAACGGCAAAATGTGCGTTGGGTCGTGACGGTTTCGCCCTGGATTCCTGAAAAACTCGATAATAATCCGCCGGAAGCGGTCATGAAGGTTGATGTTGAAGTTGTCTGGCCAGGGCAATTCGGTCAGAGAAGTTTGAAGCTTGAAACAGTCAAGGCGACGGCTCTGTCGTACAACAACTATGACTTTCAAACAGCGATTGAAAGTGTACTACCAAACTAATCGAGGCTTCACTCTGGTCGAGGTCATGGTCAGTTTAGTCATCATGCTGATGATCGTGACGGTCGCGTTCGCGGGTTTTCGTATCGGTTTGGATGCGTGGGAGCGCGGTGGCAGGGCGGTCGAGTCGATGGACCGTCGAGCAACGGTCGAGAGATTGATCCAAAGGCAACTCGCCGTCGCTTATCCGCTCGAGTTTAATGTGAATCAGCACGCATTCGTCATGTTTCGGGGTTCATCTGACAGAATGCAGTTTGTTTCCGATTACTCCCTTTTCGACGGTTCGGTTGATTTTCGGAAGATCGATTATGCAATCCACGAAGGCAAATTCCTCTACGGTGAAAAACCACTCTTTGGGTATATCCCGACGGAAGACGAGCCACTACCACAAACCGAATTGGCGACCTTCCGAACTGTTACCTTCAAGTTCATGAGCAAAGATGAAAAGGATAATCCGGTCTGGAAAAGCGAGTGGAAGCTGGGAGAAGGCGTGCCAATCGCAGTTCAAGTCCAGATCGATAGCGACATTCTTGTCGTTCGAATGGTGAATCGATGAGCACAGATCGAGGCACCGTACTAATCAGCGTTCTTTGGATCATTCTGGTTCTCTCTTTTGTCTCATTCTCTCTGGCGTCCTCGGTAAGAGTTGAAGTAAACGCGAATCAACATTCATTTGATTCGGAGCGTGCCTTCTTTATGGCGAAAGGCGCTGCGGAGATCGTGTTTAATGCCTATTCAAAGGAATTGCCTGTTCCAAAAAACTCTCCAATTCGTCAGGAAAAAGGCGAATACGTCTTCCCGTTCGAATCGGGCGAGGCGCGCGTGCGGCTCGAATCGAAAGCCGGACTTATTAACTTGAACAGCGCTTCGGACAAGACGTTGGCCTCATTGTTCGACTCTTTGGGTGTGGATCGTGAAACGCGGAACCGGTTGGTCGATTCCATTTTGGACTGGCGTGATAACGATGACATTCCGCATCTCTACGGTGCTGAGGTTGGGGATTACGAGAATCAGGAAGGGCAACCCTCGCGTCCGAGAAACGGCTCGTTTTCTGCAGTCGATGAGTTGTTGCTGGTAAGAAACGTCACACCAGAGATCTTCTTTGGATCGATCGTCGTGGATTCGCTCTCGGGCACGTATCGACGGATACCGGGAGTTCGTGAGCTTGTAGCCGTTAGGCCGGGGCCCGATGCCGTGGATCCGAATCTTGCATCGTTTAGTGTTCTTCGAGCGCTGCCGGAAATGAACGATGAAATGGCAGGGCTCGTGATATCTGAGCGGGATCGGCAGCCTTTCTCGAACCTCAAGGATCTAGTCGATCGGATTCCAGAGCTAAACCAGACTGTTGCGTACCTGTCCCTCGAAAGCAGCCGGGCCACAGAATTGGTCTCCCGTGCAACCATCACCGCTTCAGGTGTGTCGCGAACGGTGCGACTTTTGTTCAAACTTGAAGAGAAAAACCAGGTCCTCCGGTTTTCGCCGTATTTATTCCGGACAACTACGGTAATGCTTGTGGACAGGTGGAGGTTGGAATGATGTTTAAGACCAGCATTGGGATAGAAGTTGCGGGTAAGGATGTGAGGTTCGCAATTCTGTGCTCCACCTTCGGTAAGTTGCGGCTGGTCCACACTGAAGAGATCCCCAACTTCCTCGAAATGACCGTTGAAGACCGGAAATCGACAGTCAATCGAATAGTCAAGCGACACAATCTTTCGCCCAACCGCGTACACCTCAGCCTGCCGCGCGAGAAGGGGATTGTGAGACAACTCGAGTTTCCGGTGGAGATTCGGGAAAAGCTGAAGTCCGTCGTCTCCCTGCAACTGGAAGATCTATCACCGTGGCCCGCGAACGAAGTGTATTGGGATTTCAGCCATGACGTCCCCAAGAAGGGGGCGAAAACCGTTCGCGTAACTGTAACGATGATCCCGCGCGCAACTCTTGATGAATGGGTGGACTTCTTTAAGTTAGTAAAATTACCTTTGAGCGGTGCTTCCCTGTCTTCTGTCACTTGGGCGCATGGGATCAATGTTCTTTGGCCCGGCGATACACCAACCATCGTTCTGCATTGCGATCCGCTACACATCGAGGCGGCTCTGGTGTGCGGATCGCAGGTCAGTTCACTAGGTCAACCCGTCGGCGACATTAACGGTGGAGCCAAGGCCGCTGTTGAGAGACTGGTTGCTCTAGGCAGAATTGGATCGGTCGAAAACGCCCGGTTGCTGGTTTACGGCTCGGCTTCGTCGAGCCTCGAAAAGCTGGAACGCGTCGCAGTGCCATTGGAAAACGCAAAGCCGGAAACCAGTGACCGATTTGGAGCGATTGCTTCGGCCCTGGCCGGTTTGAGGAAAAGCGTCTTCGCTGCCAATCTTATTCCATTTCACGATCGCTATCGTCGCAGTCGTCTTCAACTCATTCCGACTTATGCCTTGCTGGTATTCGCCGTGGTGTTGGGCCTGCTACTCATGGGTCGTGAGCCCTACCAGATGATGAGGTATGCAGCTCGCATTGACGCTGAAATCCGTCAGATCGCCCCTGCGGCTCGAGAAGTATCCAATCAGCAGGGAGAATTGAACAAGCTGTCGGAAAAATATCGTGCTTTGTCCGTGCATCTGGAAAGCCGGGACTACAACCTCGAAACACTGCGTGAATTTGCTCGTGTCTTACCGCCAACCGCGTGGCTCGCGACATATAGCTATCAGGACCGTGCAGTCACTATTTCAGGAATAGCGGACAGCGCCACCGAAGTTCAAAAGCTCCTCGAGGACAGTGCACTTTTTAAGGACGTGCAGTTCACGGGCTCCGTCAATAAGGATTCGAAGAGTAAGGATCGCTTCACTCTGAAAGCTGTAATTGAGGTGCGCCAATGAAATTCGAACTGCGGGATCGAGATAAGAAAGCATTGATCGGGTTAGCGTCGGCGCTGGCCGTCTATCTGGTTGCTTCCGAAATTGTCCTGCCTCTCTATGACCGAATTAAGGCGGGTGCTGAAACAGTTAACGTCAAGGAAGACGAACTTCGGAAGTATCGTCGGGCCCTTGTGAACGGGCAGCGCTACTCGCAACTGTTGGAGCAAGCCGGCAAGAGCGTCGCCGTTGGTGAAGCGCAACTGATCCGTGGAGATAATCCGTCTTTGGCGCAGGTCGAACTTCAAACGATCGTCGAGGATGCGGCGAGCAAGAACAATCTTGCGCTTAGCACTCGAAATGTGACGGTTCCCAAAAAGAAGGATGAGTACTTCAATGAAACGACGATGACGATCGCGTTCGAGGGAACACTCAATCAACTCACTTCATTTCTGGCCGAGTTGAGAGCTGCACCCAAATTCGTAACTGTTCGCAGTCTACAAGTAGTACCGCTCCAGAACGCTCAGGAGCCCCCAGCCAAAGGGGAACTGAAGAAGACGGTCAAGGTCACGTTGACGGTGATGGCTCTGCTTCCCGCGCCGGAAGTGAAGGGATAGCGTATGTTGCGAAGACTCTTGATAATGGATGCCGGTTTGATCGTCTTGCTTGTTTTCGGCGTGCTGAAATTCCGGCAGGACTGGAAGGCTTTCGATCCCACACACGACGTTTCAGCGATTCAGCCAACACCTCAGGCATTTACGGCACTGCCTGTTGTTCCATCTGGCAACGCAGCCGGAAGCGGAGATTGGACGGAAATTCCAACTAAGAATCCGTTCAGTTTCGACAGAAACGATATCGATATTGTTGTTGCCGAAGCGCCGCCAAAACCGGTTGGGCCAAAGCCTGTTTTGTTCGGAATCATGGTCATTGGAACAGACAAAACTGCTTTTGTGGCTCCTGGGGGCGGAAATCGAAATTCACGACCAATGAAAGTCGGAGAGGTCGTCGATGGGTGGACGATCGTCGAAATTGGAACCAAGACTATCGAAGTCGAGTCCAACGGAAACCGTCAAGCCGTTATATTGAATGATCCGACCGCGCAGATTTCTCGGGCCATTGACCGGACTAGTGCCCCGGTCACCGGTGGTTCTTCCACAACCGTAATTCAACCGAATGGTCAAACGTCGGGCACAAATATCACAGAGCGGTCCAGTCCAGCGCCGGACCGCGGGCAGCCGGCACCGCCACCCGGTCAGCCCACTGGCCGCTATGAAGACACTCCATTTGGGATAAAGCGCTGGGTTCCGGGGCCGCCGCCAAAACCATGAAAAAAACAATCGCTTTCATACTCGTGATTCAGCTTGGCCTTTTGCCCGCATGGACTCAAACTCCAGCGCCGCCACAGCAGCCAGTACCAGCGACCAAGAAGATCATCGTTCAGACGCCGTTCGGTCCTAAGGAGTACGAGGTACCTGTAGATGCATCGGGGACAGCACTGCCTTCCGCGCCAACGGCAGCACCGGGCCTGCCTCCGGCGACATCACCAGTCAACCCGGCGGCTGCTCAGCCTGAGCCGACGTCCGCACAGACTGTGGCACCGCCCGCTCAGGCCATCCAGGATGATCCGATCATTCCGATTTCGTTGCAGTTCGATAACGCTGCGACCGATATCTTCAATGTCATCAAGATCATCATGGAGCAGCTCAGGCTCAACTACATTATCGATCCGGCAGTTAAAGGCACCATCAACATCAGCACCTCCGGCGACATCAGACGGTCCGATCTTTTGCCCATCCTCGAGACGATTTTGAAAATCAACGGGGCCACGATGGTTCGCACAGGAAATTTTTATCAAATACTGCCGGCTGGGACGGCACCACGGCAGCCGCTCCCGGTGCAGGAACGGCAACCCACGATAAATCCAGACGATCAGATGGTCCTGCAGATTGTTCGAATGAAGTACGTATCCGCCACAGAAATGGCGACGTTGCTGGGTCCATTCACGAGTGGTGACGGGGCAAGTATCGTGGCTCATGCGGCCGGCAACATTCTGCTAATAGTTGAGCGTCGCAGTAACCTAAGAAAGCTGCTCGAGATCGTAGATTTGTTCGATACAAATGTGTTTCAGGACGAACGAGTCCGGTTGTATCCGATTGCCAATAATTTGGCACGCGAGGTGGTCAACGATCTGACCTCTGTTTTTACGGGATACGGTCTGTCAGCAACCGCTACGGCAATTCGATTCGCTGCGATCGAACGGATTAACTCGATTCTGGTGATCGCACCAAACGCCTCTGTTTTTCCAGAGGTGGAGAAGTGGCTGGCCCGACTCGATCAAACCTCATTGAAGTCGGGCATTCGAAATCACGTCTATCGAGTTAGAAATGGCAAAGCAGCGGACATTCAGTCTGTATTGAACCAGCTTTACGGCGGGACCGTTCAGGTTTCGAGTATCTACAATCAGCCGTCCGGCGTCCCACCTATCACGCAGCCATTTCCTTCGGCTGCCGGCCCAACTGGTAGTGCGGCTCCGTCCGCGTCGTCAACTACAACCACCACGCCCAGTCCGGCGGCAGCGCGTTTCACTGGTGAAGTACGGATCATAGCGGACACAATCAACAATGCGATTGTTATACAAGCGAATCCGCAGGTGATCCAGGACATCCTAGCGACGATTCGAGAGCTCGATGTTCTGCCACGTCAGGTTCTCATCGACGCCCAAATATACGAAGTCGTACTGGATGATTCTTTACAGTTTGGACTATCGGCGTTGCTGCAAAATCGTGGGACCATTGGTGTTAATCCGCAAACCACAGCGGAATTCATCGGGGTCGGCGGACCACCCTCTTTAACCGCCCGAACCTTTGCATTTATCGGCCGAGCCCGGGAACTGTCCATTTTTCTGAACGCATCGGAGAACCGGTCGCGAGTCCGAAATCTTTCAGCTCCGTCCGTTCTGGTGAGTGACAATACCAGCGCAAATATCCAGATAGGTGCCGAAATCCCCATTCCGACGTCGTCTTCGATAACGCCCGTACAATCCGTAGGCACAAATCTTTTTGCTCAAACTATATCGTTTCGGCCGACCGGTGTGCTTCTGCAAGTCAGGCCTCAGATCAACGACAGTGGGAACGTATCTCTAGAGATTTCCCAGGAAGTGAGTCAGGCGACAGCGAACACCACTTCAGCGGTCGTTGCGCCCGTTATTGGAAAATCATCGGTGACTTCTTCAATAGTCATTCAGGATGGGCAAACCATTGCGCTTGGTGGATTCATTCGCGACAGCAACGAAATGGCCAGGAGTCGCATTCCACTTCTCGGCAGAATACCGATCGCGGGTGCTTTATTTGGAAACACTCGTCGAAGTACAGGCCGTACCGAATTAATCATCTTGATCACTCCGCATGTTCTTCGAACGCACAGCGAGACCGATGCCGCGACTGAAGAGTTGAAGGCGAAACTCAAGGAAGTGCAAAAACTTCTCAAGTAGGCTTACGTATCCACATCGTGTAGAAAAACGACTCATATCGGACTCACTCTTGCCGGCCTAAGTCCTTTACTAACGAATTTTCTCTCGACTGCCGATGATGGCAATGGTTGTGCTAAGGGTACGCCTCGCTTGGAAACCCATGAGGGATGTGAGGGCCAAGCGGGTGGAGACGTCGTAATTTGAGACTTAGTTGGAGCGGCGACCAATGAAACCTGACGCGCGGCAAAACTGCCTTGACAGCGTTGGGTGTGCATGCTAGCGTTAATGCGCTTCGCTGCCCAATTTGTTGTACGCAAAGGGATTAGTCGACATTGGGTCGTCTTCATCTTAAACGACTTTAACCGGAAAATTCTTAATGGAGAGGGAGGTGGTAGCGCGACCGTTCTCATGCGGAGAAGCATGTGGACCCCAAAACGATCCGTAATGGTTCGTCCCCTCCACTGAATTTCTCCGGTTTGTTCGTTTAGTCTCCCGGCCTGACGCGGACAATAAGGCGCAGGTCGATTTACGTTTTGCTTGTTGGTTTTTTCACAGACTTCGAAAGGAGAGCAGAGAATGAAGTCCAGCAAATGGATGTTTGGGCTGCTAGCGATGATGGTGATCATGACGTTTTCGTCGACCAGCTTCGCCCAAATTCAGATTCAAATTTTTAACACTCCGTCGGCGAGTGAAATCGGGACGAATCGTAACGCGTCAACTTCGGATCCTATTTCCTCTGGCGCGGGTCTCACGATTTCAGGCTCAATCGTGGCGAATGCACCTTTGACGACAACAGACCTGACAATTACATTCCCCGGACCAATCACGTCGAGTTTATCGTCGGCCGGAACGGTCGTTCCCCCAACAGATCCCATCCGAATTGAAGGTCAGTCGGGCGTATTCGCAGGGATCACGACATTTACTTCGGTGAGTTACTCGAACGGAACGATTGTAATTACGCTGCCCGGTTCCGGTGGTGTTCCCAATACTCTATCGGGTTCGTTCCGTCTGGTTGGCGTAAGAGTCGACGCAAATGGTAAGACTGCGCCACTTGCCGGGACTGTAACCTTGAGCAGCAGTGCCAATAACTACCTGCCGCCATCGCCCAACACCGTTCAGTTGATAAGTGCATTTGGGGCGGGTTTGACGGCCGCACAGGGAGCAGTCTCTGGCGGTTCGAACTTAGGTACCATGTTGGTTTTCACGAACCAAACGGCGGGACTCTTCTCCGCGGCTAATGCATCATTGGTGCTAACGGAAGGTTTTGCATTCGCGTGGCGGACCGTTACTCAAAACACGACGAACCTAACGGCGGCACCGAACAGCACGCAGATTCGTGTGACTATTAACGGTCTGCCGACTGGTACGACAGCAACAATAAGCACGGCTTCGAATAACAGTGCCGTGACGTTTACGCTGTTGAACAGTACGGGTGGCGCGTTGTCCCCGTTGACGGTTCAACCGCCCAGTTCAGGCAGCCCGAATCGCAACCAGGTGATTATCAACTTCACGGGTACCCGACCCACGAGCACGGACGCTGTTCAGTTGAATTTCCTCCTGAGCGGTAATGCCACAGGCATAACGCCGGGTACCATCACAGCAACCGCGACGATGGTTCCAATCGGCGACGCGTTGGATACCAGCAACCTTC
>Ga0137423_1000601_pt1 | contig 11034 bp, 20 predicted proteins | sample EasRivERMZT600_2_FD_102326 | JGI IMG/M metagenome (GOLD analysis project Ga0137423, IMG submission 102326) | Soil microbial communities from meander-bound floodplain in the East River, Colorado, USA - East River MetaG ERMZT600_2 | ecosystem: Environmental > Terrestrial > Soil > Floodplain ...
AGCTGCCGCAACGGCGGGAGCCGAAAGTAGAAACGTAAGAACTGCCAGGGCGACGCTTTTCCACACCGAAGAGCTCCTCGCTGCGAGTAACCCGACCCTTGCTCGTGCCGCCTAACGTCCGCGTTGAGCGGGCCGTGGCACAGCCGAAGCAGGCGCCGCGGGCGCTAAGCTTTCCCAGGCGCCCGCGGCGCCCACTGCCCAACCTCTCACGGACCGCTCGAACGCATAGTTAGATGGCAAGACACCATCGCTATTCACCTGGGTGAAGTCCTTTAGATATGCCCTTGGCCATTGCAACGGATTTCTCAAGTGCAGCGTCCGGATTCGTATCGTCAGCACTGACGCGTCGCCCATAAGCATCCCTGCCTTCTGCCCGGTACCCGCCCGGAGAGAACTCAGTAACGCGAAAGCACCAACCAGCGACGCGGTCTGCAATTGGAAAGTCCTTAGCGAGGGCGCCAAGATTGGGGATTGGCATAGACGACTTAATTGCCATCTAACGTCCGCGTTGAGCGGGCCGCGCTGTGCGCGGCCGGCGCACCGCAGGCGCGACAATAGTCCGCGCGCCTGCGGCGCGCTCGCTCAACGCTGTCACGGACCGCTCCAACGCATTGTTAGGTGGCATTGGTGCGAGCTCCGTTTCGGAGCCGATCGGCGAATGGGGACCAGAAGCTGATAGTTGCTAGCCAGAGTATGGAAGCGCCGACAATCCCCGCAAATGCGGCTTCATATGGCGAAAAAACAGCGAGGCCAAGGAACGGTTGAATCATGACCGTTGCCGCCAGGTATCCGACTAGAAACCACCGTGCCGGAGCCCATAGGCACATCATCCCGACCAGGCCAATAGCTAGCGTCAAGAGACTTGCAACCGCCCAGGCCATCACGGCCCAGGTCGGCAAGGGTGAGCCGAAGTAATTCCAGGCACGCGCATTGGCCACATCGCGTTCGAATGGGATGACCCCAAGAAGCGGCGCTACTACACCTAGCAGCAACGCAACTAGCGCAACGCCGCTAACGACGCGCACGAGAGTTACGGAAATGCCTTTCATCCAATGCCACCTAACGTCCGCGTTGAGCGGCCCGCGCGAAACGCGAGCCAGGCGCCGCGGGCGCGAAAATTGTCTCCGCGCCCGCGGCGCACCCCTGCCAAGATTTCACGGGCCGCTCCAACGCATAGTTAGACAACACGTTGGCACGACTAGCGGAAAGAAGTAATCCCTGTCCGCGCCGTCCATTTCGCCGCCCAGCATGCAGCAACGCTTGAAACCGGCGGCCGGAGCCGCACGGGCATGGGTCGTTGCGGCCGAGCTTCTCAAGCAGCTCCTTGTGGCCGCCTACGACGCGGTAGCCGCGCTTGACGCGAGATTCGGACGGGAAGCCCTTACGGCGCTTACGCGTGACCTCGAAAGCACTCGGCCTCGAGGTGTTCCTTCTTGATTCGCACGGGACACCTCCGCACTTGAACCCGGGAAATCCGGGGGTGCGGATCATAGCGGCTGGTCCCAGTTCATGCCACATGACGTTGGCGCAGCCCAATTTAGTGTTGTCTAACGTCCGCGATCAGCGGCGGCGCGCAGTCGGCGCGCCGCTTGCTGAGCCAAGCTTATGGAAGCCGCTTGCACATCTTGCAAGCGGCGTGAAGACGAGCGCCGACCGCTGCATCGCATAGTTAGGCCGCGTGTGCGCCTCAAGGTGCTGACCGAGGCCACCAGAACTCTGCAAGCAGGGCTAGGCCAACCAGAATGGGACCCCCAAAAACGTAAAGAGCCCCGAGATGGTGCAAGACGCTTCGGTCAAGGTCGGATGGCGATGAGTAAACATCAACAAGCAGAAATGAGACCGCAGCAGCGCAACCGGCTGCAATGCCAAATGTCAGAACAATACGTGTGATCCAAGATGCAATAGGCAGACGAACAATTGCAAATAAACCGGAGACGACCCCGATTAGGCCTCCAACAGACTGCAGAAACATCGTGTCGATGCGACCTAAAGACAATACAAAGCCTATTAGCGCCACCGAAAACGATGCTACTGCGCCAAGTCCGAGAACCACATACAAGAACTTACGCTGCGCAAGCTTCATGCGGCCTAACGTCCGCGTTGAGCGGGCCGCGGTACAGCCGAACTAGGCGCCGCAGGCGCCACAATATTCCGGGCGCCTGCGGCGCCCTTCGCAAAACCTTTCACGGCCCGCTCCAACGCATTGTTAGATTGCACGGCGGCGTCTCTTCAGAAACACAAAGAGTACTCCCAGCCCCAGTCCGAGAGCGATGCCCACGCCGGTGGCTAGGACGGGACCGATGATCAGGCCAGCTGCCGCCCCGTAGCCGCCGAGTTGCTGCGTCAGCGGCGAAGTATCTGGCTGATTGGCCATGCGCAGGGTGCCAAGAACCAGCAAAAGCAGCAGCCCATTGGCTGCAATGAAACCGATCGCGGTGCCAACCGCGCTACCGACGAAGTAGCCACTCAGATGCTGCCAATTCGGCAAGTAGCGAAGAATCAGCGCAGCGATCAAGAGCAACGCCAGAAAACCCACGACTGCCGGAAGGATTAGGAAGTAGAGCACTGCAGCTCTTCGTGCAATCTAACGTCCGCGTTGAGCGGGCCGCGGTACAGCTCGACCAGGCGCCGCAGGCGCCACAATTGTCCGGGCGCCTGCGGCGCCCACTGCCAAACTTTTCACGGACCGCTCCAACGCCTAGTTAGGCATCCACGACAACAAGGTCCCCGATGTGGATGTTCCCACCCACGACAATCCGAGCTCGAAGCCCACCTTTGCGCGGAAAGAACTTGAGGACATCGCGGTGGGTTCGCTTCGCAAATAGGCTGCAAGGCTCACATAGCTCGAGGCCCTCGAGAGTAGCGCCTCCGACCTTGAACCTCCTGCCACATAGCTCGTTGAGGCGAACACCCCGCGTCACAATGTTGCGCCGGGGCATGTCCGGCGTAAATGGAACGTCGACCATCTCCGAAAACGCCGCAATGTTCTCGCTCTCGATGAGAGTGACTTGATAATCGGGGCCGCGACGATTGACCGGGTCGGCATAGCGATCACCGTCAAGTCCAACGTCAGTTAGTGCCGCGACGATTTGGCGCGGTTCCATGGGAGCTCCCCTGGTCAGCGCGACGAAAATGTGGGTGACGCTCGCCATGGATGCCTAACGTCCGCGTTGAGCGGGCCGCACGAAGCGCATCTGACGCGCCGCAGGCGCGATAATGGTCCGCGCGCCTGCGGCGCGCCACCCGCAATCTTTCACGGACCGCTCCAACGCATTGTTAGGCCGCATGCGCACCACTGTGATCAATCTCCATCCACTGATACACCGCCACAAGATCTGCAAAAGTCTGTGCGGCCGAGATCTTGTGCTGCAGTTCTACTGCTTCCACAAACTGCGTGAGAATGTCGTCATCACTGTCCACCGCCTTTGCATAAGCTCGCTTTAGTTCGTCGAGATCATAGGAGGTGGGCTCCTTCCAAAGAAGCGTGATCGTGATCCACGGGTTGTAAACAGTATGTGCGAGCAAGACGGTCCACCATGATCGGCGATATTCGCTATTCAAGCCTTTAGATTTCCATCGGCGTCCATTCGCATCGTAGACGGTCAACTTCTCAAAGAAGCCGCTGATTACGCCCAATAGTTTTGCTCTTTGTTCGGCTGAGTATGCGGGTTCAAAGGAAAAGTACCCCCTTGGGCCAATGGTGAAGCAAGGTCCAGTCGGCATGCGGCCTAACGTCCGCGTTGAGCCGGCCGCGCACAGCGCGGCCGGCGCGCTGCAGGCGCACAATTTCTCCGCGCGCCTGTGGCGCGCTCGCTCAACGCTGTCACGGACCGCTCCAACGCATAGTTAGGCATCGACTAGAGATCGCGTCGTCCACTAGGGCCATCCCCGATCTTCTGCACAAGTACTACAAACGTGAGACTCGCATCACCGATTGATCCGGTTACCTCCCAGCAACCCGGGGTCGGGAAGATTACCGACGATGCCTGAAAACCGATGTCACCGTACGGAGGAGCATGGAATCGCAACGGCGGAGCCACCGCATCGAGACGACGGCCTTCGATGCGGAGATGGCCAGGGATAAGGCGATTCCATCCCACCTTGATGCCCAGCGCGCCATCCGAGACAGCAACGAACCCCGCGCCACGCGGTTCAAAGGTAAATGTGCCAGCAGGGGGCAAGCCCACCTGAAGCGCGTCATTACCGTAGGTCCACTCATCGAGACTTGGCTCGGTCACTGGACATGGCGCGGCTTCAGAAGCTTGAGCGTGAGCCGTCGCTGCAAAAAACGTGGCAGTCAAGAACCAGCGTGCGAATGTTACGGCACTCATAGCCGATGCCTAACGTCCGCGTTGAGCGGGCCGCGGCACGCCAGTACCAGGCGCCGCAGGCGCCATAATTGTCCGCGCGCCTGCGGCGCCCTTCGCCAAACCTCTCACGGACCGCTCCAACGCATAGTTATGCAGCATCTTCAATCTCGACCCGCACGACATCAAAGCAGGACGGCAACTCTTCGAAAGGCAATGGATGCTCGGCGTAAACGTTCTCAAAGATCCTGACCTCCGCTCCATTCGCCACGCGTTTCAGATGACCAACGCCACTGAAAGATGTATTTGCATCGCGTCGAAGCTTGGAGTTGCGACCATGAAACCACTGTGGAGGTTTCTCGCGCATGAGGCGAACAGTCAAGTCACCGTACATGGCACCAATGAAATCATGTGTTTCCGTGCCAAATGCTTGGAGCGGATCGATCGTGTTGTGAACAAGAAGAATTGCGGGAAGGCCGTCAGTTAAGGCCGTCTTGAGTTGTCTTCGTGCCTCAGAAATCTTGTGTCGCACATGCCAGCCGACGTTTCTGGTGTGTACTCCGGAAGGATTGAAGCCCTTCCGGCTTTCAATTTGCTCAATTTCGACTAGAACGGTGGCGAAGCCAAATCGTAGTCGATAGTCCAGGGATTTTCCCGAGCCAGGCGGAATCGGGGTGCAATCGAGATGATGCGCGGCGCAAAACGCCTCAAACAGCAACTCTGACTCAGTCTTTGGCATTACTGGCACACCGCGCATTTCTCATGCTGCATAACGTCCGCGTTGAGCGGGCCGCGCGAGGCCTTTCCAGCGCGCCGCAGGCGTAAAATCTCTCTGCGCGCCTGCGGCGCGCCACCTGCAACCTTTCACGGACCGCTCCAACGCATAGTTAGACGGCAGTTTGTCATGGCAGCAAACGCTGTCGGGCAACAATAGTGCTGGCAAGTAGACACCCAGTCGAAAATGCAAGCCCGACAATGACAAAGTCGCGAGCCGTCAAGATCAGGGCCTCGCGCAGAGAAAAAATAACCGACAGGGAAGACACAATCCCGACCAAATACATGAGCGGAAGTGAAACCGCTAGATAGTTACCCAATCGCCGCGCGTCTTGTGCCATTGGTGTTGCTATTAGAACAAGCGAAAAGCCGACAATTGCCGCGAGTAGAGAATACCCTGCTGCGTCGAGTATCCGGTACTGCGTGGCTGTGTGTAATCCCAGCCAGCCAATGAAGAAGTCAAACAAGAGTGATATCAGGCCAGAAAGGTAGTGAAACAAGAGCAAGCCAATAACGACGGCCGTGATGAGGAGTAGAACGTCACGAAGCGCAAGAATACGTGCCACGTTCCCCGATACCTCAAAGAGAAAAACGGTCAAGAGCGCGACGACCATGGCCGCGCCGACAAATAGCCAAGGCCCCAAGTCCAGCAAGTCGCCGGCCGCTGACGCTGCTGCGTACGTATTTATAACTAGAGCCCCGCCGCCTAAAAAAAGAACTAATGACTTCAAAGTAGCGTGCGCCAAGAGCGCGCGCGGCAGCAATGCAAATACAAGAAGCGTCAACGAAGTGACAAGCCCAGGCAGATTCAAGATCAGAGATGACACTTTCCAATTGGCTGTAAACGCGAGTGCGCCTAGGACCCCAAGTGCGAGCGCCGCAATGCGTGCCAACCAATACAGAAGTCGCCTAAGCTGCGAATGCGTCATGCTGCCGTCTAACGTCCGCGATCAGCGGCGGCGCGCAGTCGGCGCGCCGCTTGCTGCTCTAAATTCGTGGGAGCATCTTGCAGTTCCTGCAAGCGGCGTGACGACGCGTGCCGACCGCTGCATCGCATAGTTAGACAGCAACAACGTACTGATTGAGAGCATGTCGAACTCCGGCCGAGACGCCCAACGAAGCCGGCACATAGAGAATCATTTCGCGCAAAGAAACCCCTTGCCCCTCAAGACCAGCGGCGTCATAGGTCGAGAGCAAGGGCAGCAGGACTGCGCTTAGGGGCGCACCATAGAAATAAAGCACGCTGAGCCTGTACGCCAAAGAAGGCGCAATCCAGCCGAGCGTTAGGCGCCAAAAATGTGCCACGAGCCAGCCAGCTGCAAATCCGCCACCAACCATAACAAACGCGTAAGGAATTGAGGCAATGCGCTGCCAGGCAGGCTCGCCGGGCACGAGTGTTCCTAGCACGCCAGCGGCAGTGGCGACCCAGAAAATGATCTGCGCACCGCGACGAAACTCAGAGGTGTGGGGCCACGTCATGTTGCTGTCTAACGTCCGCGTTGAGCGGGCCGCGGGAAACCCGCACTAGGCGCCGCGGGCGCTAAAATCTTCCGAGCGCCCGCGGCGCCCACCGACAGTCTTTTCACGGACCGCTCCAACGCTTTGTTAGGAGTCACACCAATCATCCTGGTTCCAGCTTGATGACTTGCCACTCTCCGTCGCGGAGCTGAACTACCGCATCCGCCTCATATGCGTGATCGACGGAGGTTTTTTCGAAATGAGTGACGGGAATACGATATCTGGATGCGCCCATCGCCTGGATTCCGGGAATGTCTATGCAGATAACTTCCACGTCACCGTCCCAATCCGCAAGTGCTAAGCCACCACCCCGTTCACAACCCCACCCAGGCTCAACAACGACGCCTGCCGCAGCAAGGCGTGTTCTAAGCGAAGTATCAAGTTCTTCGTCGAAGAGTGAAACGTAAATGCGGTAGCGTCGATCCGGATCCCGAAAGTCCCCAAGATACATCTTGAGGAAAGCAAACACAGGTTCCCGGTAGTCGACGAAGAGCCTCTGCGCGTGCTCCTTGCGTTGTTCGCTGCTGCCCACAATCCATTGGTCCGCGTCGCCATTCGCACAAGCGGCGAGAGCGAGCATGAAGAGTAACGCGGAAACTCTCAGTGTGACTCCTAACGTCCGCGATCAGCGGCGGCGCGCAGTCGGCGCGCCGCTTGCGGATCGCAACCCATCCGCGCCGGTTCCTGTCCCTGCAAGCGGCGTGACGACGCGCGACGACCGCTGCATCGCATAGTTAGACAGCATTCCTAATTGCATCGACTACGTAGCTGATATCGGTTCCGAACACGAGCCGATCTGACTTTCGATAAGAAGTTGCAACGCCAGCTACTGGAAACACCCGACTATCATTTGAGCCTTCGTGATCGAAGAGCACAACTATAGGGGACCCGCTCATGCCATGTGGGTCCGGAAACTGCTGGGGCATTCCTTTTGGCCCAAATCCCTTTCGAACATCCAAGGTCATCGCGATGTGAGTCTTTGGATCGAGACCATGAGCCTTGTATTGGCCTTCGTCAATCGGCTGATTCCTAAAGGCGTATGGAGCTATCAGCACTTCCTGACGCATAGGATTGATTTTGCTCTTTGAGCCTGGGAAACCCACGAAAACATAGTCCTTGCCGGTACGGGGACGATACGAAGGGCGAAGGTACGAAATGTCCATTGGGAACTTGTCTACGCCAGGGTAGGGCGGCACTGAGTCTTTCGAAAGCAAAACAACGCCCACGTCGATCAGATCCTGACTACGGTTGTCCTCGCCCCTGGATCGAAGAAGCTTTCCCGAAAGATGGCGTAACGTCCGAGCACCCGAATAGAAAAAGAGTCCGTCGGACTTTGCGGTATCCAGCACATGCGCAGCTGATACAAGAAAGTCGTGTTTCCCAGAACGGACAAAAAATCCCGTACCGTTAAGGCGCGGTCGGCGTCGCCGGTCGTATTGATACAGTGGGACACAGAACTTGGCGAGCAACTCGACTGAGTCAGCAATCGCAGTATCCAACGGATCAGGCGAAGAATCTGGCACGGTGCACAGAATGCTGTCTAACGTCCGCGTTGAGCGGGCCGCGCGAGGCCGAACCAGCGCGCCGCAGGCGTAAAATCTCTCCGCGCGCCTGCGGCGCGCCACCCGCAGCGTTTCACGGCCCGCTCCAACGCATAGTTAGATCTCGCACTACTTATTCACCGCGGACATGATGACCGAGACTTGCCACAGTGCGCCATCGGATATCGTTGGTGGGAACAAGCGCATGGAAGCGTGCACCCGTGATGTTTGCCAAGAAATCATATATCTGCGCGGATCGGCCGCAATGAGACGCGGGTCCATTGACGCTGCGCCAAGTTGCCACGGGGAATTGTCGAGAATTGGTGCGCCGTACAGCACTACAAAATCGTTATAGAACTTGTGATAGCTCTCTACGGCTGCCTCCAGGGACTCTTCGGGAAAGAAGTAGTTGCCCGTGCACAAGTGACCTTTGACGCATGCGTAGATGATGGAAGCGTCGCGTTCGAAAGCGCGACCGCGAAAAGCATGAAAGCCTTCATCTTCTGAACGTGCCCAGGGAATGGGCACCGAGTTTCGTGCCTCCTCTAGCGCTCGAATGGAGTCGCAAGGCGAGCCGAAATCTAGGACGCCGAAATCCGCCGCTTGGGCTGGCGCCGTAAGAACGATTGCCGCGAGAAGAAGGCTACGCATGTCTGCGAGATCTAACGTCCGCGTTGAGCGGGCCGCAGGAATACGATAACAAGCGCCGCGGGCGCGACAATTTCTTCTGCGCCCGCGGCGCACCCCTGCCAAGCTTTCACGGACCGCTCCAACGCATGGTTAGGCAACCATGGCGCATCAGTTCGGTGGCTTCATGATGGCCACACTCTCAATGTCCCATTTAGGAACCTTGTGGAAGTAGTACTCGATTCCACTGCCATCGCGCAGCATTATTCGATACTCCGGAACGACATAAAAACAAAGTGGCTCCAAAGCCTGTTTCAGATCGAAACCGCTTGCGGAGGCCCGTAGGTCAAGTTCCAAAGCGGTGCGCAAGTCAGCAACCTCTGCGGGGTCGACGGGCCTCTCGGTGGGGCGTCCGCGTTCTCGAAAGTCGGTTGCGCAATCGGTTATCGGCGGCGTTGGCGGCGGAGAATCTTCGGGCGAAACTTTCAGAGATGCTTCTTGAGCAAAGGCGACCACAGTTGCGACTCCTACGATTAAAGAGATTAGGTGCTTCATGGTTGCCTAACGTCCGCGTTGAGCGGGCCGCGCGAGGCGCGGCCAGCGCGCCGCAGGCGCAAAATCTCTCCGCGCGCCTGCGGCGCGCCTGCTCAACGCTTTCACGGACCGCTCCAACGCATAGTTAGATCTCATGTCACATCGTAGAGCGAAATCTCAATCGGCAAACGGTGCCGACTTGCCGCGACAATCAATGCCAATGGCATGCGGCAAAAAGTGGCAGCCCGACTACGGCGCTTCATGACACCAAAGTCGATGAGCCCCTGCAACTTGAAGCGCCGCATGCGGGCCAGCTCTTGCGATTCTTGACGCAGAAATCTCAGAACATCTTTGACTTGGCGATCGAGGTGATAGCCCGAAGCGAGAGACATGTGCAAATTGAAGCCGTTGTAGTCGGACAGGCGATCGGTCTTACCGTAGCGTTCCCCAACAAAATGAATGGGCGAGGGCTGCCAGCGCGATTTGGCAAGGAATCGCCGCAGATGTGTCTTCGAACCTCGAACTCTCAGAACCGCTCCTGGCATGAGATCTAACGTCCGCGATCAGCGGCGGCGCGCAGTCGGCGCGCCGCTTGCTGATCGAACTCTTGGGGGCCCGCTTGCATCAATTGCAAGCGGCGTGACGACGCGCGACGACCGCCGCATCGCATAGTTAGACGTCGCTGGCTAAGCACGCTTCTTGTGCTTGGCAATGAGCTCGCGAACCTCAGGGACGAGCTCGACAGGAACGGCCATGACGGTGCCGCCCATGGCGGCCTCGTCTTCGGCCACGGCCTCGTCCTCGGACTGGGACTCGTAATTCGTGATGACGCCCTTGACGCGCTTCTCGTCCCAGCCAGGAGGAAACCGGTTCTTGTTCATGGGCTTAGTTTGCGCCTGCGCCGCCGATAGGCCAATGCAGGCTTGCCACGGAGTTCGTAAGCCGTGATGACGAATACACTTTTAGGCTCCGGGTCAGGGACATAAATCACTCGCAGCAGGCGTCCTGCCCGGGTCCGGCCGGTGGCAACCCGAGACCCATCGCTCCCGGCGCGATCCTAGCCAGGGTGGGCCAGGACCTCCTCGACCTCTGATTCTGCGACGTCATGCTTGTAGATGTGCGGCTGGCCCGTTTCAGTATCGATGAAGTAACGGACCTTCATGGCGCCTCAATGATCGAGCGACGTCTAACGTCCGCGTTGAGCGGGCCGCGCAGAGCGCGGCCGGCGCGCCGCAGGCGCGATAATGTTCCGCGCGCCTGCGGCGCGCTCGCTCGAGCCTTTCACGGACCGCTCCAACGCATAGTTAGGCGTCACTCACTTTTCTGGTCGGCGTCGTCCCGGCGTTTGACGGCCCGATACTCCTCGCCCTCTCTTAACAAGCTGGGCCCAAAAATCACAAGCAGGACAAGACCCACGCCGGTGACAACCCCCAATAGTTTGCGACCATCGCCGAAGTAGCCTAAGTCAAGGTAATAATTCAGGGCGCACGCGATCAGTACGATGCCGTAGATGCGACTCAGGATGCGCTTTTTCGTGAAAGTCATTGCGACGCTATCGGGGCGAACAAGTGAGGTCCGGGGTATGCACTTGGATAAAGAGTAGTTGACGCCTAACGTCCGCGTTGAGCGGGCCGCACACCGCGCGGCCGGCGCGCCGCAGGCGCACAATTTCTCCGCGCGCCTGCGGCGCGCTCGCTCAACCCTGTCACGGACCGCTCCAACGCATAGTTAGA
>Ga0137423_1000603_pt1 | contig 11012 bp, 13 predicted proteins | sample EasRivERMZT600_2_FD_102326 | JGI IMG/M metagenome (GOLD analysis project Ga0137423, IMG submission 102326) | Soil microbial communities from meander-bound floodplain in the East River, Colorado, USA - East River MetaG ERMZT600_2 | ecosystem: Environmental > Terrestrial > Soil > Floodplain ...
AAGCACGGATCAACACGCCGGAGTCGGCGGCAAAGCTCAGCGAGATCGGATACCTGAATCACCTGATCCTCCGAAAAGAACTGTCCTGGACCAAGCTCATCGGCATCCTCGAGGAAATGGTTCCAGAGAACGTTCATCTGACGAATCTCACGCCGAGTGTCGGCGCGAACGGAACGGTATCGCTGAGCCTCGGGGTTCGCGCTCGAAGCATCGCGGATCTCACAGGATTCATCAAACGTGTGGAACAGTCGCCTCTATTCGAGCACCTGGATATCAAGGTCGAAGAGAAGACGAATCCGACGGTTTCGCCAGACGTCGATATGAGGCTGACGGCGGACTACCACCCGGAAAGGGATGTCCGATGAAGAAGTATCCACGCCGGCGTCAGCAGAGTCTGTTCGGGGGTATCCTGGTCGTGATCACCGCGGTCAATCTGCTGTTCTTTTTCATCCTCTATCGACCGGTACGGTCCGAATACTTCCAACTGCAGGATTCCATCCAGAAATCGCGTGCAGAAGTCCAGGCCCGCAACCGCAAGATCGAACGGCTCGAAAAACTCAGTGCCCAGCTCGATACGTCGGCGCAGGATCGGCAGCGGCTTGTGACGCAACATTTCATTCCGATGAGTTCGGGCTGGTCTGAAGTCGTGATGGTGCTGAACTCGATGATTCAGACTTCCGGCGCGAGGAATACCCGTAAGGACTACAGTATTGCCGAGAGTCCGCAATACGGGTTGTATCCCGTTAAAATAAGGTTACCGGTCATCGGGCTTTATTCGACGGTGGTCGATCTCGTGAAGGAAATCGAAACCGCCGACGCGTTTTTCATCATCGATTCGATTGACCTCCGTGGAGGCGCGGCTACCGGCGTGCCGGACGTATCGATGAACCTGAATCTCGAGACGTTCTTCTATCAATGAGCAAGCAGGACAAACAAAAACTCAGCATTCTGGCCGTTCTGCTCGGTGTTCTTGCGTTGACCATCGTGCTGGGATATCGCATGTACAATCCGCCGATCACAGCGACGGTCCAGGCGCCGGAACAGACGAAGACATCGGAAAAGCCTCCTGATCCGAATGGTGCACACATCCTTCTGGAACGCGTCGGCAGTGCGGAAGGTGAAGATCCGGAGGTCGGTAAAAGAAACCTCTTTCAATACCGGCAGGCGCCTCCACCTCCTCCGCCTCCTCCACAGCGAGGGGGGCCTCCAAAGGATTTTGTCTCCTCTCCGCAGCCGATGCCTCCGCGTCCGACAGTCCCCCCCGGACCATCGGTGATAACGCCGCCGCCGATCAATCTAAAGTATTTCGGATTCTTCAGGACTACCACACCGAATGCCGGTTTCACCGCGGTTGTTGGTGACGATTCGCGCCACTACAATGTCACGACGGGCGAGGTTTTGATGGGCCGCTACCGCATTGTGAGCATTACCGAGAAAACTGTGGAGGTCGAGGATCTCGAACACAAGCGCCGGCAGACGTTACAGGTGTTGAAATAATATGCGCGCTCACCGTAGAGATGCCGGCTTCTCTCTCGCCGCCTTGATCTTCTTCCTTTCCGCCGCGTCGATCTTCATCGCTGCCGTCGTTCCCGCATATCAGATGCAGGCAAAGCGGGAGATGGAAGAAGAACTGATCTTTCGCGGCGAAGAGTATGTGCGCGCAATCCAGAAGTATCAGCGACGATTCGGCGTGTATCCGTCCACGATCGACCAGCTCATTTCCACGAATGGTCTGAGGTTTCTCCGCAAGCCTTACAAGGACCCGACAACGGACAAGGAGTTTCGGATCATCACAGTCAATCCAGACGGCAGTCTCAATGGTTCGAAAGTGTTCATGCAGAACATGAACACGCAGCCGCTATTTGGGAATACTCAGACGTTCGGTCAGCCCCAGCAACAACAGAACACGCAGGTACAGGGCACACAACAGCAAGTGCAGCGGGGGCAGCAACAACTCGAGCAGGCCAGACAGACTCAGCAGCGGGGATTCTCCTCAACAGGCCAACAGCAACAGACGGGTTTCCCGGCCGCCGGACAGCAGCAGGGCCAGATTGGACAGCCGATGCAGGGGCAGCAGCCTCAACGCGGGTTCGCTGGCGGAGCAGGTAACGCCGGCGGTCCGACTTTTGCCGCAGGTGGAGTCGTTGGCGTTGCGTCAAACAACGAGAAGGAGTCCCTCAAGGTGTACAACACGCGGCAGAAATATGATGAGTGGGAGTTCATAGCGATTCTTAGCCAGCAGGGTCAACCGGGACGCGGCGGTCAGCCCGGGCCGGGCCAGCCGGGCCAACAGCAACCCGGACAGCAGCAGAGCTCTCCGTTCAATCAAGGTGGTGGACAGCAAATCAACCCATTTCAGAATGCGGCGCCGGTAAGCCCATTCGGAGGACCACCGTCGAACTCTGCGTTCGGGCCTCTCGGCGGCCAACAACAACCTCCGATCCAGAGTCCCTTCGGCTTCGGCGGTCCTCAGCAGCCGCAACAACAGCAACCGCCCGGCCAGCGTCGATAGGCCATGGCATTCTCGACGATTCAGTTCCATCCCGGTCCGCGTGTTGCCAGCATCGTCCTTAGTCGTCCACCCCTGAACATCATTAATCTCGAGATGCTCGACGAATTGAACGCCGCATGGTCGGAGGTCGAGGACCTCAAGGCACAGGTGGCGGTCATTTCCGGAAAAGGCGATCGGGCATTCTCGGCAGGTGTCGATGTCGCTGATCATGCACCAGGCAAAATCGAGATGATGCTCGAGAATTTTCATCGCATGATCCTGCGTATCCGAAAGTCCGATTGCGTGAGCATCGCCGCGATTCACGGTCACACACTCGGTGGCGGCGCCGAACTTGCGATGATGTGCGATCTCATCATTGCCGCCGACGACACGCAGATCGGGCAACCCGAAATCTCGCTTGGCTGTTATCCGCCTGTTGCCGTCGCCTATCTGCCGGATGCGATAGGCTTTCACAAGGCTTCCGAGATGGTGCTGATCGGCGAACCGGTGCCGGCGGAAGAGGCGGCGCGGCTCGGCATCATCAACAGGGTTGTGCCTCGCGACAGCCTTTCGGAGACGGTCGACAGTTACGTCGACAAGCTCCTCACGAAAAGTTCCACCGTTCTCGGTTTGACCAAACGCGCGCTTCGGGAAGGCGCAGGCCGCCACTTCGAAAAAGCGCTCGAACGCGCGCACGAACTGTATGTGAGGAATTTGACTCGGACGGAGGACATGGTGGAAGGCATGAATGCCTTTCTGGAAAAACGTCCCCCGTCCTGGAAGAATCGTTAGCTGTTCAGGGCTTCAAGCACCTCGTCATAGTGCTCACTCACTTTCACCTTGGGAAAGATGTGTGAGATCTTGCCCTGTTCGTCGATGATGAACGTGGTCCGCTCGATGCCCATGTATTTGCGCCCGTACATCGACTTCTCTTTCCACGTCCCGTAGACTTCGACGAGTTTTTTATCGGTGTCGGCCAGAAGCGGGAAATTCAAATCGAACTTCTTTTTGAATTTCTGATGGGATTCGACCGAGTCGGTGCTGACGCCGATTACCGTCGCGCCCTTCTTTTTGATCTCGTCGATGCCGTCGCGAAAGGCACATGCCTCGGTCGTGCAACCTGGCGTGTCGTCTTTCGGATAAAAATACAGAACCACTTTTTTCCCTTTCAGGTCGGAAAGCCTTACCTTCTCGCCTTTGTCGTTGAGAACAGTAAAATCGGGCGCCTTTTGTCCGACCTTGGGCTCTTCACTCTTCGCTGCTGACATCGGTTCTCCTTCTCAAACCATTACTTGATTGTTTCGCCCTGTCGGGCTCACATTCGCTCCGCTCATGAATGTTAACCCATGAAGCTCACGTATAATCCACGTCAATGCGTGATTCGAAACGTGTACACGTTGTGAAGGTTGATGAGACGCGGCCGCAGCAGGTTGATGACGATGTCGTGATCGAAGAACCGCTGGAGATCCGCGTCAATGGCGAAAGTGTGACGGTGACGATGAGAACGCCGGGCGACGACTTCGATCTGGCGGTCGGCCTCCTCTGGACCGAGGGAATCATTCATTCGCGCAACGAAATCGGAACCATTGCCTACTGTGCCGACGAAGAGCAACCGGAGCTGAAGAATATCGTGAACGTGGTGCTCGTCGATTCGAAGCGCAAGCTGGAGTCGGCGCGGCGGCTCTGGTCGAATTCCAGTTGCGGTCTATGCGGCAAAGCAACACTCGACGCCATTCACCAGGCATGCCGTCCTGTCACGAGTTCGCTCGTCGTACCCGGCGAATTGCTGTTCACACTTCCGTCGCGGCTGCGTCAGGCGCAGGCGAATTTCGATCGTACCGGCGGGATTCACGCCGTGGGTTTGTTTGACGCGATGGGAAGTCTGCTCATCCTTCGAGAGGATATCGGCCGGCATAACGCTGTCGACAAAGTTCTCGGCGCGTCGCTCAGCGGCGGTTTGCCGCTCTCGGAAACAATCCTCATGGTCAGCGGCCGGCTCGGTTTCGAGATCGCACAGAAAGCGGTCGTAGCGGGGATACCCATCGTCGCCTCGATCTCGGCAGCCTCGAGCCTGGCGATCGAATTAGCGAATGAATTCAGTATGACGGCCATCGGATTCCTCCGCGGCCGTTCCATGAATATCTACTCGCATCCTCGGCGGATCAACTCGGTGTAAGGACGATTTTGCCGAACACGGCGCGCTGCTCGATGAGTTCGTGCCCCTTCCGCGCTTCTGTCAGCGGGAGCACCCGATCGATGACAGGTTTCAACTGTCCGCGGAAGATGCACTTCATGACGTCCAGAAACTCACGGTGGCTTCCCATCGTGGATCCGATCACCTGAACCTGCCTGAAGAAAATCTGCCGCAGATCTGTTTGAGGCGCAAAGCCGGTCGTGGCGCCGCACGTGAGGACTCGTCCGCCGCGGCGAGCGGATCGCAGACTGCGGACCCATGTGTCAGCTCCGATGTAGTCGATGACGACATCAACGCCACGCTTTCCGGTGAGTTCACGAATTTTCCTGTCGAATTCCTCTTTGGTGTAGTCGATCAGGAAGTCCGCGCCGAGCTCCTTTGCACGCTGCAGCTTTTCAGCGCTGCTCGCCGTCGCGAATACGCGGCATCCGACAAGCTTCGCAATCTGAATTGCGGCCGTGCCCACGCCGGCGCCCGCACCAAGGATCAGCACGTCCTCGCCCGGCCGGATTTTGCCCTTGCCGACCATCATGCTCCACGCGGTCAGGAAGACCAGGGGGGCCGCTGCGGCTTCTGCGAACGAGATTGAGTCCGGAATCGGCAGAACGATGTGGGCTGGAACACTGATGAATTCTGCGTAAGCGCCATCCCGGCCCTCACCGATCATTTCGTATGAAACGCACTGGCTCCCGAATCCCGCCGCACAGAATTCACAATGCCCGCAACTGATGCCTGGATTGATCGTCACGCGCTGCCCGACCTGCAGACCGGAAACATCGGGACCAATCGCGTGAATAATGCCAGCGGCGTCGCTGCCGGCGATCTTCGGGAACGGGACCTTGACACCCGGCATGCCGCGCCGAAGAAAGATGTCGATGTGGTTAATGGATGTCGCCTTGACTGTGATGAGCACCTCGCCGCGGTGCGGTTCCGGTGTCGGGACATCCGCGTACTCGAGAACTTCGGGCCCACCATGCTGGCGGAAAACGACTGCTTTCATTAATGCGGTAGTCTATCCTTCCCGCATGTCGAATAAAAAGGATGCGCAAACGATCGCCGTCATCGGAGCCGGCATCATGGGCCGCGGCATTGCGCACGTCGCCGCAACGGGCGGCTTCTCGACGGTCCTCAATGATGTGTCAGACGACCTTCTCCAGAAGGCTCTGAGTCATATTCGCCGCGATCTGGAAAAGGGAGTGGAACTCGGCAAGGTGGCGAAGAACGAGATGGAAGAGATCCTGTCTCGGATCGCTCTCGACACGAATCTGGAGCGCGCGGCGGGCAAGTCGGACCTCATCATCGAAGCTGTTCCGGAAAAGATCGATGTGAAGCTGCATCTGTTTGCCACGCTGGACAGGTTTTGCGCGAACCATGTTGTCCTCGCATCGAATACCTCAGCATTGAGCATCACCGAAATGGCGGGCGCCACGAAGCGCGCGCGTCAATTTATCGGAATGCACTTTTTTAATCCGGTTCACAAAATGAAGCTCGTCGAAATCGTTCGAGGTCTGGAGACCAGCGACGAGACGTTTCGCGTTGCCGAGTCGGTTTCCAGACGGATGGGAAAAGAGACGGTGGAAGTGAAGGAGTCGCCGGGTTTCGTGACCTCACGCATCAACGCGCTTATCGGTAATGAAGCGTTCTACATGTTGCAGGAAGGCATCGCGACTGCGCGCGACATCGACAAGGCGCTGAAGCTTGGACTCAACCATCCTATGGGTCCGTTCGAAATGATCGATCTCGTCGGGCTCGACACTCGTTTGAGCATTCTCGACTTCCTTCATCAGACACTCGGCGAGAAATACCGCCCGTGCCCTTTGCTCGTGAAGTATGTCAAAGCCGGCCGTCTCGGAAAGAAAAGCGGCAGGGGCGTGTACGAGTACGAGGGGACGACGGGACCGAAATCCGGGAACTAGGCCTGCGTCGAACCGGCGCAAATGCTGAGAGCCTGTCCCGTGATCTTGTCGCCAGTGGGCGCGCAAAGGAATGCAACGAGGGCCGCCACTTCCGAAGGGTCCACCATCTCGCCGAGCGGGACTCTCGACATGGCCTCTTTTTTGAATTGCTCGACGGAAATGCCGGCCGCAGCGGCGATGTCGCGCATGCCGTCGCGTGCCATCTCGGTATCTGTCCAACCCGGGCATATCGCGTTTACGGTGATCTTGCGCGGCGCGAGCTCCAGCGCCAGCGAACGTGTGAAGCCGATGAGGCCGGTCTTTGCAGTGCAGTAAGCCGTATAACCCGGTACGCCGAACTTGCCAAGCACCGAAGAGATCATGATCACACGCCCGCCGTTCGGCAAATGCGGAGTTGCAGCGCGCGTGACGTAATACGTTCCGACAACGTTCGTCTGCACGATGTCGAGCCATGCGTCCGTGTCGGCAGCATCCACGGGTGTCACGCCGGATATACCCGCATTGTTGACCACGATGTCGATTTTTCCGAATCGATCCACTATGCGGCGGATACCTGCGTCCACGCTCTTCTGATCACGAACGTCCATCGTCACTGCGAGGGACCGTTCGTGCGGAAAATCCTGAATGGGAGAACGCGCGCACAATGCAACGCTCGCACCCTCATCATGGAGCTTAAGGGCGATCGCGCGGCCGATGCCTCTGCTCGCACCGGTTATAATGGCAACCTTGTTTATGGACATAAACGGGAAGGTAGCATTAATCACGGGATCGGCAAAACGGGTTGGTCGTGAGATCGCGGTTGAGCTTGCGCGAAGAGGCGCGCAGATCGCGGTCCATTACAGATCCAGTTCAACCGAGGCAAAGCAGGTCGCCGGCGAACGCGGCGCGATATTTCAGGCTGAACTCACCGATGCGGCAGCCGTCGACAGGATGTTTCATGAACTCACCGAACGGTTCGGCGGTCTGGACATTCTGATCAACAGCGCTTCTGTTTTTGCCGCCGCCACGGCTGATGACGCGACGCCGGAACACTGGGATGCGCAGATGGACGTGAATGCCAAGGCGCCGTTTTTCCTGGCACAGCGATCGGCGCGTCTCATGCGTTCCAGGGGTGCCGGCAAGATCATTAATATCGCGGACGTTGCGGGAGAAATCGTGTGGCCAGCCTATCTTCCTTACAGCGTGTCAAAAGCCGCACTGCTGGCTGTGAGCCGTGGTCTCGCCAAAGCATACGCTCCGCATATCCAGGTGAACGCGATCGCTCCAGGGCCGGTTCTGTTTCCAGAAGATTACACCGATGAGCAGAAGCATGCGGCTGTAGAACGGACACTCTTGAAACGCGCGGGAAGTGCTCAGGATGTCGTGAATGCCGCGGTGTTTCTGATCGAGAACGACTACATCACCGGCGAAGTCATCCACGTCGACGGCGGGCGCCACATACTTTGACCGTTACAGGCGCGCGATAACTGCATCGGCGAATTCAGAAGTCGTGGCGGTGCCGCCGAGGTCGCGCGTGATCCTCTCGCGTTTTGCCAGCACTTTGTTCAAGGCGGAGTCGATGCGATCACCCGCCGCAAGTTCTCCGATGTAACGGAGCATCATGATGGCCGACAGGAGCAGCGCGGTGGGATTCGCGAGGTTTTTTCCTGCAATATCCGGCGCAGTGCCGTGCACGGCTTCGAAGAGAGCCGCCTTCTCGCCCAGATTACCGCTGGGAACAACGCCCAGTCCGCCGACCAGTCCTGCTGCCAGATCGGAAACGATGTCTCCGTACAGGTTTTCCATCAGGAGAACATCGAACTGTTGAGGGTTCATGACGAGCTGCATGCACAGGTTGTCCACGATCTTCTCGTCATGTTCGATCATGGGGAAATTGGGTGCAACTTTGCGAAAGCACTGCAGGAAGAGTCCATCCGATTTCTTCATGATGTTTGCTTTGTGAGCCACAGTTACTTTCCTGCGTCCGAATTTTCTCGCGTGCTCGAAGGCGAATACAGCAATTCTGGTGCTGGCTTTTTCGGTGATGACTTTCAGGGATTCCACGACGCCAGGAACGACTTCGTGTTCCAGTCCCGAATACAACCCTTCGGTGTTCTCCCTGACGATGATCAGATCCACGTCTCCGAACCTGGATTGCACACCGGGAAGATTCCGAACCGGACGAAGGTTCGCATAAAGATCGAGAACTTTGCGCAACCGAACATTGACGCTCTCGAATCCGCTTCCGATCGGCGTTGCAACCGGGCCCTTAAGAGCAACTCCATTCCGCCGCACCGACTCGATCACATCATCGGGAAGAGGCGAGCCGCTCAGATTCTGAGCGTTGCCTCCGACGGCGAACGTTTCCCATTCGATCTGAACATGTGCGGCTTCAATAATGCGAACGACCGCTGCAGAGACCTCAGGGCCGATGCCGTCGCCGGGAATTAATGTCACTCGATGCGCCATGTCCTCGACCTTGATAACACGCAAATCATTTGTCAAGTTTTCTCGCTGGTGATTGTCTGAATGCCGCGTCAGCCGTGCGTTTCCGCTTTTTTGCAATTCGCAACAGTCGCTTGACTCTCTCTATACCGTGAGATATAAACCGCACCGTTCCTGCAGAAAACGAAAAGACAAATCTTCAAGGATTTGACTGATCTCACCGATTTGACCGATTCAAGGAGGGAGCACAAATGAACAAGGGCGAGTTGATAGATAAGGTCGCGAAGGATGCGAAGATTTCCAAAGTGCAGGCGAGTAACGCGCTCAATTCCGCGCTCGATGGTGTTGTGTCGACGCTGAAAAAGGGAAGCAAAGTGACGCTCGTTGGCTTCGGAACATTTTCCGTCAGTTCGCGCAAGGCGAGAACCGGCCGCAATCCCCAGACCGGCGCTCCTCTGAAGATTCCTGCCAAGAAAGTTACGAAGTTCGTTCCGGGCGCCGAGTTGAAGAAAGCTGTCAACCGCGGCCGCTAACGCGGTTTCATATGACACCCTGATTGGGCAGCCGTCATGGCTGCCCTAATTTGTTGATATCGACCAAAGTTTCCCTGCTTTTGCCATCCTGTGGCACACGCCTGCCATCCTACGCGCCGGAAATCCTTGGGTTCCCGTTGAGAGTCCTTGGTAATGAGAATGCTCAATGTTGTGCGTCTTTTGAGACGATGCTGGACAGGTGGGCGCTACTCGAGAGGGTTGAACCAAACACGACCGATTCTCGAAAGTGTTGCATGCGCGCTACTAAAGTTGAATAGAATATATCGGTATTTAGTAGTCGCGAACGTTGACTTTAGGCTCACAGATTTAACAAGGGGGAAGTTCATGGTTAGTCCAATTCGACGATTCTCAGTTCTGAGCTTTGTCATCCTGACAGGAATCCTGACGTTGTCCGGATGCGCGAGCCGGAAATATGTACGGCTTCAAACACAAGCACTCGAGCCGTCAATTCAGGAAGCAGCCAACGCCGCGAAAGAAAATGCCGAGCGCATTGACGCTGTTGATCGGCGTGCACAACAAGGCATTACAGCGGCAGGCGCTGCCGACCAGAAAGCCGCTGCAGCCCAGAAAACGGCAGACGGGGCGACCACGGCTGCCCAGGCGGCCGACCGCAAGGCGGATACAGCCAACACGGGTGTCCAGACGGCGAACAACCGCATAAATACCCTGGAGACCCGGGTCAACAGCATCAATATCAATGACACGTACACGGAGAGCGAGAAGCAGGCGGTCACATTCTCAGTGAATTCGTCGAATCTCAATGACGCGAACAAGGCCACGCTGGACCGCATCGCGAATACCGTGAACGGTTTGAAGACCGGCTACATGATCGAGATACAGGGATTCACCGACAGTAGCGGTTCCGAGCAATACAACGTCGGATTGAGCCAGCGCCGCGCTCAAAGTGTCGAGAGATATCTGGTAAGCAAGAGTGTTCCGCTTTATCGGATCTCGATTGTCGGGTTGGGAGAAGACAACCCCGTGGCCGATAACAAAACCTCTCAGGGCCGTTCCCAAAATCGCAGAGTTGAAGTCAAGGTGCTGCGATCGACCGGGACTCGCACAACGAATTAGTTTCCGTCTGGGAACTCACCTTACTGTGAGCGGGAGCCAGGACAATCCTGGCTCCCTTTATCGTTTTGCGTAGTACCCGGTACGTGACTGCGTCAGCCGCAAACCTTCCCGCCTTCCCCGAATCTCAATCCGCCGGAACGAATCATCTATAGATGGATTTGAAGAAACATATCCGAGCGTGTACGACGTCCGGAGTTCTGCGCCGATCTGCTGATACAACGGCACGATGTCTTCAAGTCGGTCAGGGAAAAGAACTCGCCCGCCGCTGACCTCCGCCATTTCCTCCATCCTCGTGCGTACGCCGCTCAATTAACGCTCCGCCATGTCCGAATTCGGATAAAGCACCCGGAGACTGCGGA
>Ga0137423_1000605_pt1 | contig 10988 bp, 8 predicted proteins | sample EasRivERMZT600_2_FD_102326 | JGI IMG/M metagenome (GOLD analysis project Ga0137423, IMG submission 102326) | Soil microbial communities from meander-bound floodplain in the East River, Colorado, USA - East River MetaG ERMZT600_2 | ecosystem: Environmental > Terrestrial > Soil > Floodplain ...
TGCGGCTTTGGTGCGCGGCGGGATCTTTGTGGTTGGCGGCAGGCCGTTCAATCTTTCCACCAACGAAATGTTCGACCCGACGACGGGAACCTGGACCACAAAGGCACCAATGCCGACCGGCCGCTCGGGCCACGCCGTAACTGCCGTCGGCCGCTATTTGTACGCTGTGGGAGGCGAGGGTAACAATGCGTCACCTGCAGGGACCTTCGTGGAAAACGAAGCATACGACGTGGATGCGGACGCGTGGATACCCGTCGAACCAATGGCGCTGGCCAGACACGGCATTGGAGCGGGCGTTATCGGTAACCGAATTTATGTACCGAGTGGCGGTTCGGTTGCAGGTTTCGGAACCACCGACCGAAGTGACTTCTTCGAGGTTGCGCAGGACATCGTGTTGCCGCAGTTTGTGGTCGGCGGCGGTTATCGAACCGAAATCGTGGTTTCGAATCCAGCCTCGCGTGGCGCTGACATCAATTTCTCCGTCACTGATATCAGCGGAAGTCCGTTGAGCACAGTTCTGGATGGCTCGGTTCGGTCCACCTTATCGTTCACGCTTCCGCCATTGGCGTCGCGGTCGATTGGGGCTCCAGACAACTCCGGCGCACTGCGAGCAGGAACTGTCCGCATTCGTTCGAATGCGCGGGTGAGTGCCTTTGCGATTATTCGACTATCGGGGCTCTCGGCGACGACGGTATATCCAGTATCGCCATCGCGAAGTGGGCTGTTCCAGGTTCGACTCGTCAGAAGCGAATCAACGAGCACGGGCGTCGCGCTTTGGAATTCGGGCACACAGGGAGCGTCGTTGACGCTAACCCTGATCAATGACGCCGGCGTGGAAGTTGCACGGGTTGATCGGACGCTGACTTCCGGCGCGCAACTATCGCGATTTGTCGATGAGCTGTTTGGAGGTTTTCAGTCGTCGGATTTTGTTGGAACGATGACGGTGAGATCCACGCAGCCCGTCTCAATTGTGGCTCTCGCCTTCAGCCGTGATGGAGTGATCACCATCCCGGTGGTACCTGTGGAGTGACGTGGTGCAAAGGGTCCCTCGCTACCGCTCGGGGCCCTTTGCGTTTCTTGCGCTTCTTGTGGTTACTTCGGTTCCCGTACCGTCGGGTATTTGATGCCGAGCTGCTCCAGATACGTTTTGTACTTAGTTGAATCGAAGTAGTACTTGCGCATCTCCGGCCGGTACTGAGCCAGTGTTCCCGCGTTCAGGTGCGTTGCGGGTTTATCGTTCGGTCCGATCAATGCGGTGTACTTCTGATCTTTCGTCTGGACGTTTCGGTAGTAATCCCACGCTTCTTTGATCTTCTCCGGTTTCATCAACAGATCGAGCACAGTCATCGCCTGGACTTTTGCTCCCGCGGTCACTCCTTTATGCGCGATGGGCGTGGCCATCGAAACGGCGTTCGCCCAATGGTGCCCGGGCAGCCCGGGAATATTGGACGGAAAACGTAAGGTGACGGTCGGTACGTTCCAGGAGATATCGCCGATGTCGTCAGATCCACCGCCCTGCGGCTCCCGCAATGGTTCCGGGAGCGCTTCCAAACGGGTGGCAAGGCCGTTGGGTGTCGCTTTCATTTCACGCTGAATGGCTTTGGCCAGAGTTTGATCATCTTCAGTCCAGACGGGTAACCCGACTCGCTTGATATTCTCGTAAGTCACTTCGGCGATGGTCTTGTTGAAGTGTCCGGGCCATGCCGAGCCGAGAATTCTGCTCGACATCGTAGTGCCGGACATCATGGCAGCTCCCTGTGCCATGGTATTGCCGATTTCAAACATTTCGGAGATGCGCGGGTAATCGACTTCGCGAAAGAAGTACCAGACCGAGGCTTCGGATGGAACCACATTCGGCTGATCACCGCCGTCGGGAATCACGTAATGCGAACGTTGCTGTGTTCGCAAGTGCTCGCGACGGTAGTTCCAACCGACATTCATCAACTCGACTGCGTCAAGCGCACTTCTCCCACGCCACGGGGCCGATGCTGCGTGCGCAGCTTCGCCACTGAACGTGTATTGGACGGACACCAGGCCGCTGCCGTTGGTCGGACCAAAAGTGACCTCGAAGTTGTTTCCCACGTGGGTGAAGAGACAGATATCGACGTCTTTGAAGTAACCGTCGCGGATGTAGTAGGCCTTGGTTGCCAGAAGTTCCTCCGCGACGCCAGGCCACAGCATCAACGTCCCGGGCAGCTTTTCACGTTCCATGATCTTCTTCACTGCAAGCGCTGCGGTGATATTGACGGGTACCCCCGAGTTGTGGCCTTCGCCATGACCGGGTGCGCCTTCGATGATCGGGGCGTGGTATGCGACTCCCGGCTTCTGCGAGGCTTTCGGGATACCGTCGATGTCGCTGCCGAGGGCGATCACCGGCTTGCCGGAACCCCAGGTTGCGATCCACGCTGTCGGGATTCCAGCGATACCATCCTTCACCTGAAAACCGTTTTTCTTGAGGATGTCCGTCAGATATCGTGACGTTTCGAATTCCTGAAAACCCAGTTCGCCATAACTGAATACCTGATCCACCATCTGGGCGGAAAAGTCCTTCATCCGATCGACGTCAGCTACGGCTTCTTTTTGGAGAGAGTCGAGTCTGCTGCTGGATTGCGTAAATACCGGCAGAGAGATCGCGGCCAAGAGCACAAGCACCCAAACAGCGCGCGTCAGCGTCTTCATCAAAAGCCTCCTGAGGTTGCGGTTTGGCTTATTTTATACGCGGTTGGTGTCCAGTACCTCGCGAACTTTGCGAAGCAACACGTCGACGGCAAACGGTTTCTCTATGTAGGTAGTGTTTGGTTCGAGGGCACCATGTTGCTTGACAGCGTCAGTAGCGTAGCCGGACATGAAAATCACCTTCATATCCGGACGAACTTGCGTCAGGCGCCGGGCGCATTCGCGACCGCCAAGCTTGGGCATGACAACGTCGGAAATCATGAGCTGAATGGCACCGATGTGACGGGCAGCGACCGCTAATGCGTCTTCGCCGTTGGCGGCTTCCAGAACGCGATAACCACTTCCCTTGAGAACATCTCGCGTCAGAACTCGTAATTCCGGTTCGTCTTCGACGACGAGGATCGTTTCGGAACCCTTCCTGGGCAGAGCTTCATCGATTGCTTTCGTGCGACTCTGCTCGGCGGCATCCACGGCCGGCAAATAAACTTTGAACGTAGCGCCGTGACCAGGTTCGCTATATACCGAGATATTCCCATCGCTTTGTTTGACGATTCCATAAACCGTGGCGAGTCCCAAACCCGTCCCTTCATCCCGTCTTTTGGTCGTAAAGAATGGTTCGAAGATGTGAGCTATCGTTTCCGAATCCATGCCGACGCCGGTATCGCTGACAGCGATCAGGACGTACGAGCAGGGCCCGGTGGAAAAGCCCGTTTGCCGGCTGTCGTTCATTACGACGTTGCGGGTCTCGATGACGATAGTGCCGCCTTTCGGCATCGCATCCCGTGCATTTATGGTCAGGTTGATCAGGATTTGTTCGATCTGACCGGGATCGGCCTTAACCTGTCGAAGCTCCGGCTCAAGCGAGGTTTGGAGCTGGACGTCTTCACCGATCAACCGGCAGAGCATGGTGGCAGTTTCGGTGACAATCTCGTTGAGGTCGAGAATCTTTGGCTGAAGGATCTGACGCCGGCTGAATGCCAGCATTTGACGGGTCAACCGAGCAGCGCGTTCCGCCGCTTTCCTTATTCCTTCGATGTTCGGACGGAGGGGATCCAACTGTTTCATTTGGTCCAAAGTCAGATTGCAATAGCCCAGAATAATCGTGAGGACGTTATTGAAGTCATGCGCGACGCCGCCGGACAGACGTCCGATCGCCTCCAGCCTGGTCGATTGCAGAAGGGCTTCTTCAAAAGTCTTCCGCTCCGTGATGTCATGAACGACGACGAGAAACGCGTCGGCCCCATGATGTTGAATCCGGTTGTGCGTGACTTCAACGATCATGATGGATCCGTTCTTTTTGCGATGTCTCCAGGTTCCGCCGAACCGCAATCCGGAGTTGGAGGGGATTCCGGACAGGTGTTCCCTGAATACCGGAACGTCTTCGGACGGCCGAACTTCCATCATCGTCATCGACAGAAACTCTTCACGCGAGTAGCCGTAGTGCCCGACCGCGGCGTCGTTAACGGCGAGGAACCTATAGGTAACGGCGTCCGCAATCCACATCGGCAGTGGATGGCGTTCGAACAAAACCCAATTGATATCTCTGTCGATCGGAGTTTCCACGTTTCCCAAGCCCAAGAGGGAAGATAGCATCTGTTCTTCAGTTTTCAGCCGCTCGTCTTAGTCAGGAAAGTTTTGACGACAGGGCGATCCTGCGGAAAGACTTCGTGAGTGAACGTGGATCGTGAATGAATGTCATGACTAAATGATCGGGTTTGATGTCGTAGTAGTACCCGGGATGCGTCAATATTCCATGATCGCGAAGGAGTTTCTGAGCGACTTGCTCCTCCTCGTCTTCTGTCGGTATCGTCACGTAAAAGCCGCCGCGAGGCCGTGTGAAATGCAAGTCCAGCATCCCGGCCATTGATTTTTCGAAGCATTGCTGAATCCAGCCGCGATAATTCGCCAAAAACGGTTGGCCCCTTCGAAAGATCTCGGGTACCGCAAACTGGGCCAGTTCGTTTACCGGCAGGAATGTATCGGAGATCATTTCAAGAGACGACAGCGATTTTCTAACCATTGAATTATCGCCCGTGACAACCGTCCAACCGATCTTCATCCCCGGCATCGCAAACATTTTGGAAAAGCCGTTGAGTGTAAAAACCAGGGGTGCATGGGTGGAGGAAGCACGAGGCAGTTCATCCAGGCCGAACAGGAATTCGCTGAACACCTCGTCAGAGATGAGCGGCAAGCCGTGTCGCGTGGCGATGTCGGCAATTCCCGAGAGTTGGTCGCGTCCGATCACCATGCCTGTCGGGTTGTGCGGGGAGATCAGAACCACGCCGCGGGTCCTGGTGCTGATTTGATGTTCGAGGTGTTCGAGATCGATTTCCCACTCCCTGGACTCAACCAATCGATAGTGAGTCAGGTGCACACCGCACATCTTCGCGATGTAATCGAAAAGCGGATACGACGGCTGCGGACAAAGTATCTCGTCACCTTCTTCCGCCAGCAGTTTGAAGCAGTACCAGTACGAAATGCTCGTTCCCGGCGTCATGAGCACGTTATCCGGAGTTATGAAAGGACTGCGGTAATACTCGGCGACGGCTTGCCGCGCGACCGGCTGGCCAAAAGAATCCGGTCGATACACCGCAGCTGCTGCGGCGGCCTGTCGAAGGATGTCGACAAGCAGGTCTTGAGGGTACTGGATCCCGTGCTCGTTGACATTGCCTCGGACTAAATCAGTTAGCGGCTTACCCGCGGTGCGCAACTCGTCGTGCAGAACATAGAGCGGATTCTTTCCTCCGGCAAGGCGGTCGGCTAGCGAGGAGAAGCGAACGTCCATCGGCTCAGTCTAACCCGTGGCTTTGAAGATGGTCTGCTAGAATTGCAACCCCATGCACGAAATCAGGTTACAGACGTATTGGACAGACGCCGATCCGGCCGGCATCGTCTATTTTTCGCACTTCTTCAAGTTCGTGGAGCAGGCCGAAGAGGAGGTATACCTGCGAAGCGGCACTCCACGCCAGAAACTTCTGGATGACCATGGTGTGTGGATGCCTCGTGTTGAGGCTCACGTGAATTTTGTCAGCCCGATTCGAAATGGTCACGCCATTCGAGTACGTCTCGATCCCCAGTTCAAAGGACAGAAAATAGTCCGATTCGAATTTGAGATTGCCGACGATGCAACGGCAAACCTTCTGGCCACCGGTTACATGACCGTTGTTTGCGTCGATCGAGCGCATTTCAAAGCAACACCAATACCGGGAGCAATCCGGGAGATCCTTTCAGGGGCGTAACAAATCCTTGTGCCTTTTGTGCCTCTTGTGGTTACTCTTCCCAGAACATGTGGTTCCTGGCCGCGATTCTGATGCAGATGTATTTCGATCGAGCCATCCTCGAGGCTGAAGATGCGCGTCTGGATGAACCTGCCGCAATCCTGGAAGCGCTGAAAAGCGCTGACGTCCGCATTCAACGACTCGCGGTCCGTGCAGCCGGCCGGCTTGAAAGGCCCGCGCTGGCGGAGCAAGTCCGTCCTTTAATTAGTAGCTCCGATCCCGATGTCCGGATGGAATCGATCAACGCCCTGGGTCAATTGAACGTAACCTTCGACGTTCAAGCAACTCTCGCAAACGAAAAGGACGCAGCCGTGCGATCGGTCATCTATGAAACGGCAGGACGTTTGCGCGAAACGCCTGAAGGGACCGAAGCGATATTGGTAACCGGTTTGAAGGACCCGCTTGTGCCCGCACGATTCGGTGCAGCCAAAGGGCTTGAAGCCCTGTATCGCACCCATCGAAATCTGAAACCCGCCGAAATCACCGTCGCCGCATTGCGGGCGGCGTTTCGAGAAAACACGGATTCGGGTCTGCGCGAACTGGTCCTGCTGACATTGAATGCGGCAGGCGATGCCGATCCGGAAGTATTGAAACTGGCATTCGAGGATGCCGAACCGCAGGTGCGGCGCCTTGGCGTGATCGGCTCGAAACAGTGGAAGGACGATCCGTCGTACATTGTGCGATATGAAACGCTGAAAGTTGCTCCCAACTGCGATCGGGCAGCCGTCTTCGTCCGCGATGCCAGCGACCACGTTGCCCTGCTGGCGATCGACCAACTGGGCAACGGCTGCAACGCGCGAATCATCGAACGAATCGTCGATACGGAAAAAGACTGGAGAAAACAGGCACACGCCATCGTTGCTCTGGCCAAGGTTGACGCGGAGTCCGCGAAACGGCGTATTCCGAGGATCGCCGATCACGAGGTATGGCAGGCGCGAACTTACGCTGCGGAAGCTGCAAAGATCGCCAAAGATGATCGGACGCTGGCTCGTCTCAGCCGGGACAATCACCCGAACGTGATGGCCGCCGCCATCATGACGCCACGAGATGCCGTTCGGGCTCTCGACAGCAGCCACTACGGTCTCGTTCTTGAGGCCGCGCGGAAACTGAAAGGATGGGAAGACGGCCGGCTGGCTCTTCGAGGATTGGCCGACACTCTCGATCGGATCACACGAGAGCGAAAGGCGACGTCTCGCGATTCCCGGCGTGAGATTCTTCTGCGTCTCCAGGAGTTCGGCGATTTTCGCCTGGCCGGTGACCTTCGTCCCTACCTTTCCGATTTCGATCCGGGAATCGCGCGAGTTGCCGCGCAGATCATTAGTGAGAGAGTCGGCGCGAACGTCGAACCGGTGAACACGCGTTATGCTACCAAACCGGTACCCGCGGACTCCTTTCTTCGCGGCCTTGACGGTGCTTCTGCCGTTATTCGGATGAAGGAATCGGGCGCGTTCACCTTACAACTGATCCCGGAAGAAGCTCCGGTCACCGTTGCGACCTTTGTGCAATCAGCCGAGGCTCGCTATTACAACGGGCTGACTTTGCATCGTGTCGTTCCGAATTTCGTTTTGCAGGGCGGAAGTCCCGGCGCCAACGAGTACGTTGGTCAGGCCGATTTCATGCGCGACGAACTCGGCCTTCTGAGTCACAGACGGGGAACGCTCGGCATTTCGACCAGGGGGCGCGACACCGGTGATGCTCAGATATTCATCAATCTGATCGACAACTTTCGACTCGACCATAGCTATACGGTTTTTGCCCGCATTATCGACGGAATGGAGAACGTCGACAAAATTCAGGAAGGGGATGTCATCGAATCCATTGAAATCCGCAGGAAAGTTCAGCCCTAGTTCAGGAGACCCGGCTCCTACGGAGTCTTTCCACTCCTCATAAAATTCAAAAATACATCGACGATTTAGGATGCGTCCAATCTCCGATTCCACCACCGGGTGATTCAGGTATGTTAATGCCATCCTTTATAGATGCCCCGAAGCGCTCCTTGTTTTCAGTGGCATAATCACAGCCTTCATGGACAAAAAAGCAATCCTGAAGGAAATGGGTGTTCACGTTCGCAGCCTTTTTCCGTTGTTCCGATATCTGATACTGCAAACGGAAACCCACGCATTCTGCCTTGCCCTCGCGTGCGCGGCGCTCATCGGTTTCTACCCTTTCTGCTTACTCCTGCTTTCGATAATGCGTTACCTCCTCAATTGGGATGGAGGCTTCGAGGTTGTCCTGCAAGCAATCCGTTTGTATTTCCCGAATTCCCAGGATTGGCTGATCTCCAATTTGAGGGCGTCGATCGGCAACTCCAGCGGTCGGATCGAACTCGGATCAATTTTTTGGGTTTTCCTCGGTGCGGCCGGCGTGTTCGTTCCGCTCGAGGCAGGATTGAACCGGCTCTGGAAGGTTCTGGAGGATCGAACCTATTGGCGTAATCAGCTACTGGGGCTCACCTTGACGACAGTCTGCGGCTCCATGGCGCTCTGTTTCGTAGCGATCAATGCTGCGATACAGGCGATCATCCATTTGCCGTTCCGACCTCTACAGCCAGTCTGGAATGGCTTTGGCGTTATCGAAGCTTTTTTCGGCTACATCGTGCTCCAGATTACGGCCGTAGTGTTCTTTTCAACGGCAATTCTGCTGTTCTACAAGTTTCTGCCGAATCGCCAGATTGAAACCCAGAGGGTTCTTCCGGCGGCCATCCTTGCTGGAATTGTCGCGGAGATCGTGAAGGACATTTACATTCTCGTGCTTCCCTTACTGGATATCGGTTCCATTCGAGGATCGCAGGGACCGTTTCATGTTTCCGTAAGTTTTGTAGTGCTGGCGTACTTCGAAACTTTCGTCGTTCTCGGTGGAGCCTTTCTGGCGACGCAGACAGAGTCTTACCCGTGGATGGGTTTCATCCGGACTGCGTGGAAACCTTCGTCGGCGCCTCCACCCGATTCGAAGATCAATGAAACTCGGCTTGAGTAGCGTCGTCAAAACCGACGAAAACAGGCTCAGGAACAAGAGGAATCCCAAAACGATCATGCACCCGTCGACGGATTTCCCGGGCCAATCCGATCAGGTCGGCCGCAGTTGCGCCGCCTCGATTGACGAGAGCCAGCGTGTGTTTGCTCGATACCGCTGCAGGTCCCATGCTGAATCCACGAGATATTCCAGCTTGTTCGATCAACCAGGCGGCTGCGGTCTTGACTCGTCCATCCGAAGCCGGATAACGCGGTACTTTCTGTCCTGGAACTGACGCTTCAATCCGCGCAAAAATTGCTTCGTCGACAATCGGGTTCTTGAAGAATGATCCTGCGCTTTTGCAATCCGGATCGCCGGGCTGAAGCAGCATCGCCTTTCGGGCACGAACTCGACGCACCGCATCGCGAACGGCGGCGAGGCCGGGTTCCGATGTGTTTTCGAATTCCCGCTGCAGATCGGGGTAGTGGATGGCGGGTTGACCTTGTTTAGCGAGCAGGTACTCAACCTGGAGAACAATATATCGTCCGACTGCCTTTGTGTTGAACACACTCGAACGGTAGCCGAAACCGCATTGCGCATGATTCAGTTCGACGACTTCGGCTGAGTCTCGATCGTACGCTCGAACTCGAGTAAGTGTTTCCGCGATCTCCTGGCCGTAAGCTCCCACGTTCTGAACGGGCGTTCCTCCAACCGATCCCGGTATTCCACTCAGGCATTCGACTCCATAAAGGCCCCGTTTGACACATTGCGCGACAACACCATCCCAATCTTCACCGGCTCCGGCAATCAGACGAACTCGATCTCCGTCATCCGACCAGGCCAAACCCTGGAGTTCGACTCGCAGAACAAGCCCGGGAAAACCCGCGTCGGCGACCAGAAGATTGCTTCCTCCACCCAGAACTAGGAGAGGTAAACCGCGAGTCGCGGCGAAGCTCAGGGCCTCCAGAACTGTATTTTCGCTGTCTGCGTGGATAAAATAGCGAGCCGGACCACCAATACCCAAAGTCGTGTAGGGCGCAAGCGGGACGTGCTCTCGGACTGATGCTCTCACTGGTTAACGATGTTACACCGGAACGGCGGTTTCGAGCCGCTAACGCGGCTGGGACATAAAGGATGACATTGAACTTGCTTCCAATCCTTATCTCGGCGTTTCTTTTCCTGGCTCCTCAGCAGACCGCAACCAAGCGCCAGCCTGCTCCCGTGATGAGCGCGGCCGGCGCGGACTGGCTGGTGCGGCCCGAACGCATCAAGGAAGAAGATCCGGATCGAATGCTGAAGGCGCTGGAGATCAAGCCGGGATCGATCATTGCCGATGTAGGAGCCGGTGTTGGATACCATGCGTGGCGGCTTGCCGAGATCGTCGGGCCTACCGGCAAAGTGATCGCAGAGGACATTCAGCCCGAAATGATTCGGAAGCTGGAGGCCAATATCGGCCAGCGTGGACTGAAAAACGTGCAGGTCATTTTGGGTTCCGAGAAGGATCCGAAGCTGCCGGCGGGGCAGATCGACCTGGTGCTGATGGTTGACGTCTATCACGAGTTTGCCGATCCGGTTGTGATGATGCAAAGCATCAAGAGGTCTCTAAAGCCGGATGGTCGTGTCGTCCTGGTTGAATTCCGCAAGGAGGACGATCGTGTTCCGATCCGGCCTGAGCACAAGATGAGTGTGAGGGACGTGCGCGCTGAACTGGAGCCCATGGGATTCAAATTTGAGAAGGTGCTCGACTTTCTTCCATGGCAGCACATCCTGTTTTTTTCGATAGCGAAGTGAGTATGAATCGCAGAACATTCGGTAAGAGCCTTCTTGCGGGGGCTGTGGGCACAATGAGTCTCAAACAAAGTCCGCCAATACCGGAAGGCTACATCACTGACGTTGAGGGCATCAAAGTCGGACACTTCACCGACCCGCGTCGCCCCACCGGTTGTACCGTGATTCTCTCTGAAGCCGGCGCAGTCGGCGGCGTGGACGTTCGCGGCTCGGCGCCGGGCACTCGCGAAACAGATCTTTTGAATCCCGACAATCTTGTCGAAAGAGTGAACGCGATTGTGCTCTCTGGCGGAA
>Ga0137423_1000608_pt1 | contig 10974 bp, 5 predicted proteins | sample EasRivERMZT600_2_FD_102326 | JGI IMG/M metagenome (GOLD analysis project Ga0137423, IMG submission 102326) | Soil microbial communities from meander-bound floodplain in the East River, Colorado, USA - East River MetaG ERMZT600_2 | ecosystem: Environmental > Terrestrial > Soil > Floodplain ...
ATGGAAATCCGATTGGGGCTCACCCGCACCAATTGATTCCGGGGAGCCGCGTTGGATGCCGCCAGCTTGATAGTGGCCACTTCGAAAGCGGGCGAGTCTTGGGCAAGGACCGTTGCCGTTGCCAGGCCGAAGATGAGCGCCGCAGGCGCCACGGCGAACGCAATTGCGTTTCTCATTCGCGAGTGTCCTCTAGGCACATCATGCGACGAGCCCGGCGCCGTTGACTATGACCTAAAAGATACCTTTGCTTATCGGCCTATCGCGGTCTTTGACTCACGAGATCCTTGATGCGTACTGCGGCGTTGTGACCCGATTTCCCGGGCGCACAAGCAAAGGAGATCGGTTCTTGTCCCGCGCGTACATACCACGACGCTTTAATCCGAAGAAATTTATGGACTTCCGAGCCATCCGTCCATATTCTTCGAGAAATTAAGTGATCTTAAACTTCGGAAAAACTTTCACTATGAAGAGACCGTTACTTCTAGGCGTCCTCCTTGCGTTAATTGCGACTGCCCAGGCCCAAACGCGTCCCGCGGCGGGATCCCCGCCCGCAGCAGCGGCGACTACTGCAGGTTCATCGGAACAGGCTAAGGCGACGATCGCTGCGTATTGCACGACCTGCCACAGCTCTCAGGCCAAGGCCGGCGGGCTCGCGCTGGATAACCTGAACGTCGATGCCGTCGCGAACGATGCGGCGATCTGGGAGAAGGCGGTCCGCAAGCTGCGGGGCCGTCTGATGCCTCCTCCGGGCGCGAAGCAGCCCGAGCAGAAGGAAGTGGATTCGCTCATCGGATATCTCGAAACGAAACTCGACGCCAACACCACGTTGCCGAGGGCCGCGTACGTGGGCGTTCAACGCATGAGCCGCACGGAATACATCGCTGCAGTCAAGGCGCTGGTGGGAGTCGATGTCAAAACGAAGGACATCCTGCCGCAAGACACCACTGTCGGCGGTTTCGACAATATCGCCTCCGGGCTCGGTGTTTCGCCGGCATTCGTCGAGCAATATGTCGAATCGGCGCGCGTGATTGCAAAACAGGCCGTGGGAGACATTAGCGTCGAAGACGTCACGTATCTCGCCGGCGCTAACCGCGGTGGAGAAGCGATGCCTCTTGGATGGCGTGACGGCGGTATCCGGGTGAAGCACAACTTTACGGCCGACGGCGAATACCGTTTCCAGATTCACTTTCCCGATCAGACGCTCGGCCTCTACACAGCCAACCTTGAAAACGAAGCGACGGTTGTTCTCTTGATTGATGGCAAGGTTGTGTTCAAGAAAGCGATCGGTGGCGTCGACGATTTGATGTTGAACACCCGGAAGGCCGGCGACGGGCGTGCGCAGATTCAGGCTCGATTCGACAAAATACCGATTCAGGTTCAGGCCGGCATTCGCGAAGTCGCGGTTGGGTTCGTGGAGCGTTCCCGATTTGAGTCCACCTCCTATTTGGCCGGCGGCGGATTGGGCGGCGGCGCCGTATTCGCCGGTAGTGGCGGCCAACAACCCCTCTTCCGCGATGACGCCAATTCTTTCGTCCAAATCAAAGGTCCCTACAATCCGCAGGGCGTTTCCACTCTGAGTCGCTCCTTGATTTACGTCTGCGATCCCAAAAAAACGGGCGAAGTGCCTTGCGCGAAACAGATCGCGGAAAACCTGGCGCGCCGCGCGTTCCGCCGGCTGACGACCGAAGCGGATCTGGCTGTCCTGATGGCTTTCTATGAAGCAGGCCGGAAAGAGAAAGACTTTGATCTAGGAGTCGAGCGCCTCGTCGCAGCGGTGTTGGCAAATCCCGAGTTTCTCTATCGCGCCATTCAAGGACAGCAAGCCGCCACGGCAAAGGCCGGCGAGGTTGCTCTCACCGACTACGAACTCGCGACTCGGCTGTCCTACTTCCTGTGGAATACGGGCCCGGACGAAGAACTGTTCAAGCTGGCCGCAACGAAGGAACTGAGCAAGCCCGTAGTGCTGGATGCTCAGGTCAAGCGCATGCTTGCAGATCCGCGAGCCGCGAGCCTTGCCACCAACTTTTCAATGAAGTGGCTCGGCCTGGACGGTCTCGAAAACATCAAACCGGATCAGCAGATCTATACGGGCTTCAACGATCAACTGAAAAAGGACCTGGTTACCGAGGCCCAGACGTTCATTCAGAGCGTCTTGCTCGAAAACCGGCCGCTCGTTGAATTGCTCACGTCGGATCAAACCTATCTGAATGATCGAGTCGCGCGGCACTACGGCATCACGAACGTTGCCGGCAGCCAGTTCCGATGGGTGAAACTCACGGACAAGAACAGATTCGGTTTGTTGGGCAAGGGCGCGGTTCTGATCAAGACGTCTTATCCCGATCGCACATCGCCGGTTCTGCGTGGCGCCTGGGTACTCGACAAGATCATCGGAACGCCGCCGACTCCTCCGCCTCCCGGCGTCGAGACCGATCTCAACCAGAAGCCGGGCGAACCTCCGACGACGGTGCGCGCGCGTTTGGAACAGCACCGCGCCAATGCGACCTGTCGTCAGTGTCACGGTGTGATCGACCCGATGGGGTTGGCCCTCGAGAACTTTGATGCAGTCGGTCAGTTCCGCAGGGCCGACAGCCGGGCGGCCAACGCGCCGATCGATGCGAGCACCGTTCTGACATCGGGCCGCACCATCGACGGGCCTGCGGAGTTGCGCGAGTTCCTGGCCAGCGCGCCGTCGAGATTCGCGCTGTCGTTCGCGGAGAAACTGATGATGTACTCCGTCAATCGTCCACTGGAGTACTTCGATATGCCGCAGGTGCGCGCGGTCGTGCGCGGAGCGGCAAAGGAGAACTACACGCTCTCTTCAATCGTTCAAGGTATCGTTCGTTCCGATGCATTTCTTAAACAGGTTCCTGCTCCCGCTCCAAAGGCGGCTGGGACGAAGGTTGGCAACTAAGTAGAGGAGATACTCCCCATGTTTATTTTCAAGAAACATATTTCCCGAAGAACAGCGCTCAAAGGCGCTGGAGTGACGTTGGCGTTGCCGTTCCTGGACGCCATGGTGCCGGCGGCAACAGCACTGGCACAGACAGCAGCCGCCCCGAAGATTCGCGCGGGCTTCTTCTACATTCCCCACGGCGCCGTTCAGCACGACACCAAGTTTGGGGCTGAGGGCGATCTGTGGACACCTAAAGGAAAGGGCGCGGACTTCAAGCTGAACAAGATCACTGCGTCGCTGGAGCCCTTTAAGAAATATGTGACGTCGATCGGGAATCTCGAGAACAACAACGGCTCGGGCGTGCACACACGGAATCCGGGCACGTGGTTGAACTGTGCGCAGAACACCACGACGATCGATCAGCTCATTGCCAAGAAGGTCGGGCAGGAAACGGCGATGCCGTCCCTGGAGCTGGCCTCGGAAACAAACAACCAGCAGGCGGCCGGCTCCGGGACCGCAACGACGCTCTTGTCGTTCCGCGACGCCAACACCGCTCTTCCCGCGGAATACAACCCGAAGAAGATCTTCAATGGGCTGTTCGGGACGACGACGCCAAAGGAACGCGTCCTGAACGCACGCGAATCCGACAGCCTGCTCGACATGATTCTGGAGCGCACGAAGGCATTCCAGGCGAAGTTGGGACCCGCGGATCGAGCAAGGATGGAGGAGTACCTGGAGAGCGTGCGCGAAATCGAACGACGGACGGGGATTATTGCGGCCACCGATATCTCCAGCATGAAGATTCCCGAACGACCCGTCGGTGTGAACGACAAATTCGACGAACAGGTCGATCTCATGTTCGATCTGCTCGCGATCGCATATCAGGCGGATATCACTCGCGTCGCCACGTACCTGATGGTGGCTGAAGGCACGAACCAAACCTACAACCACGTCGGTGTTGCCGATTCGTTCCATCCCATTTCTCACCACGCCAACGAGCCGGACAGAATTGCCAAGGTTTCGAAGATCCAGACCTGGCACATGGAGCGCTTCGCCAACTTCCTGCAGAAGATGGCCTCGACCAAAGACGGCGACGGCACGCTGCTGGATCACTCGGTCTTCATGTACGGATCGAACATGGGCAACAGCGACAAGCACAGCAACTGGCCGATCCCGACCATCATCGTTGGCGGCGGCAACGGCAAGTTGAAACAAGGTGGCCAGCACATCGACTATGCGAAGCCCACACCCCTGTCAAACGTACTTCTTACCGTGCTGCACAAGTTCGGTATCGAACAGGACAAGATTTCCGACAGCACGGGCGTCATTTCAGAGATCTAGGATTCGGGAGGCGCAGTGGATCGCAGACAAGTACTGAAAGGGGCGATGACAGGGGCGCTCACGCTGTGGGCGTCTCCGTTGCTTCGTGCGGCCCCGCAAGCGAGCGCGGCCGCAGGCGTAAAGAAGGTCACCGACAGGGTTTCGGTCATCGATGCAGGAACGAACGTTGTTGTGTTGTCCGGCGGCGACGGGCTTTTGATTGTCGACACCGGCGCGCCGAAGTCGGGCGACAAACTCACCGCGGCGCTCAAACGCATTGCGGCAAATGCAAAGGTCGATACCGTCTTCAACACGCACTATCACGTCGATCAAACCAGTAATAACGAGTTGTTCTCCATGGCCGGCGCAAAGATCATTGCGCACGCCCGGACTCTGCAATGGATGGCAAACGAGTACTGGATCCCCGAAGAACTGCGTTATGAGAAGCCCCGGCCCAAGGGGGCATGGCCGACTCAAACGTTCTTTAACAAGGACTCCATGAAAGCCGGCAGCGAACAGATCGATTACGGATATCTGCTCGATGCGCATACCGGCGGTGACGCCTATGTGTATTTCAAGGATTCCAACGTACTCGCGGTCGGCGACGTCGCGTCTCCCGTGAAGGACCCTGAACTGGATTGGATCACCGGTGCGTGGATCGGCGCCCGGGTCACCGCGATGGACCTCCTGCTCGGAATCAGCAATGAGAGGACGCAATTCGTTCCGGGTACCGGTCCGGTCATGACACAGGCCGAGTTCAAGGCGGAACGGGAAATGATGGAAATCGTCCGGCAGCGGCTCTTCAAGCAAACCCGCGCCGGAGACGGTCCCAAGGATATGTTGGAGGCGGGGGTGTTGAATGGCCTCACGCGTACCTGGGAGGATCCGTATAAGTTCCTGTATTCCGGCGCAAAAGGTACGTGGGGAAACAATAACAAGCTGGACCCGGACGTTGTTTAGAAGGGCGAAGCACTCAAGCGAAGCGGCCCGCACAGAAAGTGCGGAGCGCGAGCCCGCGCGAAGCGTGAGCGCGATAGCGCGAAACAGGAAGCGATAGGGCGAAGCCCAAGAAAAGTTGGAGGCACGAGTGAAGCGTTTCATTGTCAGCATTGTTTTGATGGCTGCCTGGGTTGCACCATCCCTGCCCCAGGGTAAGACCGGACAGCTGGCCACCGCGATTCAAGATGGCAAACGCGCTGCGGCATTGGAGATGATTCGGGCGGGAACCGACGTGAATGAGGCGCAGCCCGACGGGACGCGTCCGATTCACTGGGCGGTTTACCGCTTCGACTATGACCTCGTGGATGCGTTGATCGCGAAAAAAGCGAAGGTGGATGTCACCAACGAGTTTGGTTCGACGCCTCTCGCCGAAGCGACGAAACAGGGCGATGCACGCATGGTGAAGACACTGCTGGCTGCCGGATCCGGAACCGAAGGCGCGAACGAAGACGGTCAGACCGCATTGATGATCGCCATCAAGAACGGCGACCTGCCGGTCTTCAACCTGCTGATCGATGCCGGAGCGAAGGTCAACGCCGTCGAAAAGGTGCAGGATCAGACGCCGTTGATGTGGGCCGCCACAGCCGCTCGCAATGCTCCGGAGATGGTGAAAGTCCTTATTGCAAAGGGCGCCAATGTGAACGCTCGCGCTAAGTTCAACGACTGGCCCGGCCAGATCACTTCGGAACCTCGCGCCCAGTATCACACCTATGGCGGTCTGACCCCGCTTCTTTACGCGGCTCGCAGCGGGTGCTACGCCTGCGTTGAAGCTCTGGTAAGTGCGGGCGCAGATGTCAATCTGCCCAACAATGAAGGCATGACGCCCATGATGATTGCCCTCGACAACAACCAGAATGGCGTCGCGAAGTTCTTTCTGGATCATGGCGCCAATCCGAAGGTCTGGGATATCTATGGGCGCACGGCGCTCTACGTTGCCATCGATCATGCGCCTGGGGCAGCAGCGGCCGACGGTGGCGGCGGTGCGCGCGGAGCGCAAGCCCGACAGGGCGCAGCCTCAAGTGATGGACGCGGTGCAGGCGGTCAAGGTGGTAGAGGCGGCGGTGGTGCTCCTGGTGGTGGTGCCGGACGCGGGGACGGAGGCGGTGCGGTGGCCACGGGTCCTCAAGTGTCGAGCATGGAGATCATCAACTTGTTGCTGGCTGCCGGCGTTAATCCGAATACGGAACTGAACGCGCGCCGCCCGGAAGCCGGTAGTGGAGGCCGTTTTGCAGATCCGCTCCTCAGTTCGGGCACGACGCCGCTGCTGCGCGCCCTGATCAATAACAATATTGAAGTTGCGCGACTGCTGTTGGACAACGGTGCGAATCCGAACATCTATGGCATGGGGATTTCGCCGTGGCTGTATGCTGCCGGTCTTACGAGTGGAGTTCTGAGTACAGGCCGAGGCGGCGGCCCTGGCCGTGGAGGTGGAGGCGGCACCGTCAATACTGAGTTTCTGGATGTCATGATCAAGCATGGAGCCGACGTTAACGCCCAGGTGAACGGCGCCAATAAGTATTCCGGACGCATCTCCTATGCGCAGCGCGACCCCAATTTCACACAATCCAACGAAGGAATGACTGCGCTCCACGTCGCCGTTCGATCCCAGAATTCGACTCTTGTTCGATACCTGCTGGATCACAGGGCGAGTACGAACATTATCGATGCATCGGGGAGGACTCCTCTCGATGTCCTGAATGGGGTTCCCGCGCTTCCGCCCGCGGTGACCGCCGAGGCGGAAGGATTGATCCCACGGGAGGCCCTCGCCAAAGTCGCGCCGAACGCTCCCGCTACTATTACGGGAAGAGGTGGTGGCGGTGCAAGAGGTGCCGCTGCGAACAGCCCGGTCGTTCAGGAGATCCGCACGATGCTCCAGAACGCTGCGACAAAACCTCGCTAGCTTTGATGTAAGGCCTGTTCCTCGTAACGTTCAAAAATAGAAACGGACGCGTTGGGATCGCAGGTTCGCCGGTGAGCATTTCTATCGGAAAATCGTCGAGCAGCGCCAGTTCCCGCTCTGACACCTGATGAGCCCAGCTCACGCTGCTGGTCGATGGTAATAGTTCAAGAGCCCGCCGAGCGTCTGACGCCGTTGTACTGTGCCAGCCGTTTCAACTGACGTCGTTAGCGGAACGATCAGTCGGTTTCCGAGGCCTTGATGATTTCTTTCGAAATGATAAATGGGCAAGGAAATCATGTGCCGCCACTTCGTATCCTGACTAATCGGTGATATCCCGCCTGGGGAAAGTGCAGAAGACCGGCTCAAGTCGTCCATCAAACTGGCGACGCGGTTACGCGTCAACGGAGTAGCACTTCTCGCCGTTGGTAAACACTTTACGCGATGTCTTTGTTGCGGGAAGTGACAGCGCGCAGCAACTGCTGGCGCTGTGCCATGCGGCCGTAAGCGATCCATTGTACTTGGAGGGCCGGTTCCGGGAATTGATCGCGCGCGCGCGACCCGGCATTCTGAAAAGCCCCCGGCCTGCGCCGGGGGCTTTTTTCGTGAGCAGGGTTGCTGCTTACCGGCTGGCCTGGAGGTTGGCTCCGCCACTAGCGCCAGCAGCTTGGCTGCCAAGGACGTCGCCGCTAGAGACAAGCTTGACCCAAAGCGAACCGTTGGCTTTGTAGTACGAGGTGGCAGTAGCCTTGCGCAGTGCATCCAGGCTGTCCTGCGCCGTGCCCGCGGATGCGGTGGTGAATCCCGGCAGTTCGAACATCACCCACGAACCGGCATCCAGTTCCGAGATGCTAAGGGACAGGTTCGGCCTTTCGGTGGTTACCTTGTACTCGGTGCCCGCTCGTACGTTGGTTGCACCGCTGACGGGGAAATCCTTGCCGTTGAGGCTGAGAACGGCTACCGGCTGCGCAGGCTCTCCGATGCGACCAGTCCTTCCACCAACAACAGGGCCGCCGCGACCTCCGGCTGCTGCCTGAGCGGGAGCTGCGCCCCTGGCCGCGCCAGGTCCAGCAGGAGCTGCGGCCCGACCACCGGCACCGCCGCCTCGAGCGCCACCACCACCACCGCCGCCAATATTCATGCGCCCGACATCACCCTTGCACACCGCAGCGTTCCAGGTGGGCTTGACCTCGCAGCCTTCATCGATTGCGATTCCGCCGTTGATGACGATGAAGGAATTGGGGACACCGCCGACCGAGCCGTCCTTGTCGTGGAACACCGAGGACCTATAGCTCCCGCTGCCGTAATCATCGTTGCTCCACTTATATTCCATCGGCGGGAAATACACCGGCTTGGCGTTGACGAATTTCGCGCGCTGGATGGTGTTGTTGGAGCTCATTCCGAAACTGGTAAACAGCAGGTACGAGATCGCTCCCGTCTTGCGGGTCGCGTTGTCCTGATAGTTGACGAACGTGACATTGTCCAGGTCATGACGGAAGTCGTAGTACTCGTAGGCGCGGATCGGGAAATCCGGGACTTTGGGCTCCGGCAAGCTGCGGCCGTAAGCCATTTCTGCCGGCGTCCTGGGGTTGCCGATGTTCTCGGTTTCGCCCACAAACAACGAGTCCACCATCCGTGACGTAAAGGCCGAACGACCGGTGTTGCCGGACGCATGCGTGTAGCCGATGGCGTTGTCCGCCAGCTTGAGGCCCTTGTAGGTGTGCATCTCACCGCGGGACCACAGGCCGCCGTTGCGGTTCTTGTAGCTGGTGAAGTCCTCGAAGACCGACTCCACTTGAGGGCTGTTCGCATCCGTGGGATCGGAAAGGGACATATGCCCGCCGGTGGCGAAAGTGCCATTGGGCCTGGGGCCGCGGTCGAGCATGAAACCGTCAAAGTTCGAATGGGCGGTGTTGCCCTTGAATTCCCGCACCTTGGTTCGACGCGGCCAGGTCTTCGCACCGATCTCCGTGTTTTCGAACTTACCGATACCGTTCGCCGGCAAGGCGAACCAGAAACCTATCGCGTCGGACCCCGCGGCCACGTTGTCCCGGTAAATATTGTCCGGATTGGTGATCCAGAAAGTCGACGCCGTGTTGTCGGAAGGGAGCAGAACATCCTTGGCGTTCTGGCCGGCCGTCTTGAAGTTCGTGCCGTCCGTCGATCCGAACATGGCGAGGTTTGTCGGGTCGCACGGCGCGTTAGGGTGGCACTTGGTCAGGATCCCCAGGTTGCGCACGAACTGGTTGTCGTGCTCCACGCCGTCTTCAAGGAAGAAGCAGTGACCAATGTTGTTGTAGGTCACGTTGTTTTCAACGTTCAGGTAATTCGTGCCATGCACGGTAACGCAGCGGCTGTAGGTGTCGCGAACCGCCGAATTCTTGATGTACTGCCCCTTCGCATCGCCGATCAGATGCCAATGGATTGGATACCGGGCAAGATGCATGTTCTGACCCATGCGATTGAGTTCGACGCCCTCGACAAACATCTTGCTTCCGTTCATCGCCATGATGTGGCCGCCAAAGAGCGTCTTGTCTGCGTCAGCCGAAGCCTGGACCACGATATTGCGCGACAGCATGCCGACTTCGCCGCGTTCATCCACATCGAAGGTGATCTTGCCGAAGTGCATGTAGTCCAGTTTCTTGTCGAGCGTGATCGTATTGCCACGAATGGCAGCAATGGTTCGCCGCTCTGCCTGATGGGGATCGAAATCCGTTGACGCGAGGACAATCATGTCGCCGGCCCGCCAGCCAGTGGCGTTCAGGACTTCAATCGAGTTGCTGCCTGCTTCGGCGGTCTTGGACAGCTTCGTCCAGGAGTTCGTCCGGTTACCGTGCAGGTTCAGGGTTCCACCCATGAGCATCATCCCGCGGTCACTGCGGTCATTCGTTCCACCGAATCCGCTCATATCTTCGTCTTTGACGTTGTCGGTGAAGGTAATGGTCGCCTTGCGCGTGTGGGGGGCCTTTTCAGTCCCAATCTCCAACTCCCCGTGCACCATGATCCACTCGGTGGTCAGTTCCACATCCTTATTGTCTGCAAAGCTCAGTTTGCCCTCGATAGTGAGACTGCCCAGCGCCGGCGGACTGACGTCGAGGACCACGTCCTTGCCTTTTTCAATGGTAACCTTGTCGCCTGCGACTGGCACCTTGCGGCTTGGCCAGGTGGCAGGATCAGACCAGCGCGACTGCTTGACCGCCGGCGTTCGAGTATTCTGAGCCTGAACGACAGCGAACACGCTGCCGAGCAGGAGTGCTGGAACGAGCGATACAAGAAGGAACCGATATTGTTTTCTCATGGCATTGACCCCCATACTCGAAAAATGATCCAGTTTATGCTCGGCGAAGAATACCGCGAAAGGATAGGACCTTCAAGCGGCCTTCGCATGGTATCACCCCTGTAGCTTGAGCCCTTCGCCTGAATCCAAAATCACGCTTTTCCGTTCGTTGTTTCGAGGCCGCGACGACGTCTATCCCGCGCGCTTTGAAAGCCGGAGAATTGGTAAATCAGCTCTCGCCGTAATATGAAAAACTGTCACGCAAGGTTGTGCAGTCGGTCGCTGAGGCGAAAACCTTTGGGCGAGTCACGAAACGATCAAAGACCGACGCCCGGTGATGTTGCGGACCGGACACAGAAATCCCAGTAACGGACACAACCTCCGCAAGATTCGCTCAATCCACGGCACTTTACGTGGCACTCAGATTGCCAGCGCTTCATGGCTGAAATCGAGTGCTTAGGTGTCTTTTTTGACGAAACACAAGTGTAGGTCTCGTCGCACTATTTTGGGGAATTTCACCTTGCCGCAGAGAGCCGTCCTCGGCGTCCAAACTGAATTCGAACGAAAGGAAGTACAATGACCCGAGCC
>Ga0137423_1000615_pt1 | contig 10951 bp, 11 predicted proteins | sample EasRivERMZT600_2_FD_102326 | JGI IMG/M metagenome (GOLD analysis project Ga0137423, IMG submission 102326) | Soil microbial communities from meander-bound floodplain in the East River, Colorado, USA - East River MetaG ERMZT600_2 | ecosystem: Environmental > Terrestrial > Soil > Floodplain ...
CTCGAAGTCTGCTTTAATCGCTTTATCGAAGAGATCTCTGTCTCTTTTAGGAATACTATTGACAGTTTTAATTACATTCGAAATTTCGTCTAACGTTTCTGTTTTCTCTGCATCAGACATCGCTCGAAGAAGTTTATTCCTTCGAAGACGATCTGTATTTTCAGGGAGTTTTCTGAGACGAAGACGCTCTATGATCTCTCTGGCTTGTTGTTTTAGATCCTGATACATATAATAATGATCAGTGAGTTTGTGACGAGAGATTTCTTTCTCTAAATCGAAGACTTTCCGGGCAGGTTTACGAAGACCTGGAGAAAGTTGATCAAACGATGAAGGACGAATAATTCTTACATCAAGAACACGATCTGATAGATGATCATACTGATGATACTTAGCAATGCGGAGAGATTCTTCTGCGCCAGTAGTCTGCGCTCTACCTGGAAATTGAGTACTACCTTCACGAGGCAATCTAGGAATATCAAGTGGACGAAGAGCGGTTCTTTCTACTAGTGTCTCTGCTTGTCGATGAAGAGTATTAGCTAATCGTTGAGCAGCTTCGTTACTCAATCGAGTTCCTCTATCGGAGATGACTTGATCAGGAGAGAAAACAGATCGAGCGTATCCGGTGAAATCGTCCAGTGCTCCTTCACCGTGCGTCAATGCAGCACGGGCGCGAAGCTGATCTCTAAACGTATGCATCGCTGCTTGATGCAAGTCTCCGGCAGCTTCGAGTACCGGAGCTTCTGTAGGAGCACCACGATTAATAACGGCGGCTTCTGCAACCTGCTGAGTCGCGTCTGCGTATCCGCGGGCTGCTCTGGCTGTTTCCGGAGTAGGCAAACCCAATACTGCTTCGACACGAGGTGCCCCAGGAATTGGCGGAGGTACAGACATGGGCTCCGGAGTCGGAGTGACCATCCCAGGACGGAGCTGTTCGATACCCGCTCTAGCGACCTCTACCGCCGTATCTCTTGCACCAGTCATGTCTGGTGTTCTAAGAGTATCCGTAAAACTACGACGAACATCAGTAGCAATATCTGCTGTCGCATCTGCTGTACGAGCACTGCCTGTGAATGTGCGAACACCTGCACGAGCACCTGAGTACGCTAATCGTCCTGTTGCAGCGTAAGGAATCCAACCGACGAAGGGTGAGACGTCTAGATACGATTGAAGATTCTGCATACCGACATCAAAAGATGACTGAGATATAAACGTACTAAGATACTGTATCGTATTATTCAGACTAGTTCCTCGAAGCTCTTGGACAGCTCGACGAAGAGCTTCTGTCGCGACGTTGATATCTCGTTGTCTGAAATACCACTGTGCTTGTTCGAGTACGTTATTACCTAATAGAAACGACGATGCTCTACCAGCACCGATGACATTCGTCTGTCGATACCATTGCAACGGAGACAGTATCATACCAATATTATCCATGGCATTCCTGCCTAGATACGGAACGTCTGTTTCTCCTCGCTGACGTTGCTCTTGTAGAACGTCTTCTAACATCGTCCTTGCGTAATCTATCAACATATGTTGACGTTGGATAGATTGTTCTACAAGAGTTGCCGTTCTCTCAGGAACACCGGTTCTAGCAGGTGCTACGAGCTCCGTCGTATTCTGTGCGAGTCGTCTTTCGATATACGTCCTAGGATCACCCGTCATTGCTTGGGCGAACTCCCCGGTAGTCATACTCTGAATCAATTGGAGTTCTTGTGCTGTAGCCCGTTCACCTGCAGGACGACCTTGCATATACCGACGGATGAATTCTTCTCTTTGCGCAGCCAGTGTCGTCTGAGAACGAATCTGGAGTTCTCTTCGGAATTCAGGTTCTTGCCCCATACCAAGACGATGTGTAATGGCGTCTACACCAGGAGATTCTACTCCTAATGCACGATGGTAGTGCAACGCACGAGCACGAACAGCTTCAGGATCAGGAGGAGGAGTATGAGGACCGATAACAATCTGATCCTGTGCCTGTAGCTGTTCCTGAAGGTCCTGGGTAGTCGGGATGATGATTTCTTCGCCAGCCATATCTATCTTTTAACTTTAATAACCACTCGGCAATCTAAGTGAGGGAATTTCTTGTTTGAGTTCTCCGAAACCTGAGAAGGGCGGGGAATACGGCATTACAACAGCACCCCACGGATTAGGTTGTACTGTACTAGATGTCGGACTGAATAATTGACTACCTACTTTACTGATCTTATCAGAATTCGAGGTCAATGCTGTTCCTAGATCGCCTGCTTGTTTGAACATCGAAGCAGATGCTTGGGCAGATGCCATGTCTCTGTTAGCTGCGAAAATGCCTCGACCGATTCCTTCTGATTCATTCGTATACGAGACCTGCCTGCCTTGTTCACCCTGTGTTTGTCCATAAGCACCAAAGAGAACGCTACTTCCCATATCTACACCCTGACCAACAGAACGTGCTCTGGCCATAGAGTTAGCTACGATGGATTGTCTCATACTCTCACGACGACGCTTAAAAGCTTCAAGACGCATTTGTTGTTCTCTGAGTCGCTCAGCACGTTGAGACGCTTGAGATGCCTGACTGGTATAATATGCACTACCTGCTGCTCCTGCGACTTGAACAGCAGTACCAATTGCAGCAAGGGTGGCAGCCTCAATGGCCATTACAGATCTTTCATATATGTACTACTAATCTTCTTAAAGCCGATGGCTTTTAAGAGGGAACTAGTTTCATCATCTAAGGAGCCACATTGAATACCATGACAACCGACACTTTTAGCCCAGTTTTCATAAGCATTTATAAGTATGATTCCAAGACCTTTCTTGCGGTGCTCGGGATGGACCCACCAGAAGGGCTCGTTGGCGATTTTCCTGTCTTTGTACAAGACTTGCGATGGCATTACGACACAGGAAATAAGACCCACGAGTTCCGTCTCGTTCTCCGCCAAGAAGATGATCCCACCACCGAAGATAAGAAAGGCGCTAGTATAGTCTAGCTGATTCAAATCAAGATCAAATCTTCCAGCAGCGAAATCTTTACAAGCTGCTCTAATAGCAGGAAGGTCTTCATCAATAGCGACACGAATATTATAATTAGGCATTAGACAGCACTATTCCCTGTTATCCAAAGAGCCCAACCGATAATAGTAAACGGACGGCCGCTCTCAGAAGTAAACTTCAACTGAAGTGCTCGTCCTTTTCCTCGTATTTTTAATCTTGCGTAGTTTACATTTCTATGACGAAGACAGTTGTTGAAGCATTGTTGAGATGTACTCCACTTACCAGAGTCCCCGCTTGTCGTGAAATCGTAGATACCTTGTACGAAACACGATGCACAGTTATCATCATCTTCGTGGTATACTATGATATAATTAGGCTGGAAAAACCTTATAGCCTGTCCTTCGAGTCTATACCCGGTGATAAAGTAACTAGTGTAATCGACTTCCTCGGAGGAAGACACCGAATCTGCGGCGTACATACTCCAGTCTTTATAAGTTGTCTGTCGTTCCTGTGAGTACGTCAACCGCTCTGTGCTTCCATCATCTATCGTTGTTGTGAATTTAACAACCGGAGGATTGTTACCAGAAGGATTGATGACGTACACACCACCTCGAATCTCCGGACCTGTATCTGTCTGTCCGATCTCCCAAGGAGAGAACGCACCAGAGAGCCCATTGATAGTCAACACAGCGTTGTACACATAGTACTCAGTGATATCATCTTCATCTGAGTATAACCAATAACCTATGGCATTATTATGATCAAAGACACCCTTGACGAATATCCTGTTCAACGGTGGGATATCATTGATGAAAGACTTAATCTTTTCATCCGTGATGGAGACGACGTTGAAAGACTGATAATTAGCATCAAACTGTACGGTGTAAATACCATCATCGCCCCACCATGCTGGAACACCCTTATACGAGAGGAAGGACAATGGAGAGCGCGTACCCTCACTGCTGAGCTTTTTTACGACAAAATCTGTTGCCAAAAAGCCACCCTGAGATCCGCCTGTAATCATCCAGACACCATTTGTAGCAAAAACAAGAAGTGCAGATTGATAAGCGAATAATCTTTTCACTGTTGCGATTTCTGGGATGTTTATTACCCCACCATCATCTGGTAGGAGATCAGTGAAATCCTCCGATGCTGGGTCATTTGCTTGATAGCATCTACCGAATTGATCTGCTTTCTCGACGATCTGTGAGAAGTACAATTTACTGTTGAGCTTTCCGAAATCAATCCCGGCAAACCATGCACGTCCGGCGAAGAACTCGATACATTGAGGTCTCTGAGCTGTGCAGAATATTGCTTCTTGTTCGATAATAGCAAACATACGAAGCTCTGCAACGCAAACATCTGTACCTGATGCGCCGACGATATTTACCCAAACATGGTCCCAGAAAGTACTAGTATTAGTACTAGTAACGGTTCTACCGGCAGATTCATCTCCTGTATCAGTAAACGTCAGCGTGCCTATTTCTGTACCATCTGTTCCGGATGTAGGAGCACTTCCTTGTTTACCGTATAATTTAATCGTTACAGACGGATTTGCTGCGCTATGAAATCCTTGATCTTCGCTGCCATGAACAATGACATGAGAAATCCTGAAGGATTGCGAATACGTCTTTCCTATATACCCAGAAGAGCTTGTTGACTTTTTAGCACCTGTGTTATTTGTCTGTGTCGTATCTCCGTCGAATGCTTCAGATGAGCGAAGATCGAAATCTGTTATAATACTTCCAGAACTTTGAGAAATCTGTACCGTACTATTTGCGATTGTTGCTGTAAATCCTTCATCAGACATCGTTTGAGTATGATCAGGACACCAAGCAGAGATAATGAAATGCCCCTTACTGGCTAATCTTGTTCCCGGACTCTGCGCGTTAAGATTACTAGGATCGAACGAATCCGTAACAGTACCGCGACTCGCGGCCACGTAATCTCGATTACTTGGAAGATCAGTCCTTGCCGCGTCCCATTGGGACAACGCATCTGCAATGAACCATGATTGATTCAAGATGTTGTAATAATGACTAGGATTATTAGTAATCAAAGCAGCGACCGTACCAGCCGGGCGCTCTCCATCAGTAAGACCGTCTGAGAGTCCGATGAAATCTCGAATCTTCAGATTGATTTCTGTCGCTGTTACCGTATTAGCACCCGGTTCGTATTCGATATAAATCGGATCACAGGCTTTGTTTACGACAAGAAGTCTCCCTGTTCCAGATGCGTATTGACAGATATGCTGTGCTGGGATTAATGAACCGCCAGTAGCGAGATGAGAATCAAGATCAATAGTCAATCCGGTATTATTATCGGAGACTGCCGTACTCTCAGAGACATCAAAGAAACGAAGGGTACTTCCTTGCTGTTGAACGACGAATGTTTTATCACCGTCTCCTGCAACAGACTGCCAGAGGAACTCCGTGAATGCTTCTGCAGTTTCTTCGGTTACACTCGTGTATTCATAGCCTTCTTCAAGATCAAAACCGAGACGACGTGAGATCCTCCCGGTTTCATCAAAGACACAGTTAAACGTATCGGTACAGGCATTCTCGGGAAACTTCAGCGCAGCAGCCTCGGTAACGAGACCGCCAATGAAATTGTTTACTACTGCTGTTCCCTGTTGCCTTGACATTTATTATTACTTAAGGTTATTTACATACGTAGTTACTGCTTTTTCTGCCTCGGATACCGATGTGTACACTCCGGTTAGACTATCCGGCAGTCTGCCTTTACTAGTACTGATGTACCAAAAACCAAACGGGTCACGACGGGTGAACTTAAACTGTCTATCTCCGACAGTGACATGACGAATCCCAGTTGCAATTCCGATAGTCATTCCAGAGGTTACTGAGGATCTTGTAATAATTTCTTTTTCACCCTCGGGTTCATCTTCTCGCAGATCTTCATTGCCATCCGTCATAGGATTAACGATGACAGCTTTATGCGGGATTTTCTCCGGACTCTGTTGGTCTTCTGCAATGCCTTCATCAATTAATTGGGTCAATTTAGTCTTAGACATTGGTTAATTACTTTCTTCCGTATCTTGCGGGCAGGTCGAAAATTGCCGCGCGTGTTGCTATTGAATGCTTTCGTTTCTGTGTAATAATCTTTTGTCTTCGCGCTTCTGATGCAGCTTCTTGATTAGGAGCTTGCTTTAACTCTGCAAATGCTCGTATCTTACAGCGATGGAGATAATACCTGAATTGTGTAGGATCAAGATCAGGGACGAATTCATCTACAAGGGAGAATTCTGGATAAACATGTCCCATGCAAAGGAATTTACTTTGCTGCAATGTAGTATCGACGGTTTCATCAAGAGCATCGAAAATAATACTGTGATTATCGTAGAACGTATACCACGATGGATGTGCATTAGTCCTGTACATCACAGAGAATGTATCGTCGTTATCTCCTGTAATTGTCATACTATCGACATTCGTCGTATCATTTCGAAGAGCTTGTTGCATACTAATGAACTCTTCGAAAGGAAGATAAGTCACGTCAAGATAGTTAGGATTCGTTTCACCAGTATCTTTGTTATCGTACTTGATCCAAGAAATTCTAGTAACGTTGTCCGGCATAGTCATAAGAACTTGCTGGTCGCTGTCTGTACTCGCTTCTAAACCGACATTCGTCTCATGCTCGATAAGATCAAGATCGTTGAAGATATCGTAATACACTGACTTAAAAATCAAAGCGACTTGATAGCTCTCGACAGTATCGTTTATACTGTTGACTTCATCACTATCAAGAGATGATAGGACTTCTTGAACACCCGCGAGTAAAGTAAACTTCATTTACGCAGCCTCATTTCCAACCAAGCCCTCGGGCAATGCTATCAGATACAAAACCCCAGACAAACATGACAATTACAATCGCACCGCTCCAGGTATATACCTTCTTCTCAAGAGCTGCGACACGTCTTCGTTGGTCTCGAAGCTCTTCCAGAATTAATTCCTGAGTCGCCTCAATTCGACCAAGGACTCTCTGGAGTTCGTCTGTCAAAAGGGCCACCAATCGGGGGTCTGAGTCTGCTTTTTACCGAGATTCAGAAGTTCCTTTGGAATCTTCGGAATGCTCTTTCGGAGTTTCTGAAGTTCAACTTGACAACTCTTGAGACTACCTGTGAGTTCTTTGTCACGAATTTCGTGTTTGATATCTAATGACACATACAGAACTAATGCAGCTGTCGCGACTGTGACAATTGTTACCCAATCATCGAAGATGTCTTTAATACCCTTTCCGAGAATTCTAGCAAAACCTACGATACCGTCCCCTAGTCCCTTCAAGACAGGTTTTAGGAATTCTGAGATAGTCTCTAAAACAGTTTTTACTCCTAGAAAATACGCGCAGATTGCTATGATAACAATACCACCTAGGCTGAACCAACCAACTCCTCGGAACAATCCTTGAAACCAGCCAAGCCAGTTAATATCAATCCCGAACATTTCTATCCCTTCCGTTTTCGTTTACTTTATGCATAACAGTCTTCAGTCCGAACATCGCGAGACAACATGGAACGAGAACGAGAGTCACCGTGTTATAGCTCGGTGACATAGCAGTTGCTAACGCCGCGTCTGTAAAAGTAAAATACTTAAACGTCAGACCGATCCAGAATACTAACAAACCTGCAGCGATCTCTCGACCCCAGGTTTTCACAGTCGTGTCTTTCACAGTCTCGCTGCTTGGACGTGCATCCAGTCGTAATTCTTTGTCCTTCCGAGGGACACCCAATTTTGTTTTTCCCATGCTTCCCAAAACGGTATGTAATCGTCTCCTGCTAAACGGGCTTTATCGTCGCCCCATTTTAATTGATTGTTCTCTGGATCGAAGTCAATTGCAATCCCCCACGAATGCATGCTCCAGTTAGAACCTCCCCGCATCTTTCGAACGTTAAGACATCCTCCGAACAAATCAAGGCCAAGGTCTTCGATGTCATTGCCGTAAATCTCGAGGATCTCCGTAAGTGCAGCTTTCGCGCTGTCGTGTACCTTCTCATGAATACTGATCTTTCTTACGATAGAGTTAGTATCCCAAGCAAGTTTCATTTCATATGGAAGAAGTAAAGTCGTTTGGTTTTTGCCCATTGTCCCGTAAAATACGGGAACATCGGCCTGGCGCGGCCACGGACTTGACAATCGAAAATCCTTTCGTGTACGTTTGAGTTGTTCAGAAGCAGGAGGTGAAAATGTACCGCCGGATCGCTGTTGGATTGCTGCTTAGCGGCTGCAGTCTAGAGCCAAAATGGGAAGCTCGTGTTTTACCAGGTCCGGGTCAGCATATTACTGAGCAGGCAGTAAGATCTGCTGAATATTTCTGTACGTCGAAAGCGACAATTGCGGCCAATCAAACTGTGCAATATCCGAACGGAGGACTCTCTGGACTTGCGAGCCACCTAAAAGAAGAAGAAACCAGACGAGCCGCCTTTAGTCTTTGTATGGCTGAAAAGGGATATAAAATCGGATGGAGACGAGTCAACTAATTAGCGGACGCGACGGGCACCGATGTATCCGAATGCTGCATTAGTAGATACGGTAAACGTGCTACTAGCTACGAGATACACCGTCGTTGTAGCAGATAAAGAAAGCCTTGTTTGTCCAGTGGGCATTCCGTATGCTCCTGCAGGGACTTGTGCTGCTTGTCGTCGCAGATTATACCCGCCTGCACCTGGTGCAGTAGGCAGTGTTGCCGTTGTTGTACTAATAGCCGCGTGAGACTGAGTTACATTCGTCGTACCAGCCGCGTTAAACCAGATATTACCCCAGACATCCCAGTCTCCGGCAGTCAAAGACACCGAGGTAACGTCTACAGCTGTTCCTGTCGTAAGAGAGACAGCACTGCCGACGAGGACGGTACTTTCTATGATTTCTCCGACAACACCAGCAGCAGCACTGTCATTCGTAGCTGTACCAGGGAATATAAGATTACCACCAGCAACGGTAAGACTATTGCCGCTTTGAGTAACCGTGACATCACCACCGTCCCAGTTTATTACACCACCTTCTGCTAGGAACAGATCAGAAAATGAAAGAGATGCTGTGCCTAGAGCAGTGCCGTCATTAGAGACAGGTGTTATGAAATTATCAAAATGATATCCGTTAGTAGCGCCGGCGAAATTCAAAATGTTACTACCATGAGTAATCGTTACGTCACCGGCATCAAAACTAAGGACAGCTCCTAAAGAGAACAAAGTCGTCCCGGAGAATTCTTTGCTAGAGAGTACTTGAATATCTGTCGTACCGACAGGAATACCTGACGGTGGCGTCTTCGTAGCCCAAGTATCGAGATCGGTGTCCCAAGCCTGTACAGAAACACCAACGGCGGCTGAAGTCAGAAAATTTACACTTCCAATGCCAGTAAATAGCGTATCTACATAACTCTTGGTCGCCGGGTCACTTGCAAGAACAGGTGTACCTAGATTAGTAATACGCTGAGAATTCATATCCAGCGTACTATGCATAGCATTAGGCCCGGAGCCGTCCCTAGAGAGTGTATTATCTATGGCTACTTCGAGCCGTCTGCTATTCTCGTTTATCTTACTGATCGCAGAAGTCTCATTGCTGAGACTCCCGAGATCAGTTAGTGTGACTTTATTAGCCATTCAATATTACGACGCTGAAACCGGTGAAGATACGTTGCCGCTATGATGTAGTGTGCCTTGAATCAACCACTGCGTGGCCGAGATTGCAGTAAATCGCAACCAAGAACCAAGCAAGCCGCCATCAGTAACAGCATTAATCAGAACAGCAATGTGACTAGTTCCGTTAAACGACACAACCGAAAGAGGATCAGTCAGTGTATCTGTATCGAACATTTGAATTGTTCCGACGATGAAATCAGCAGCATTACCTGTAATAATCTTCTGATCATTAGATGCATAAGACACCGGCCACTGAAATTCGAATGTCTGCCCTATCGTACTTGCAGTAAGTTCTGGCAGAGTCGTCAATGAACCATCCGTCTTATCCATTACGACAAGACCACCACTGTCTGCGGTAGTTAGAACAACATTCGCTCCATCAGCAATAATATGAATTCGATGCGGCACGAAGCCATCAGAACCCGCAACTACTGCTTTAGATTCCGCGGGAAATTGCCCGGCAGTTACACCAGCAACAACATTAAGTTCGGTACTCGTCGCCGAGATGCCAGTAGATGTTCCCGTCGAGAGAACAAAACTAGCAGCAGCGCCTGCGTCAGGAATAGTATATGTTACTGCCCCGGCCTGAGATGCATTAACGATAGTCGTAGTTGTGTTGCCAGCACTATTAGCAGCGGTAATAGCAAGCTTACCCCTTGCAGCCGTTGCGGGAAACACATCTACCGTACCTGCAACGCCAGACGAACCAGCATCAACATCTACGGCATCAAGAGCTGCAAAGTCTCCGACGTTTTTGCTGGCATCAACGACGACAGCTTTACTTGCAGTTACTGTACCGGCGGTTAAACCATCCAAAAGGACGATCTCAGCACCAGTAAGCTCTGTCCCGGTCGTGCCGGGGACTGTAGCACCAACACGCAAGCCATCGACGATTAACGTCAGACCCGCCCAGTCATGATGTTTCGAATTACCCATAATATTCTCCCTGTAATAGGAGGGGAGGATTGCTCCTCCCCAACTATGGTTAAGCCGACAACGCCATCGGACGCACCCAAACCTGAACAAGAACACGCCCGGCAGTAAATGCCGTGCTATCCGTCCTGGATGCCGTCAGAAGGGTTGGAGCTGTGAGAACAGTTCCGATAAGAGCGCCGGCAGTAGAACCGACATTAGTATCAGGAATCGTCGTAAGACCATCTGGTCCCCGGTAACCTACAGTCGTCTCACCAACTGCTAGCTCAGCAGTAATGAAAGCCTCCCATAGACCATTAGGATCAGCAGTGAACTCGCTGTCTGCGGTATCACGAGAGATATGGACCAACCCGATATCAATCGCAGTACCCGTCGCAGCAGTCACAAGACTGACAA
>Ga0137423_1000621_pt1 | contig 10892 bp, 10 predicted proteins | sample EasRivERMZT600_2_FD_102326 | JGI IMG/M metagenome (GOLD analysis project Ga0137423, IMG submission 102326) | Soil microbial communities from meander-bound floodplain in the East River, Colorado, USA - East River MetaG ERMZT600_2 | ecosystem: Environmental > Terrestrial > Soil > Floodplain ...
GAATAAAGATGCGACGGATGTTCTCGTTTGTGGCGCCCATCGAGAGAAGAATCGCGATATCTCGTGTCTTTTCGAGAACCATCATGATGAGAGTCGCCACGATATTCAAAGCGGCCACCACAACGATCAAACCGATGACGATAAACGTCATCTTGCGCTCAAGGCTCAGCGCCTGGAAGACCGTGGCATTCGTGGTTGTCCAGTCGCTCGCATCAAAATCGCTCCCAATCCGCTGGATAATCTTGTCGCCGATGGCCCTGGCCTGATCCAGGTCGTCGACTCGTACTTCGATGACGTTGACGACATCACCAACACCGAGCAAGCGCTGGGCGGCCTGAAGAGGAATGTAAGCCCACGCGCTGTCGAACTCGTACAAACCGGATTCGAAGATCGCCGCGACCGCGAGACTGCGATTGCGGGGGATATCGCCGATCGGAGAGATACGCGTGGTTGGACTGACGACGTTCAAACGGTCGCCGATGAAACTCCCCAGCGTCTTCGCGAGCTCTTTCCCGATGATGATTGAATCCTCGCGGAAGTCGTTCAGGCTTCCCTCCACGATATTCTCCGAAAGCGCGGAGACGCGACTTTCCATTTCAGGAATCATTCCCTTCAGAACGGCCCCGGTGGACTGCGCCTCGCTCGCCAGCAATACCTTCACGTACACGGCGGGTGCTGCGGTTACGACACCGGGCACCTGTTCGATCTCTTTCGTAACCCTGGTGTAGTCCTGAATACCGTAGTTCGGAACACCAGGAGTTCTTTCCCTCGGCAGGATGTTGACGTGAGCCTGTGTGCCGAGGAGCTTCTTCTCCAGATCCTCTCGAAATCCTCGCGTAACCGCGAGCGCAATGATCAGCGCCGCCACGCCGGCGGCCACCCCCACGATGGAAATAAGAGTGATGATGGAGATCACAGCCTGCTTGCGTTTCGCGCGAAGGTAGCGGATCGCGACAAGCAACTCGAACTTCATGATTCGGCCCTCAGATGCGGGAACAGAATCACATCCCGGATCGATGTGGAGTTCGTGAGAAGCATCGCGAGCCGGTCGACACCGATACCCTCGCCGGCGGTCGGAGGCATGCCATAACTGAGTGCGCGGATGTAGTCCTCGTCCATCTGATGCGCTTCTTCATCGCCGCGCTCGCGCGCCTCGAGTTGCGACAGGAAACGATTTCGTTGATCGAAGGGATCGTTCAGCTCGGAATAGCCGTTCGCGATTTCCATTCCGCCGATATACAACTCGAATCGCTCAACCAGAGTCCTGTCACTCGCTTTCTGTTTCGAGAGCGGCGACAACTCCAGCGGGTAGTCGTAAATGAAAGTCGGTTGAATGAGGTGCTGTTCGGCAACCGCTTCAAACAACGACCCAATGAGATTCCCAAGCGGCATCCGAGGATCGAATTCCGCGTGCAGCTTCTTCAGCACCCCCTCCACAGCGGCGCGATCTGTCAGCGCGGACTCATCGATCTTTTCGGGAGAATACTTCAGAATCGCGTTTTTCATGGAGAGACGCGTCCAGTTCCCAAAGTCGATCTGCTGCTCGTCGTAGGTGATGAGCGTCGATCCGCATACTTTTTCCGCAATACCTTTAAACATCTCCTCTGTCAGATCCATCAATTCCGTGTAATTGCTGTATGCCTGATAGAACTCGAGCATCGTGAATTCCGGATTATGACGCGTGGAGATGCCCTCGTTTCGAAAGATGCGATTCAGGTCGTAGACGCGATTGAGTCCACCGACGATCAGGCGCTTGAGATACAGCTCCGGAGCAATACGCAGGTACAACGGCATGTCCAACGCGTTGTGATGCGTCTTGAATGGTTTTGCCAGCGCGCCGCCTGCAACGGCGTGCAGGATCGGAGTTTCGACTTCGAGATAGCCGCGATCATCCAGAAACTTTCTTAACTCACGGATGATCAGGCCGCGCTTCACGAAAACCTCGCGCACTTCGCGATTGACGACGAGATCGACGTATCGCTGGCGATAACGGATCTCGATATCTTTCAGACCATGCCACTTCTCAGGCAGCGGAAGAAAACTCTTCGCGAGAAACATCAGTTCAGTTGCGAGAACGGTGAGCTCGCCCGTGCGCGTTCGGAACATCGTTCCTTCGACACCGATAAAGTCGCCAATATCGAGCAGCTTGTACAACTGGAAATCACGATCCGAAACCTGATCCTTCTTGGCGTAAACCTGCAACTGACCTTCGCCATCGGAGAGTGTAATGAATCCGGCCTTGCCGAACGGCCGGTTCGTGAGAATCCGTCCTGCCACGCGGACCTTGTACTTGCCGTGTTCAAGATCTTCCGCGGTTTTCTCCGCGTATTCCATCACGACGCTATTCAGTCCGTGAGTGGTCCGGTAAAAAGTCGGATATGGATCGTAGCCGAGTTCCTGAATGTCTTTGAGCTTCTGAATGCGAATCTGTTCGAGTGAATCCATCAGGCTTCGAGTTCCTTTTTGATGCTGTCCAGGACACCGTTTATGAACTGCGGTGATTCCTGAGCGCTGAAGCGGCGCGCAATCTCGATCGCTTCATTAATGACAACTGTTTTCGGCGTTTCTTTGTCGTAAAGAAACTCCTGGATGGCCAGACGCAGAAGATTACGGTCGACGATGGCCATTCGATCCAATCGCCAGTTTTCTGCATGGCGCCGGATCAGTTCATCGATTTGCTCCACGTGTTCGACGGTACCCATCACGAGCTGGCGCGCGAAATCGACGACATGTTGGGACTCTTCGGTTTGATTCTGAAAAAAAATCGTCACGACCTGATCGATCGCGTCATGAGTGATGTCCCACTGAAAGAGCATCTGCAAGGCGTATTCTCGGGCTTTGCGTCGTGGTCCCATTTTCGTAATTTCGTATCCAATCAGATCTCTCGCAGAACATTGATCATCGACAGGGCTGTCACAGCTGCTTCCGAGCCTTTGTTGCCGGATTCGCCGGATCGTTCCATTGCCTGCTGTACCGTGTCGACCGTTAGAATTCCAAAACCAACCGGAACTCCCGTTTCCAGCGCGACGTTTTGCAATGCGTGACTTACCGAACTGCTGATGTATTCAAAGTGCGGCGTTTCACCGCGAACAACACATCCCAGCGCGACGATTGCATCATAGTTCTTCGACAAAGCAGCCTTTTTCGCGACCAGTGGAATCTCAAACGAGCCGGGAACACGAATGACATTAACGAGTGCCTGGTCCTTGAGAGCGCGTTTCGCTCCCTCGATCAGGCGATCCATGATGACGGAGTTGTATTCGCTGGCAACGATGACGAACCGATACAAGATCACTTTCCTTTGAAATTCGGATGTCGCTTTTCGAGGAATGCTTTCGTTCCCTCTTTCATGTCCTCGGTCGCGCAGGACAAACCGAACAAAACCGCTTCCAGTTCCTGGCCGCGCGCGCTCTCGGACTGCGCCGCATCGAGGCAAAAGTTTACTGCCAGCGGTGCGTTGCCGATAATCTTCTTTGCAATTGCCTCTACCGTTGTAAGCAAATCCTGCTGCGAAACGACCTGATTCACCAGACCGATCCGCAGGGCCTCTGAGGCGCTTATCATGTCACCCGTCAGCAGAAGCTGCGCAGCCTGGGCGCGGCCCACGAGCCGCGGGAGACGCTGCGTGCCACCGTAGCCGGGAATGATACCGAGCTTCACTTCCGGTTGACCGAACATCGCGTTGTCCGATGCAACGCGGAACGTACAGGCCATGGCCAGCTCGCACCCACCGCCCAGCGCGTAGCCATTCACGGCTGCGATGACCGGCTTTCCGAGTCTTTCAATCGAATCGAAGATCGCCTGCCCCGCCAAAGAATAATCTTTTCCTTCAACGGGAGTGAGCGTCGCGAGTTCGTTGATATCGGCGCCGGCAACAAAAGCCTTGTCTCCGGCTCCTGTAATGATGATAACGCCCACATCATCCTCGTTCGCGATCTGCTCGAAGACCTTCTGCAGTTCTCGCATGGTGACCGAATTCAATGCGTTTCGGACCGCCGGCCGATTGACGGTAACCACCGCGATTCCCTGCTTCTTCTCGTACAGTAAGTTGTCAAACATGGTTTAAAAAAGAGGCTTCGGATTGTTCGGATCGGAATGGTCGTAGAATCCGCGTCCCGTCTTTCTGCCGTGATGACCGGCAAGCACAAGACGCTTCAACAATGGCGGCGGTGCAAATCGTTTTTCACGGAATTCTTCGAACATGATGTTGGCAATGTAGTAGGTCGTCTCAAGTCCGACGTAATCCAACAACGTGAATGGGCCCATCGGATACCCGCAACCGAGTTTCATTCCTTTGTCGATGTCTTCGACAGTCCCGACACCTTCTTCCAGGGCCCGGATGGAGTCCAGCAGATAGGGAACGAGAAGCCGATTGACGATAAAACCGGACCTGTCTGACGTACGTATCGGAACCTTTCCGAGGCTCGCTACAAATTTCATTGCGCGATCCAGCACCTCTGACGATGTCGTGATCGTGCCCACGACCTCGACAAGTTTCATAAGCGGAACAGGGTTGAAGAAGTGCAAGCCGATGAATCGATCGACTCGTTTTGTCGCCATCATCAGTTCCGTAATCGAGAGAGACGACGTGTTGCTGGCGAACACGGCTTCCGGCTTTACCGTTTCGTCGAGCGCCGCGTATGTTTCGCGTTTCACCTGCAGGTTTTCGGTGATGGCTTCAATGACGATGTCGCAGTCGGAGAGATCCTCAAACCGCGTAGTACCCTTCAGTCGGGCCAGCATCTCCGCGCGTTGCTCAGCGGTGAGGCTTCCCTTTTCGACAAATTTACCGAGTGACTTCTCGATCGCAGCCATTCCCTTTTGCAGAAACTCGTCCGCCGCTTCCTTCACGATTGTCGGATAGCCGGCCATCGCAGAAACTTGAGCAATGCCGGATCCCATCAATCCACAGCCCAGAACGCCGACCTTACGGATTACTTCGGTCATCGAGCTGCCTCCACAATCATCGCGATTCCCTGGCCTCCACCGATGCACGCCGTCGCCAATCCGTACTTCTTCTTCCTTCGTCTGAGTTCGTACAACACCGTCATCACCAGCCGCGTTCCCGTTGCGCCTAGTGGGTGCCCCAGCGCGATAGCGCCACCATTGACGTTTACTTTGTCTCGATCGAGTTCGAGCGCCTTTTCGACTGCCAGATACTGCGCAGCGAACGCTTCATTGACCTCCACGAGATCGATATCGGCGAGCTTCAGGCCTGCTTTTTGCAGTGCAATTTTCGTCGCCGGCACCGGTCCGATTCCCATGATCTCAGGCGGCACACCGGCTATACCCCAACTCACGATGCGTCCGAGCGGTTCTGACTTCGCACGTTCCGCCGTGGTGACAACGACCGCTGCTCCACCGTCCACAATGCCGCTCGCGTTTCCCGCGGTGACGAAACCGTCTTTAGCAAAAGCAGGTTTGAGCTTTGCCAGACTCTCGACCGTCGTGCCGGGACGCATGTGATCGTCCTGTCTGAGGTTTTCGACAGGCTCGACCTCGTCACGAAACCGCCCGGCGTCCCAGGCTGCTTGCGCAAGCATTTGGCTTCGCACAGCGTATTCATCCTGAACTTCACGAGTGATCTCGTAATTCCGCGCCAGAGTCTCAGCGGTAGCAGCCATGGAACAGCCGCAGTAGGTGTCCAGCAGAGCCACCATCAGCGAGTCTTCCATTTTGCCCTGGCCCAGTTTGAATCCCCAGCGAGCGCCACGAATCACATGAGGCGCCTGACTCATGGATTCCATGCCGCCGGCCAGAACGACGTTCGCCTCGCCCAGTTCGATGAGCTGCGCCGCCGAAATGATGGATTGAATGCCGGACCCGCACAGGCGGTTCAGCGTAAGCGCCGGAACCTCCACCGGCAATCCCGCCTTCAATGCTACGTGACGCGCGCCGTACAAGGCGTCGCCGGAGGTTTGAAGGGCGTTGCCGAAAATCGAATGATCGAAATCCTGAGGTGAAAAACGCGATTGCGCTATTGCTGCCTTCGCTGCCATGGCGCCAAGATCCAATGCACTGTAATCGCGCAATGCGCCGCCGTATTCACCCATCGGCGTACGTTTCGCGGCGACGATGACGATTTCCTTCATGCTCAAAATTATAGCTGCCGCGTTATCCTTTTTGCTTATGGCAGATTTCCTACAGGCGCTCGAAAGCCGTGTGCTCATCTGCGATGGCGCGATGGGCACGATGCTTTACAGCAAAGGCGTTTTTATCAGCCGATGTTTCGACGAACTGAATATCTCGAGCCCTCAGCTCGTGCGCGAAGTCCACACCGATTACATCAAAGCCGGCGCCGACATCATCGAAACGAACACTTTCGGTGCGAACCGGACAAAACTGATGTCACATGGCCTTGTGGAACACATGCGCGAGATAAACCTGCAAGGGGCGCGCATCGCGCGACAGGCGGCGGGAACCGCTGTTTTTGTGGCGGGGGCGATTGGTCCACTGGGTGTCCGTATCGAGCCGTGGGGCAAGATGTCGATCGACGAAGCGCGCGGCTTGTTCCAGGAACAGGCGCAGACGCTGCTCGATGGCGGCGTCGACTTGTTCATGCTTGAAACGTTCTTCGACCTGAACGAGGTTTACGCAGCCATTCGTGGTGTTCGCGAGATCTCCGACCTGCCGCTGGTCGTGCAGATGTCGGTGGAAGACGACGGAAACAGCCCCGAGGGTACACCGCCGGAAGTCTTCGCCAGGCGTCTGGACGAGTGGGGAGCCGATGTAATCGGGTTGAATTGCAGTGTCGGGCCGCAGGTAATGCTGGATGCAGTCGAGCGCATCCAGAGCGTTACGCCGAAGAAATTATCAGTGCAGCCCAATGCAGGCAAACCGCGGAACATCGAAGGACGGAATATCTACTTATGCTCACCGGAATATATGGCGTCGTATGCGAAGAGGTTTATTCAGCATGGCGTGAAGATCGTGGGTGGTTGCTGCGGGACGACTCCGGAGCATATTCGGGCCATTCGCGGTGCAGTGGGCGGTGAACGTACTCCAAACATTGGCGCGGGCCGGCCCTCACCCAGCGCTTCGCGCGTCCCTCTCCCGGAGGGAGAGGGTGGGGATCGGAGACGGTCGGTTCCTCTTGAAAAGAAGTCGCGCCTGGGAGCAAAGCTTGCGCGAGGGGAATTCGTAAACATCGTCGAGATGATTCCGCCGATCGGACACGATTACGGAGAAGCGATCGAGAGAGCAAAGTACCTTCAGGCCCATCGCGTCGACGCGATCAACGTACCTGACGTCCCTCCATCCAGCGCGCGGATGAACGCGCTGTCGCTGGCAATTCTTCTGGAGAGATCGACCGAGCTCGAGAGCCTCGCACATTACACATGCCGCGACAAGAACCTGCTCGGAATGCAGGCCGACCTGCTCGGCGCCTATGCGCTTGGAGTTCGAAATCTTGTTTTGACAACCGGCGATCCTCACCACATGGGCGACTACATAGATGCCACGCAGGTGTTTGACGTCGATTCCGTCGGCCTGACAAACATGGTCCGGCGGCTCAACGACGGCATCGACGTAGGCGGAAAATCAATTGGCAAACCCACGGGTTTCGTGGCCGGCGTGGAAGCAAATGCCGTCACTATTACCAATGACGCGGAGCAACTCGGGCGCTTTAAGTACAAAGTCGAAGCGGGGGCAGAGTTTGCGCTTACGCATCCGGTCTTCGATACGGCGCTGTTCGAACGTTTTCTAAGTTGTATTCGGAATTGCAGAATCCCGATCATCATCGGCATCGTGCCGCTTCCGAATTTCAAAACTGCGGAATTCATGCATTACGAAGTGCCTGGCTGCAGCGTTCCTTCCACAATTCTCGAGCGCATGCAGCAGGCGGAATCGAAGGGACCGGATTTCGCGCGTGCTGAAGGCATCGCCATCGCGCGTGAGATTCTTAACACGGTTCGGCTGATGGTCCAGGGAGTACAGATCCATGGTCCGTTCGACCGATATGAAACGCCTCTGGAGATTGTGTCATGAAGCAGATTCTCTTCCTCCTGTTCCTCGCCGTGCCCGCCTTCGGTCAAGCGAACAAAGCGGCCCTCTCCAAGCCCGCAAGCCTGAATGAACGCGCGCCTGCTGTATACAAGGCCAGGTTCGATACCAGCGCGGGTGTATTCGTCATCGAAGTCCGTACCGAGTGGGCGCCGAGAGCCGCAGACCGTTTCTACAATCTGATCAAGAACGGATACTACGACGGCTGCCGATTCTTCCGCGTCATGCCGGGCTTCATGGTGCAGTTTGGGATCAATGGTGATCCCGCTGTCCAAAACCACTGGCAGAACGCCACGATTCGTGACGAACCCGTGAAGCAGGGAAATACGCGGGGCTTCGTCAGTTTCGCAAAGAGCTCGTTGCCGGACAGTCGCACGACGCAGGTCTTCATCAATTTCGGCGACAACTCGCGACTCAATCGCGACGGCTTCGCCGTGTTCGGCAAGGTCATCTCCGGGATGGACGTCGTGGACAAGATATACAGTGGCTACGGCCAAACGCCGGACCAGGGGAGGATCCAGAAAGAAGGAAACGCTTACCTCACCAGGAGTTTCCCGAAACTCGACTACATCAAGAAAGCGACGGTTGAAAAATGAAACCTGGAACATACGCCAAATTTGAAACGACGCTGGGTAACTTCACGATTGAGTTGTTCGAAGAACAGGCGCCGAATACCGTGGGCAATTTTGCGAAGCTCGCCGAAAAGAATTTTTACGACGGCGTGATTTTCCATCGAGTGATCGATGGCTTCATGATTCAAGGGGGCGACCCGACAGGTACCGGCCGAGGCGGGCCCGGATACCAGTTTGCCGACGAGTTTCATCCCGCGCTGAAGCACACTACTGAAGGCATGCTTTCAATGGCCAATGCAGGTCCGAACACCAACGGGAGCCAATTCTTCATCACGCTCGCACCCACGCCGCATCTGGACAACAGGCACGCTGTGTTCGGAAAGGTCGTTGAAGGGATGGACATCGTTCGAAAGATCGGGAAGGCACCGACCAAACCGGGTGACCGTCCGGTCGCGGACGTCGTCATGAAGACAGTGCGCGTGGAGCGAGTGGCGGCGACTTAACTACTCTTGATGGCGGCGCCCTGCCGGGCTTGCATTCGCTCCGCTCATCGACGAGCCATTTCGCGGACAAAGTCGCGGGCGTCGTAGCCGGACGGAACGACTTCGACGCCTAATTCGCGCTCGACGTCCTTCATCGTGAGGTCATCGAGAAACAGGTAGTCGTCGCCGATCATCGACTCCGCAGGCAGGACAACGAAATCTCCATGAACGTTGCCCTTTAAGGCGGAAATAAAATCACTGCCGGTCAGCAGGCCGGCTACGCCGATGCCCCCGCCCCAGAACCTGCTCTCGACTCCGACAACCTTCAGATCCATCCCGAGCCGATCGACCGAGTCCTTCAGGTACGGATAGAAGACCTTGCCGGTGCACACGGTCCCACGTGCGCGTCCTTTTGGTTTGGTCCGCAGTGCCTTACTGAACTGCGTAAGGAACGTGCGAACCATTCCGACGCCGTTCTCCATTTGTGGAAAGTCGGTGTAGTGGCCGGCAGACGGGATCGCCGCGCCTGCCATGATGTAGATCTCATCCCCCAGAAAAGCAAAGGGCGTTCCGAGCCTGCGTTTCAGTTTCTTTTGAATCGGAGTCACATGTGCGATGAGATCGCGCGCGTACTCGGGCGTGAAGGGCCGCAGTTTCGGAAGATTCTGTCTATGGTCGGTCAGCCCCACAGGGACGATGGCAAGCGACACCACGCCCGGATGAAACGCAAGCAAGTCGTCGATCGTGCGTTCGAGGTGCACACCGTCGTTGAGGTCCGGGCAAAGCACAACCTGGCCATGCATCTGTAATCCGGCTTTGGCCAGCCGCTCGATTTTCGCCATAAACCCGTCGTACTCATCGATACCCAGCAACGTCCGTCGCAGCTCCGGCTCTGTCGCATGAACGGACACATAGAGGGGCGACAGGCGCTGATCGATGATCCGCTGCATCTCTGCCTCGTCTACGTTCGTCAATGTCAGGTAATTTCCGAACAGAAACGACAGCCGATAATCTTCGTCCTTGATGTGCAACGACCGTCTCACGTTCTTCGGATTCTGGTGCACGAAGCAGAACACGCACTGGTTCTTGCATGTCATCGGCTCGATCGCCTCGAACTCGACTCCAAACGATTCCCATTCGCGACGCACGAACGTGATCTTTCGGTCCTGCGTCTGAATGGTAGTCCGGCGTCCGATATTCGCCGCATTGAACTGAAAGTCGATGACGTCCAGGAGAGGCTTGCCATTCAACTCATGAATTTCGTCACCCGGCTTGAGCCCGATTCGCGCCGCAAGCGAGGCAGGCTCGACGGATACAACCCGCACCTTTTGAGTCTCGGCTCCACGATGCGCAGGAGCGTCCCGATATTCATGGACGGCCTTACTCACATAAGCTGAGGATGAAAACTGCTTCTTGGTGTTACTCATTGAAATGCCACTGACGCAGGCCGCGGACAAGGTAGTGGATGCCTGAAAACGCCGTCATAAGACCCGTCGTGTAGAAAAGGACGTTCAGCTGCGGAACGGTGATGTTTTGCCAGTTCGTATAAAGAACCGCGAAAACCGTCAGCACCTGCAACACGGTGCTCGCCTTACCGTACGGAGTCGGCGTAAAAACCCGCCAGCCGACCATGAGAACGACGATCAGCGACACGAGCAGAATGAAGACATCCCTGAATATGATGATGATCATCAGCCAACGCGGAATGGTGTTCAAAAACTCCATTTGAGGGAGAGACAGGATCACGATCGAGGATGTCATCAGGAGTTTGTCGGCCAGCGGATCCAGCACGGCTCCGATCGAAGTTTTTTGACCGAACCGCCTTGCAATAATTCCA
>Ga0137423_1000624_pt1 | contig 10880 bp, 9 predicted proteins | sample EasRivERMZT600_2_FD_102326 | JGI IMG/M metagenome (GOLD analysis project Ga0137423, IMG submission 102326) | Soil microbial communities from meander-bound floodplain in the East River, Colorado, USA - East River MetaG ERMZT600_2 | ecosystem: Environmental > Terrestrial > Soil > Floodplain ...
AAGCATCGTCATTACGGCGACGGCTTTGGAGGCGCGTGCGGAAACCCACAAGGATGAGGTTTACAAGAGGACGCTGTTCTCGCGAGATGATCAACTTGTCGCGGAATCAGCGCTCTACATCCCGGACGACGGCACTTTTGAGTTGAAAGATCCGACGCGGTCGTACGGGTACGAGGGCAAAGCGTCGATGCAATTGACGCGATACCTCTCGCTAAACGCAGGGCTGACGCAAGTCACAAATTCGTTTTACCGCAACACCGCGCCACGGATTTACGTCGATAGCGCACCTCACCGGGTTGCCAATGCGGCCATCACGTTTTCTCGCGGTCGGAGTTTATTCGGCTCCCTGCGTTATCGTCACGCCGGCAGCTACCGTCTGGACGGGCTGGATCCCTCAATACGCGCCTCGGGCCTCGATGTAGTGGATCTTTCGGTGATGAAGTCTGTTGGCCGATGGATCGACGTGAGTCTCAGCGTTGATAACGTGACCAATAAGTCCTACTACGAAACACAGAATCTCTTTGAGTCCCGGGTCGCTCCCGGTGCAGCCGCGGTCGAACGCATACATGGCACCCCCGGTTATCCGACCGGGTTTACTGCGGGCGTGATTCTTCATTTATTTCCCACTGAGGAATGAGAACTGCCATCTCCACGGTGGAGGTTTTATATGCAAGGCGCACATATTCTGAATCTGGGACAGGAGGCGCCCCGCAATAATACGGAGCCGCCACGAGAAGAAGACGAGTTAACACAGACCCGCGACCTGATCGAGCAAACACAGACCGATGTGCGGCGCACGCGGATACTGCTGGAGCAGCAACAGCAGGAACACGAGTCCCATCAAAGACGAACGAAGAGACTCACAGTTGTACTTGCAGTGCTCATCGCTCTTCTCGGCGTAACATGGTTGCTCGTATATCCCACACTGAGAGACCGGGACGAATCCATCGCCAGGATGCTTGGGCTGCAAAACACCACAAGCGCGCTCGGCGAACGCATGGAATCAGTCGAGGGCGGCCTCAGCACGGTGACTACTGGTTGGCCTGCGCTTATTAAGAATATGAACACGCTCCAGGACGGCATGGAGTCCGGCCTGGCTGCCGCTCAAAATCACGCGACGCAGGTCGGACAGCGCATTAAACAGGACGTGAACCGCACCATGCAGTCGGTTCAGTCCAGGATAGCGGGAGTGGAATCCAATCAAAGGGAAGCTGCGGAACGCGTCAACCAGCTTCAGGGACAAGTCGCGGGATTGCAGCGTGAACTGACCGCGATACGCGCGGAAGCAGTGTCGTCCACCCAAACGATCAAAGCGCTTCGGGAAGCGCAGCAGACCAGCACAACGGAACTCTCCGGGTTGAACAAGAAGATCGCGACCAGTCAGGCATCGCTCAATACGCTGAACACCCGACTGGATCGCAAACGCATCGAGTTCAATCTTCCAGGGAAGCAGGCACGCTCCATCGCGCCCGGCATCCACTTCACGGTGCGTCGTATCGACGGCGGAAAGCAGGAAGTCGATGGAACGCTGCAGGTCGGACCGGACAGCAAAAACGTAACGATCCGCGCTCAGGGAGTTCAGAAGCCGGTCGTTTTCTATATGTCGAATGAGTCGCGTCCGGTCGAACTGGTGTTCACGCAGGTTTCGAAGAAAGAGATATCGGGCTACGTCTTGATGCCTACCCCGTCGTCGGAATAAAAAAAGGGACGAGGGGTCTGACCCCTTGTCCCCTACTGTACGCAATTGCTCAGTTTCCTCTCCCGCATTCCGCGACAATCTACATCTATGAGGATTGGGATCATTGGTTCGGGGAAAATGGGAAGTGGGCTCGGGCGACTCTGGGCCAAGCGCGGACACTACGTAAAGTTCAGCTACTCTCGACGGCCGGAAAGGTTACTGGAACTTGCACAAGAGATCGGCTCTCATGCGAGTCAGGGCACACCTGAAGAAGCGGCCCGTTCCGGAGATATTTTGCTTCTCGCCGTTCCCTGGGCCTCCCTCGGGGACGCGCTTACAGCCGCCGGACCTCTTGACCGAAAGATCGTCATCAGTTGCGTCAATCCGCTCGGACCCGGGGGTCTCGAGGTGGGCTTAACGACCTCTGCGGCGGAAGAGATCGCGAAACTTGCTCCCGGCGCCTTTGTGGTTGAAGCTTTCAATACGATCTTCGCCGGTATTCTTCATTCGCGAGCACACTTGTTCGGCAACAACACGCCGACGGTTTTTTACTGTGGTGACGACCGCAACGCGAAGGCCACGACGGCAGCGCTTATCAGGGATGCCGGTCTTCACCCTGCGGACTCGGGACCTTTGCAGAATGCTCGTTATATCGAGCCTCTCGCCATGCTCATGATGGAGCTGGGCTATTCGCAGCGGCTGGGTTCGGACATCGCCATGCGCCTCATGAACCCAGCCGGCGCCACGGAGCTGGTAAAAAGCGCCGTGATGCTCGCCAGAAGGTTTGTGGTGACCTTTGCGGGCGATCATTCGGGCGATCATTCCGCATCGGCAGACGAAGATGTGTTGGCGGAAGATGTCGTCGCATACCTCCCCTACAGTCGTTACCCGGTCCGGGGCCGGGAAAAATTCGAGGCTCAGATGAAGGACTTCAGATCGGCATTCGCGCACTTCGAATGCGACATCGACGAGGTTATTGACGATGGCATGCGTGTCGTCGTGCGATGGACCTGGCGCGGAACTCATACCGGAGTGTTATTAGGCATCCCTCCTACGCATCGAAGAATCGAGTTCAGTGAAACTCATCACCTTCGGATTGCCGGTGGCCGCATCGCTGAAGATCACGTTTCTGCAAACCTGATAGACCTGCTGCACCAGCTCGGCGAGACGCAATTTGTCGAACATGAAATGCAAGCGCGATAGAGCGCAGCCATCAAGCAATAGCCGGATGCGGACTAATGAAAGGAAAACACATGCTCAAGAATACAAAAGAAATGCAAGCGTATGACACGATAACTCCAAACCTCCCGCTTGGTCTCTCGATCGAAATCCGCGAGGAACTCGTGCAACACCTGAACCAGACACTCGCGGATGCTATGACCCTGCGGGATCTCTACAAAAAGTGCCATTGGCAAGTCGGCGGAGCGACCTTCTACCAGCTTCATCTTCTCTTTGACAAACACCATGCCGCACAATGCGAGCTGATCGACGAAATTGCGGAACGTGTGCAGACCCTGGGTGGGATCAGCATTGCATTGGCTCACCACGTATGCGAAACAACAATGATCCCCCACGGCCCACGCGGCCGGGAAGAAGTACGTGCACAAATCACACGGTTGCTTGAAGCCCACGAGTTGATCATCAAAGAAGCCCGACGGTCCGCGCACCGCGCCCAGGAACTTGGCGACGACGTAAGCAACGATCTCCTCGTCAGCGGCGTGCTCCGCACAAATGAAAAGCAGGTGTGGGTTCTATCCGAACATCTGGTGGCCATGCCGGGAATCGAAGGGACCGCACGATGACCCCGGCAAGGTGAGAATTATGGTGTGATCAAGGCTTCATGCTGGAAGCTCTCAAGCCGGCCCTTGACCACATCCCACTGGACGACGCTCCACCAGGCTTTCAGATAGTCGGGACGCCGGTTCTGGTACTTAAGATAGTAGCTATGCTCCCACACATCGCAAGCCACCAGTGCTGCCTTTCCGTGTAACAGCGGGCTGTCTTGATTGGGCAAGCTCATAACCTCCAGCTTCCAGCTCTTGAGATCGATCGCCAGAAAGGCCCATCCCGAACCAAATACTTTGGTTGCTGCTTCGGTCAGCTTTTCCTGGAGGTTATCGAACGAACCGAAATCGTTCTTGATTGTTTCCGCGAGCACACCATCGGGCTTTGCGCCATTCGGCGGACCAATAACCTTCCAGAGCAATGTGTGATTCGCGTGCCCCCCGCCGCTATTGCGGATCGCGTCGCGAATCCCTTCCGGTAATTCGTTCAGGTGCTCCAGAAGATCCTCAATCGTCTTGTTTTCAAGCTGGGGATGATTCGCGAGCGTCTTATTGAGCAGGTCCACATAGCCCTGGTGGTGCTTGGAGTGATGCAGCCGCATCGTCTGTGCGTCAATCCAAGGCTCTAATGCATCATAGGCATAACCTAAAGCCGGAAGCTGATAAATCATGATTCATTGCCTTTCTAAACGGCTGCGCTATCGGGTTTGCATTCGCTGCCGCTCATCATCAGTCTCAGTGCCACAGATCGTTGCTGGCACTCTGGCAAGTAATCCAAAACAAATCTGCTCAGAATTGCACAGATTGTTTACCACTCCGATTGCGACAATTCGGATTCAAGTCTCGAATTTCCCCGAAATACTTCCGAAGGAGGATTTGTTCTATGACAGTTATGTCACGACATGATTTTTCCGTGCTGCAAGACCGTGTCAACCGCATTTTCCGTGAGTCGTACAGTCCCGAAGGCCCGCAAGAGGCGTTGACCACCAGCAATTTCGCGCCGTTGGTCGACGTCTACGAGGACGAACACAACATTACTATTAAGATTGAAGTGCCCGGCATCGACGAAAAAGACATTGATGTCAGCATCGAGAACAACACGCTCACCGTTCGCGGCCAGCGCATGTTCGAGAAGGACGAGAAAGAAGAGAACTTCCACCGCGTCGAGCGGAACTATGGAAGTTTCACCCGCTCGTTCACGCTGCCCAATACCGTGGATCCGGAGCAAATAAGCGCCCATTCCGACAAAGGCGTGCTGAAGATCCAGCTGGCCAAGAAGACGGAAGCCAAACCTAAGCAGATTAAGGTGACCGTCCAGACGGCGGATGCCAAGAGCCCCGTCAAGGCGGCGTGATCCCCCGCAAACCGCACGTAGTACCCTGGCCGGAACCAGGCCTCGCCGCATCGGGCTTGGCGAGGCTGCCCGGCCTCGGCCACTCCAAGTCCACCACCAGAGACATCGAATCGTCCGATGAAGACATATCAACAGAGCGTTGATGAAGCGCTGTCTGCGCTCGGCACAGACGGTCGTCGCGGCTTGAGTGCGGGAGAAGCTCGGGCGCGGCTCGACAAGTACGGCAGAAACGAGTTGACGGCGGAGAAACCCATTCCTCAATGGAGGAAGTTCCTCGCCCAGTTCGAAGACGTGCTCGTCATCCTTCTGCTCGCTGCAACCGTGATTTCAGCAGGACTGTGGCTGTATGAGCGTGAATCGGCATTGCCCTACGAAGCGATGGCGATCTTTGCAGTCGTGCTGCTGAACTCGATCATGGGGTACATCCAGGGGGCGCGAGCAGAGCGAGCGGTGGCGGCATTGCGCCAGATGTCGGCGGCGCACGCCAACGTCATTCGGGACGCTGCGCGACAGAGCATCACGGCGGCTGAACTCGTGCCCGGAGACATCATCCTCATCGAAGAAGGCGACACCATTCCGGCCGATGCCCGGCTGACGGAGTCCATCGCGCTCCAAACCGCGGAGGCGGTGTTGACGGGCGAGAGCTTGCCGGTGCAGAAGGGTACGTTCCCGATTACGGAAGATGCCGAACTCGGCGAACGTCACAACATGATCTTCAGCGGCACGGCAGCGACTTATGGCCGGGGCCATGCAGTGGTCGTGGCGACGGGAATGCAGACCGAAATAGGACGCATCGCCGGGATGCTCAGAGAAGCCCCGCCAGAAACCACTCCGCTGCAAAAAGAACTCGGCCGCCTCGGCAGACTGCTGGGAATAATCGTTGTTGTTATCGCCGTCGTGATGATCGCAACGATCATCTTCGTCCAGGACGTCAGCGGTTTCTCTGCCATTTTTGACGTGCTCATTCTAGGCGTCGCGCTGGCCGTGGCGGCCGTACCGGAAGGTTTGCCTGCAATAGTGACAGCCGTTCTCTCTCTCGGCGTTCAGCGTATGGCGAAGAGGAATGCGATCGTGCGGCATCTGGCGGCGGTCGAGACGCTCGGCTCGGCGAACGTCATCGCATCTGACAAGACCGGCACTCTGACGAAGAATGAGATGACGGTGCGGGCCGTCGTCACCGCGACCGGTCGCGTAAGCATAGGCGGCATGGGTTACGCTCCCACCGGCGAAGTGCGGCAAGAAGGAAGTGAGGCGGCGGGTGGCGCGATGGACGGCCCACTCCGGTTCGAGTTCCTTCGCGTTCTCACCGCCGCCGACCGCGACAATAACGCAGTGCTCCAGGAGCGAGACTCGCGATGGACCGTACTGGGCGACCCGACCGAAGGAGCGTTGATTGTCGCGGCGCGCAAAGCCGGGTTGGAAGATCAGGCGCTCAGCGCACGCTTCGCGCGCGTCGCCGAAGTTCCGTTCTCGTCCGAGCGCAAACTGATGAGTACGATTCATACGGACACCGAACACCAGGAGACCCTGCTCGCTTTCACCAAAGGCGCGCCCGACGTGCTGCTGGGGCGCTGTTCGCAGGAGCTCTCCGGAGAAGAGACCAGGCCCCTGACGCCGGAACGCCGGGTAGAGATTCTCAAGACCAATGAAGGATTGGCTGGTGAAGCTTTGCGCACGATCGGCGTCGCCTGCCGGTCTTTGCCGAAGGATGGATTCAAGCTTGAAGGGGTTGACGGAAGCGTCGAGCAGGAACTCGTTTTCCTGGGAATAATCGGCATGATTGACCCGCCGCGCGAGGAGGCGAAGAACGCGGTGAAGCGCGCGAAGGGCGCCGGCATCCGCCCGATGATGATTACCGGCGATCACCCGAAGACCGCAGCGGTAATCGCCGCCGAACTCGGCATTTCCGCTGATGGACGAGTCATCACAGGCGCGGAGCTTGAGAAGATGCCGGATGAGACGCTGGACCAGGTAGTTCAGGAAGTGTCCGTCTATGCGCGCGTGAACCCCGAACACAAGCTGCGAATCGTGAAGGCGCTGCAGCGTGGAGGCGCGACAGTGGCGATGACGGGCGACGGAGTGAACGATGCCCCGGCCTTGAAGACTGCGGATATCGGAGTAGCGATGGGCATCACCGGAACCGACGTCTCCAAAGAAGCGGCCGACATTGTGCTGGCGGACGATAACTTCGCTACGATCGTCACCGCTGTCGAAGAGGGACGCGCGATCTTCTCGAACATTCGTAAATTCCTGCGTTATCTGCTTTCATCAAACATCGGGGAAGTGATGACGATGTTCTTCGGTGTGGTGCTTGGAGACAAGATCGGCTTGCCGAAGGAAGGTGGCCTGGTGGTGTTGCCGCTGCTGGCGACGCAAATGCTCTGGATTAATCTCGTGTCGGACGGCGCTCCGGCGTTCGCGCTGGGAGTTGATCCTGCGGATTCAGGCGTTATGACGATGCCGCCGCGATCGCGGGGTGAAGGGGTGTTGACTCGACGCATGTGGGCCGGCATCTTCCTCGTCGGCACGATCATGGCTGCGGGTACTCTGCTCGTGCTGGATGCCAGCCTCCCCGGCGGCATGATCGAAGGATCAGGCAATATGCGTTACGGGCAGACGATGGCTTTTACGACGCTGGTGTTCTTTTCGCTCTTCACCGTTTTCAACGCACGTTCGGACGAGCGAAGCGCATTCAGCGGGATGTTCTCCAATGGGTGGCTCTGGGGAGCGGTCCTGTTGTCGCTTCTGCTGCAGGCGGCGGTCATTTACCTGCCTTTGTTGCAGCAAGCGTTTTCGACTGTCAGCCTGAGCTTCGGTGACTGGCTTCGCTGCGCAGCAGTGGCAAGTTCGGTGCTGTGGCTACGCGAATTAAGCAAGCTGGTCACACGCAACCCCGCCAATAGTGGGCAATTGTAGACCTGGACTCAAGCGGAGGAATGGAAAAAGTATTCGAAAGAGTTGTCTGATATCGGATTGGCGGCCGCCAGTGCGGCGCGTAAGAAGGACTTGGCCGGTGTTTTGGCTGTGGGCGACCAGCTCGTGGTCAACTGTGAAGGCTGTCACAAGGCATACAAACCGGATATGCCCTCAGAAGGCGTGCTTCATCCACATTACAGATAGTTAGAACAAGCTCCACGACCCGGCCGCCAGGGCGTGGAGGCTCGCGCTTCGCGCCGTCTGTGCAGCGGGCTTAAACCCTCTGCGCCGCGGCGCGGCCGCGGCTTATTTCTTGTTTCGCGTTGCGAGGTCATAGATGAGACCGGCTACACCGCCAGACAAGGCACCTATTCCAGCGCCTTTTTTTCCGCCTGCGACAGCGCCGATGGCCGCGCCCGCTCCGGCACTGCCGCCTATTATCAGAATCTCCTTTTGTATTGACCGCTTACTCTTACCAGCGGCCGGGGCCGGTGCCGGACGCCGCTCCACGACACGCGGCTGTGACTCGACAAAGGACTGACGCGACAGTTTCGTGTCCGAAAGCTCAAGAGGCGTAATCTCAATGCCATCCCGCATGAAGACCTGATGCTCGCCCTCGATAGGTTGATGCGGAATAATCAACTGCACTTGTCGCCCGTCGTCCAGTGTAGTGGGAACGACGGTCGCCTTGATCTTGCCGTCTTCTGTTGTGATGTCTTCCACATAAGCGCCCTTCAAGCCGTATTTCCCTTCGATCGCCGAGGGATCGTAATCGGCATCGGCTTTTCCACAGCCCGACAGCGCGAGCGTGCCGCTCAAGACTAGTCCGAGAATTACTTTCATTTCTTACAGCCTCCATTAATTAATCTGACCACTCGTGGAGAGTGCCTCTTCTAGTCATGAACCGCTGTGCAATAGAGAACACCCGATGAGTTGCAGAACGAGGCGGGAGACTCACCAGGCTTGCCGCTCAACGGAGTAGACTGAAAGAAAGAGAATATTGGTCACCTGGCAGCGGCCTGCCAGTTTCGGCCAGGTGCAGAAGAAAGTTTTTATGCGACGGCTTGTCATTTTGACTGTAGTCGCCGTTGCTGTCATCGCATTGATTTTAGCCGTTGTTTTCGCCCGGTTTGATGTGAACACTCCGCGCACAGATTCAAACCGAAATGGAGCAGCGGCTGGGTCGAAAAGTCGTGCTTGGCAATTTGCAACTCAAACTCATACCGCCACGCTTGCGTGTGGAGAATCTGGCGATATCCGAAGATCCTGCCTTCGGAAGACACACACCGTTCCTTAGCCGCGGTGAACTTGTGATTCCCGGACTCATAACCGGCACTTTCGAGAACCCGAAGTTCGAATTCGATATGGAGCAACTTGGTGTGATGCGGCGGCTGAAAGGGATCCTGCCAACCTCCGACAATCCTTTCGGCGTGCTCGGGACTCTTTTTGGGCACGACAAACAGAAGAACAAAACAAAGCCGCCGTCGCAGGGTCCATCCAAAGGTCTTGATAAATTCTTTGGCAAGCTTCCGGGTGGCAAGGAGAACTAAGCGGAACGGGTTTAGTCGTGCAGAACTATCTTTCCGCTCGGTGCAGTCAGACTACTTGGCAGCCGGTGGTGGCGTTACCCGCTTCCCCTCACGGAGCAGCGCATGGTGCACTCGCTGTTTGAAGCGCCATCCGCGGGCTGTCCGGACGTAGGTGTCCTCATAATACCCGTCGTACTCGATCTTGTTGGGATCGCCGCCGAGACCGATCATGAGCATGTCGACAGTGCCCGATGCTCCCTCCGCCGTTGGTGTGATGATGTGGTTTGCATAGAGGTGACGGACGCCCTGTACGATCCACCCGACGTTCTTGCAGCCGCGTGATCCACCGCCCGACACCTCGGCGAGCCGCTCGCGTCCCTGGATCGGCGCGCCAGGCTTGCCGTTGAACGAGGGAATGAACGCACCGTCGGGAGTGAACAGGTCCGCATAGTCGTACCCGTTGTTCGAGCATGTGTCGATCGCCCGCGCATACTTCGCCACGAGCTGCTGAATCTCGATATAGTCGAGCGCTGTCAGCTCGCGGGGCGCGGACGCCGAAGGAGTTTGGGCGCCCGCAGCGCGGGAGGCAACCGCGCACATGGCGATGATGACGACGAATGCAAGCCGCTTCCACATATTTGCAATCCTTTCGAGAGATGGCCAGATCGGTATTTCAAATAGTCGATCAAGAGTATACTGCGCCGGCTTTCAGCTATCCTGATCGGTAGTCAGTTATGGAAAAAGACACTAGCTGTCCCAAATGCAAAGCAGCGATGACGTTCCAGGGAGTCAAATCCGTCGGAGCTGGAAACTCGCGTCTCTACAACGTCGAGGTCTATCTCTGTTCCAAATGCGGATGTAACGGTCGATACGATGAGAGCTCCCAGAAAATAGTTGAGATCACATATTAGATGTCATAATCGGTGCCACTAAATGCTTTCACAAACGTGAGGGGACGGGATGCGCGACAAAGGCAAACGGATCGCCCTGGCTGGAGCGCTTTCGATATTTTTCAGCGCCGCCGTGGCAGCCGCCGATCTGAGGCTCGTGGACGCGGCTCGAAACCAGGACCCTCAACAGGTACGCACGCTGTTGAACCAGCGCGTGGACGTCAACGCCCGGTCGGGTGACGGCTCCACCGCTCTCCTCTGGGCCGCGCATTGGAACGCGGTGGATACAGCAGCTCTCCTGATTCGTGCCGGCGCCGACCCGAACGCCGCGAATGACTTCCGCATGACGCCGCTCTCCCAGGCATGCACCAACGGCAGCGCGCCGTTCGTCGATCTTCTCCTGAAAGCCGGCGCCAATCCGAACACGCCGGTCGCAACCGGTGTGCCTCCCATCATGACTTGCGCCAGAAGCGGAAGCCTCGACGCTGTTCGCCGCCTCGTCGCGGGCGACGCCGACGTGAATGCAAAGGAGCCTTCGCAGAATCAAACGGCATTGATGTGGGCAGCGGCCGAACATCACCCCGAAATCGTTCGAACGCTCATCGATGCGAAAGCCGATCTGCGGGCGCGCACCAGAGGCGGATTCACCCCGCTGCATTTTGCCGCACGCGAAGGCGACATCGAGAGCGCCCGGCTGCTGCTGGCTGCGGGTGTGGACATTAATATAAG
>Ga0137423_1000631_pt1 | contig 10820 bp, 10 predicted proteins | sample EasRivERMZT600_2_FD_102326 | JGI IMG/M metagenome (GOLD analysis project Ga0137423, IMG submission 102326) | Soil microbial communities from meander-bound floodplain in the East River, Colorado, USA - East River MetaG ERMZT600_2 | ecosystem: Environmental > Terrestrial > Soil > Floodplain ...
CACCATTGACCGCGATGCTCGACCCCAGCCGAAGGTCATCAAAAACGGATTTGCCGCGGACCTCGATTGTTCGAAATTCCCCGGCGCCGCCGCCCTGGATGCTGTCCTGGATTCTTACGATCGTACCGACTTCTTCAATGATCCCTGTGAACATATGCGGTCAATACGAGATCCGGTCCGGATTGGCCGGCCGACCAGTCTCGCAGGGGAATTGCCTCGGCGAGTCTTTCGATGCCTTTGCCGCCGATGGCTGGAATCTCGCGCCCACCAAGGATTTTCGGCGCGACGAACACGACTATCTTATCAATGATTCCGGCCTGCAAGGCGCTGAAAGCCAGGTCCGGTCCGCATTCCAGCATGAAGCTTTGGATCTCCCGCGTCGTCAGGTCGCGCGCCAGTTGGTCCAGCGTGCCGCGGAATATCAGGGCGCCCGGGAAGTCGGTTATCCGCCCGCGCCGGTCGAGAATGACGGGAACGAGCGTCCGCCGGCGGGGAAGTCCGCTGCGGTCGGTGAGTTGCGGTTTGTCGGCGATGACGGTGCCGCTTCCGGTAACCAGCGCATCCACCTGATGCCGCAGGCCGTGCACCAGGGAGCGCGACTCCTGCGACGTGATCCATTGCGATTCGCCCGAAGCCGTCGCGATCTTTCCATCCAACGTCATCGCGATCTTCAAAATGCCGAACGGTCGCCCCTGGAGCTTGTATGTGATGAAGGCTTCGTTGAGCCTCCGCGCTTCGTCTTCGAGAATGCCGGTCTCGACGGGAATTCCAGCCTCGCGAAGCATCGAGATGCCGGCGCCGTTGACCTTTGGATTCGGATCGGCCATCGCGGTGACGACGCGACCCACGCCTGACTCGATGAGGGCTTTGGCGCACGGGGGAGTACGGCCTTGATGGGAGCACGGTTCCAGGTTGGTGTAAACCGTCGAACCCCGTGCCGCGTCGCCGGCCTGCTCGAGAGCCAGCACTTCCGCGTGCCGTATACCGTCGTAGGTGTACGAACCCTCACCAACGACGCGCCCATCCTTAACGACGACGGCCCCAACCATTACGCCGGGACTGGTCAGCCCGCGACTTTGCTCGGCGAGTTCAAGAGCGCGTCGAATGTAGTGTTCGTCGTTCATGCTATCGGCAAGTGTGAGTATCGTCCCTCTCGGCTTTGCCCATAAAGTCGGAGTCGAGGCTAATTCCCCTCCTTGGCCAAGGGGTGGCTGCGCGATCAAGAAGATTTCGCGAAGCCACCTCCGCATCGCGCAGACGGGGTGGTTGGTTCAATCACCGATTAATCGGACCACCCCGTCCGCTCCCAATATAGTGGCTCCGCGATATTTGCTTTAGGTCGCGTCCACCCCTCCTCACGAGGAGGGGATTGCGCCTGCATCGACTTTTTGTGCAAAGCCCACGCCGTGAGAGGATCGGCCTACGCCGCGAACAATGATTCGACGAAATCGTCCGCGGAGAATTCGATCAGGTCTTCCATTTTTTCACCGACGCCGACGAATCGAATGGGCAACCGCAACTCTTTCGCGATCGCGGTAACCACGCCGCCCTTTGCGGTCCCATCGAGTTTCGTGAGCACCAGGCCGGTCACTCCTGCGCTCTTTGTGAACTCGCGTGCCTGGGTGAGGCCGTTCTGCCCTGTAGTGGCGTCGATCACGAGCAGGACCTCGTGCGGGGCGCCCGGCACCTCGCGTTTTGCGATGCGCGTCATCTTTTCGAGTTCGGCCATCAGGTTGTGTTTCGTATGCAGGCGTCCGGCCGTATCCACGATGACATAATCGATCTTCTTCGATTTCGCGGACTGCAGCGCGTCGTAGAGGACGGCGGAAGGATCCGCATTAGGCTTCTGCTTCACGATAAGCACATCGGCGCGATTGGCCCAGATTTCCAGTTGCTCGATGGCAGCAGCGCGGAATGTATCTGCGGCGCAAAGCATGACCTTCTTGCCGTCGCTTTGAAAGCGGTTCGCCAGCTTTCCGATCGTTGTGGTTTTTCCCACTCCGTTCACTCCGACGATCACGACAACGAAAGGATTGCCTTCCGGAACCTCCGCCGGCGGCTTGTAGTTCACGTTCAGGATTTTTCTCAGCTCTTCCTTGACGGCGCCCCGAAGTTCCTTCGGATCCTGGAGCATCTTTCGCGACATGCGATCCTTGATCGCTTTGATGATGTCGTTCGTGGTCGCAACGCCGATGTCGGCCCCGATCATGATCGCTTCGAGTTGCTCCAGCATGCCGGCGTCGATTTCCTTCTGGCCCTCGACAAGATCCTGGATTTGCTCCGTGAAATTTTCTTTTGTCTGCTGAACGGCCGCCTTGATCTTCTCGAAGACCGTAGGTTCTTTCTTCTTCGGCGTTCCGAACAGAGTGATGAATTCCATCGCTTATTCTTCCTTTAGTTTCCGTTCCATGAGGTCGTGAATGGCGTCCTGCGGTTTTCGGCCTTCATAAAGGACGGAGTACATTTTCTCAGCAATCGGCATTTCGATCTTCAGCTTGCGGGCAAGCGCGACGGTGGACTTCGTGGTTCGGACGCCTTCCGCCACCATCCTCATGTTCGAAAGGACCTCTTCGAGGTTCCGTCCCTGTCCCAGCGCTGTACCAACACGGCGGTTTCGGCTCAGATTACCGTAAGAGGTAAGAATCAGATCGCCCATGCCGGCAAGGCCTGAAACGGTTTCGCGTTTTCCGCCACACGCAACAACGAGCCGCGTGATCTCCACCAGACCCCGTGTGATCAAAGCCGCCGTCGCATTGGATCCGAGGCCGAGACCGTCTACGACGCCGGCCGCAATGGCGATGATGTTCTTCACGGCTGCGGCTATTTCAACTCCGGTCAAATCCGGATTTGTATATAGACGGAAACGCGGGCCGGATAATTCGCCCTGCAGCAACCGCCGAAGGTTTTCATCCTGCGATGCGACAACGAGCGCTGTGGGCTCTCCGCGCGCGACTTCCAGGGCGAATGTCGGGCCCGACATGGCGGCAATCCGGGGCAGGAAGTGTGGTTTCGCGACATCGGCGAGCACTTCCGACATCCGCATCAATGTTTCATTTTCGATGCCTTTGGCTGCGCTCACAAAAACCATGTCCGGATTGACGAGCGGCAACATCTGCGAGAACACCAGCCGGTATACATGTGACGGGGCGGCGATGATCACAATGCCTGCATCGGCCAGGACGTCGCTCATGGAGTTGCTGACGACAACGGAATCGGGAACGCGGATGGCCGGAAGATAGAGCGGGTTCTCGCGCGTTGCGATCATCGTTTCGACGACGTAGGGTTCGTACGACCAGAGCCGAACCTGCTTGCCCTGGCGAGCCATCGTCACAGCCAGCGCTGTGCCCCAGCCGCCCGCGCCGATGATTGCGATGGGTGCGTTCATGGACACTTACAAGGGATATTCCTTCAGCTTCTCATACACGGCGCCGGAAGGTTTCAAGGTGCTCTTGAAGAGGAACACGCGATCGACAGTGAAAGAGCCGAAGTCCTGCTCCTCGAATTTCGATGCGGACGAGACAAGGGACGAATCGATTCGCGTGTCTTTCGCTCGGGCGAGCGTGATGTGAGGGCGGAAGGCTCGCTTTTCTTTTTCGAAGCCCAATCGTTCCATTCGCGTGTCGAGCTGTTCAGCCAGTCCCTCCATCGTCGGAGCTTCCATACCGGCCCAGAACACTCGCGGCGAACGCGTTCCCGGAAAGAAACCGACGCCTCGAACGGTGACGGTAAATGGTTTCCATGTCAGACCGGTGAGCTCGGCATCGATGTCTTCGATGCGCTTTTCCGGAACCTCGCCCACAAACCTTAAGGTGATGTGGATCGACTCCGTCGCCACCCATCGGGCGGTGCTGGTCGAAGCGCGAAGCGCTCGTTGAAGGTCACTCAGCGCCTTGCGGACGTCATTTGGAAGATCAACAGCGATGAAAACTCGCATTTACATTTTCATGAGCTCGCGGCGCACCATATCGAGCGCAGCTTGCGTGGCCTGCCAGCGGACTTTATCCCGGCTGCCGGGATAAAGAAACTGGCGATGCTCCGTCCCGGCCGGAGTGGCCACGGCAATATGCACCGTGCCCACAGGTTTTTCTTTCGAACCGCCGTCAGGACCGGCAATTCCAGTGATTCCGACGCCAATCGACGTCCCGGTGCGCGCGCGGATTCCTTCCGCCAGTCCTCTTGCTACTTCCGGACTGACTGCGCCTTGCATTTCAAGCAACAGCGGCGGAATTCCCGCCAATTCCATTTTCGATTCGTTGCTGTAACAGATCACGCCCGACATGAAATAACGCGAACTGCCGGGAACGTCTGTCAGACGTTCGGCCAGAAGTCCGCCCGTGCATGATTCGGCAGTTGAAATCGTCGCGTTTTTCATGACGAGGTACATGCCGACGACTTCTTCAAGCGACTGCTCCGACCGCGCAAAAACAACATCATCGAGCTCGAGGTCGATCTGGTCGGCGAGCTCTTTTAACACACGCTCGGCTTCTTCACGAGTCTTGCCGCGCGCCGTTAACCGGACTTCGACCTGGCCAGGTTTCGCGAGAACCGTAGTCTCTGGATTCCTGTACTTCGTATAGATCGGCGCAATTCGAGCATCAAGCGTGGACTCCGGAACACATGCCGTACGGAATACACATCGCGCGATCGCGCCGCCGCCGGCCATATCGCGCAGCCTCGGCATGCACGAATCCTCGAACATGGGTTTCAGTTCCGAAGGCGGGCCGGGCAGCAGGATCACGTGGTTCTTGTCCGCGGTAATCCAGAGACCCGGGGCTGTTCCGTTGTTGTTTTGCAGAACATCCGCGCCGGTCGGAACGAGGGCCTGCCTCGCGTTGTTGGCGGGCATCTCCAGGCCGCGCGCTTTAAACCGCCGCTGGAGGCGTTCAAGAATTTCGTCGTTCAGTATGAGCTGCCGCTGCAGCACGCGCGCGACGACTTTGCGGGTCACATCGTCTTCGGTCGGGCCCAGCCCGCCGATGGTGAGAAGGACCGGTGTGCGCGACAACGACTGCCGGACCGCGTGTTCAAGATAGTTCTCGTCGTCGCCAACGATCGTTTTCATCATGACGGGAATGCCCACGGTGTTCAGTTGATCGGTGAGGTAAAGCGAGTTCGTATCCTTGAACCGTGGTGTGAGCAATTCAGATCCGATTGCGATGATTTCCGCCGAGAGCATGGTTATGGCAGCGGTTTTCCCATGATGCCGACGCGGACGCGAAAGAGCGAGCCCGAATCCACCACCATCAGGTTTTCGTGCAGATCGAACGCGAGTCCGACAAGGTTCAACCCGGCCACAACAAGCTCAGGTTTTTTCGGATCGCGAAATCGGAATATTCCACGGCGGCCACGATACGAAGCAACTGCGTAAACGTGTCCCTCAATGTCGAATGCGAGTCCCTGCGGCCTCCCGAGCCCAGTAAAGAATTTTTGCACTTCGCCGGTCGGTGAAACGCGATAAATCGAATCGAAGCTCGAGGTCGTCGGTCCGGCGACGTACAGGTAATCATCGAAGCCGAAGGCGAGGTGATACGCAGCAACGCTCGGCTCGAGCGTCGCGAAAACAAAGATCTCCTTGCTGGGACTGACCTTGAAAATGCTGCCGCTGCGATCGCCGATATAAAGATTGCCGTCGCGATCAAACGCGATCCCGGACGCGATCCCCATTCCCTCCGTAAAAAGTTCGGTATGACCTGCGCGATCGACGCGATAAACATTGCCTTCATAACGGCTCGATACGAACATCTCGCCGTTCAGGTTGAAGGCGATGCCGGTCGCATTCATGATGTCCGTCACGAACGGTGTCACGGCCCCTTTCGATGTGACCTTATAAATGGAAACGGGTGTCTTCTGTCCGCGCCGGCCACTGTATGTGGCGTAGATATTGCCTTCGTGATCGAGAGCGGGATTCGCCACAGGATGCAGGTTCGATCCGAGTTTTTTTCCGATCTCGTATGGGAATGGCCGGCTGGTGTCTCCGTTCGTTGCGACCACCAGCTCGGAGGTGCCCAGTTCAGCGGATGAGTCCGGGACTTTCGCAATGATGTGGTCATTGGATGCCAGCGTTACCTGCGCGCTGAAGTCGCCGAAACGTACTTGTGGCTGAGAGGTGCCCCTGAGTTCGTGGCCGGAATATTCAATAATGACCTCGCCGCCGGGCAGCGCGGCTTTGGGTAAAACGTTTTTGATCGTGATATCAGCCATGTACGTATCGAACCACCAGACTTAATACAGCAAGCGCATACAATCCCGCGGCAACGTCGTCGGCTATGACGCCAAGTCCGCCTTTGAATCGTTCGAAACGTCGAATTGGAAAGGGTTTCACGATATCGAACAACCGAAAAAGTCCGAATCCCAGAAAAATGTAGAAAGCCGAAAGTTGATACCTGCCTGCGGCCATTCCGAACGTGATCATCTGTCCAACGACTTCATCGATAACAATCCGCTGAGAATCGTGCCCCCAAAGATTCTCCACACGTGACGAAGCCCAGATGCCGACGATGAAGAAAAAAATTATAGCATGCAGATAATAAGCTCCGACTTGCAGCCGCTCCATCAAAACGTAAATCAATACGCCGACGATTGATCCTGCGGTCCCCGGCGCTTTCGGCGCGAATCCAGCTCCTCCGGCGGTTGCAATGCCTACGGCGGCCCAGTCACTCGTCTTCACGATGGCCATTCGAGCGGTGGATTTCTTCGGTGGGTCGCTCGTTGGTGGGAACGCTATATTCTCCGCCGGCCCATCGGCCCAGATCGATCAGCTTGCATCGGTCGCTGCAAAACGGACGATACGGGTTGCCGGCGGACTCGGTCTCTTTTTTGCAAGTTGGACACTTCATGGAAGATCAAAGAATCTTTCCGATCAGATCGTATTCCAGGCTTTCCGTTATCTCTACTTCGTAAAACCCGCCGGGCGTCACGTTCTTGTCGCTCGCGTCGTTGATCAGCACTCGCCCGTCGATGTCCGGCGCCTGCGTTTCCATACGGCCCTGCAACAACAAATCGGATTCTTCCGACCGGCCTTCCAGCAGAACTTCAACACGACGTCCAACCATTCCCTGCAGCCGGGCCTTCGAAATCTTCTTCTGTTCTTTCATCAGCCGATTGCGCCGCTGTGTGGCTGTTGAACGCGGGACCTTTTGATCGAGATCGAATGCTCCTGTTCCTTCTTCATCCGAGTACAGAAAAACGCCGACGTTGTCGAAGCGGACGTTTTTCATGAATGACAACATCTCATTGAAATCGTCTTCAGTCTCGCCCGGGAAACCGACGATGAACGACGTCCGCAAACCGGCATCAGGCATTCGTTTCCGAATACCTTCAATCTGTTTCTCGTAAATCTCGCGATTGCCGCCTCGCTTCATTCGATCCAGCACAGAGCGGCTCGCGTGTTGATAGGGGATGTCGAAGTACTTGCAGAGCCGGTCCTCTTCGGCGACGAGACGAACGAGTTCGTCCGAGACCATGTTGGGATAGCAATACAGAAACCGCACCCACTTCAACCCGTCGATCTGGACCAGTTCGCGCAGCAACGTTGTGATGCCGTTCGGCATGCCGAGGTCTTTTCCGTAAGCCATCGTGTCCTGCGACACGATCACCAGTTCACGCACACCCTGCTCCGCGAGCCGCCGGGATTCGGCTACGAGATCGGCAACGCTGCGACTCCGGAAGCGGCCTCGAAAACCGGGAATCGCGCAGAACGTGCATACATGGTCGCAGCCTTCCGAGATCTTGAGGTATGCCATGTATGAGGGCGTCGTAAGGATTCGCGGAATCGTCGGGACTTCCTTCGAGGTGTACAGCGCGTCAATCGAAACGTCCGGAACAGCGGCGCCGTTCAGTTGAACGGCTTCGAGGATCTTCCCGAGTTCATCCGGACCGAAGATGAAATCGATTTCTGGAATCTCCTTCTGAATCTCGCTCCGATACCGCTCGGCAAGACAGCCGGCCACAACGAGTTTCTTGCAGTTGCCATCGTTCTTCAGCCCGGCCATTTCGAGGATCGTGTCGATGGATTCTTTCTTGGCGCTGTCGATGAACCCGCACGTGTTCACGACGATGACATCGGCATCTTCTTTATTAGCGGTGATCGAGTAGCCCTGCCGAGCCAGAGTTCCGAGCATGACTTCGCTGTCTACCAGGTTCTTGGGACAGCCGAGGCTGACGAACCCGACCTTCGGCAATTTTTGTTGTGACATTATTTATTTGAGATTTATTTGAGTCGACTGGCTAGTTGCGCGGCGGCCTTTCATGGACGCGTTTCAGATCGCTGTCCAGTATTTCGATCCCACGATCGAGGAGCGACTTTACCGCGAGGAGCCCTTCTTTCTGAGCGTTGACGAGGTGCTCGGCCGTCCGCCGAGGGAAAAGCCCGAGGAACCTGTCGGTGACCGTATTCCTCCAATCTCGCATCTGATCGGTGAACCTGGTTTCCTGTTCTCTAGCTTCTTCGGCCATATGCACTCCTTTCTGACCATTCTACAGCATTCGGCCGGCCTTACGGGCCCGACGGACCCGGAAGGGGTATCGCTGGGGGTTCGGCAACAGGAAAACCAGGGCAACCAGCCAGAAACTGACGGTAAGGCCCAGAAGCAGCAGGATCACGCTGTCGACGCGGAGATAGATAATGCTTGAAACGACCGCGAGCCCGACTCCGGAAATCGTCATCACCACGCGCCGGAACAGGTGCGACAGAAATTTCTCCATGCCGTCCACATCGGCGGGATGAAGCCGGATACGGAGCTGGTCCCGGTCCATGCGCGCGAACACCGACTCCAAATCCTTCAGGAGGGTGTATAACGCCATGCCTTCCTTAATGACCCGATCCTTGATCGTGGGCCAGCCGGAGGCGCCGAGTGCGCGGTCGACAATCGCTTTGTAAATCGGAATAGCCGTTGAGAGACTGTTGAAGTTCGGATCGTAGGCGATGCCGATTCCCTCGATGAGCACGCCCCCCCGCAGGATGTAAACAAAGCTCGACGGCAGCCGGAGCGGGAACCGGTAGAAGGTTCCCAGGATTTGATACGTGATTTCCTGAATCTGCCGCTGTGTGAGAGAGCGGTCGAGATGGATCGAGATGATCGCATGCGCCGCTTCGCGGACGACAGACGGGCTGACATCGTACTCGAGCATCTCGAGTTTGTAAGCCATGTTGATCAGCTCGTCGACGTCGCTCCGGACTGCGGCGACCACGATGCGGACGAGGTCCTGCCGAAGTTCGGGAGTGATTTCCAGCACCATGCCGTAGTCGAGCAGAACAATTCGCGAATCTGGCCGGATCAGGATGTTTCCCGGATGAGGGTCGGCGTGGAAGAAACCGTGGATGAGAAGCTGATCCCCGTAGAATGCGATGAGGTTTTCGATCATCTTCTTCGTGTCCACGTTGTGGCGCAGGATTTCGTCGACTTCCGTCACCCGAAAGCCTTCGAAGAATTCCATTACGAGAACCCGCGTCGTCGTGACCTCGCGAAAAACGCGAGGGATGATCACGAAGTCTCTGTCGCGGAATAATTCGCCGAAGCGCTCGACGTTGTCCGCTTCGTGTTCGAAGTCCATCTCCTCGGCTATGACACGCGAGAATTCGTCGATGATCGTCCTTGTCGAACGAATGATGTGGTGATCGATGAACTGCTCGAGGACGAAAAGCAGGTTCTGAACGACACGAATGTCTGTCGCGACGAGTTCTTCAACACCCGGCCGGAGCACTTTCACGATCACGTCCTGATTCCGGTATCGCGCGCGATGGACTTGCCCCAGTGAGGCCGCCGCCAGCGGAACGCCTTCGAAAGTCTCGAAGACGCCTTCGAGAGGACGCTTCAATTCGTTCTGTATGCGCTTGCGAACTTCGCTCGTTGGGAAGGGAGGAACGCGGTCGTGCAGATTGCGAAGTGCTTCCACATATATCTGAGGAATGATGTCGGCGCGGATCGCGAAGACCTGGGCCAGCTTGATGAAGCTTGGACCGAGAGAGGCGATTGTTTGTGTCAGTCGTTCGGCGCGCGCGCGGTGGGTGTCATCGGAAACAAAACGAGGCGGACCGGCAAAAATCCAGCGCCTTCGGTCCCGCAGAAACGAAAGCAGGAATGGTGCAAGCCGATACCAGACGACGAAGATTCTGAGGACCATAGGGGAACACGGATTATCGAGCGCTCTTCAGCTGGTGAATCGTCGTTTCGAGCAACGCGAAGTCTTCCGGCGATATCTCCATTCCGCCGTATTTCGACTTTTCGAACACAATCAGGGCTTTTGTGAGGATAGACCGGCGGTGCGGATCGGGCAATCCGAATATCCATTCACGCCAGGTCTCGGAAGGCTTGCGTCGTGCGGTAGCGCGCTCAGCGATGCGGGCCGCGCGGTAGAAGAGTTGTGCGGCGACGTCTTCACTGGCGCCGCCGCGGCCGTGCCGGGCACGCCAGATCGCAAGCTGAGTTTTTAGAGTGTGTCGATATTTGTAACCGCCTGCGGCGAGAGCGAGGAAAGTCAGGCCGATCCAGAAACCGGGGGCGCTCATGATTTCGGTGGCCCATGCGGAGAAATCGTCTGATATGCGCTGGCTTCGGACCATCCATCGATCGGAGCTGTCGCGGAGCGCCAACTGCGCCGCGTATACGCGATCCTGCGCGCTGCGGAACAGTTGCATCTGAGCGCCCGAGTCGTAAACGAGAATGTACGAACTCCAGAACAACTCCATCGCATCGATGTAGTGCGCCATCTGAGTCGCAAGATTCATTTCGTGCGGGTTCGGGTCGGGCGGAGTCGGATCGAACTCGACCCAACCGGTGCCCGGGATATAGACCTCCACCCAGCTGTGGGCGTCGGACTGG
>Ga0137423_1000632_pt1 | contig 10814 bp, 10 predicted proteins | sample EasRivERMZT600_2_FD_102326 | JGI IMG/M metagenome (GOLD analysis project Ga0137423, IMG submission 102326) | Soil microbial communities from meander-bound floodplain in the East River, Colorado, USA - East River MetaG ERMZT600_2 | ecosystem: Environmental > Terrestrial > Soil > Floodplain ...
CATCGTGCTGGTCACGGGCCCCACGGGAAGCGGCAAGACCACGACGCTCTACGCGATGCTCTCGCGCCTCGATGCCGCCACGAGCAACATCACCACCGTCGAGGACCCGATCGAGTACGATCTCGCGGGCATCGGCCAGACGCAGGTCAACCCGCGCATCGACATGACTTTCGCGCGCGCGCTGCGGGCGATCCTGCGCCAGGACCCCGACGTCATCATGATCGGCGAGATCCGCGACCTGGAGACGGCCCAGATCGCCGTGCAGGCCTCGCTCACCGGCCACCTGGTGCTGGCGACCCTGCATACCAACGACTCCGCCTCCGCCGTGACGCGCCTGCTCGACATGGGCATCGAGCCGTTCCTGCTTTCGTCCTCGATACTCGGCATCCTTGCGCAGCGCCTGCTGCGCAAGCTCTGCCCCGAATGTCGCCGGCAGGACCCGGAAGGGCGCTGGCGCGCGGTCGGCTGCCCCAGTTGCGGGCAGGTGGGGTATGTGGGCCGCACCGGCGTCTACGAGTTGCTCGAAATCGACGATGGGCTGCGTGCCGCCATCCATGCGCGCGAAGGCGAGCAGAAGCTGCGCGAGCTGGCGCGCGCGCGGGGATTTCGCACGCTCAACGAAGACGGCGCGCGCTGGGTCGCATCCGGCGTCACCTCGGGCGAGGAATTGCTGCGCGTTACGCGCGGGCATTAGGCGCTCTACGAGCGCCACCCTTTCCTCCAGCGAAGGGGTTAGGATGTGGAACATGGGCTCTTGATTCTGGTAGATTCCGGTTGAATCCATGGCGTCGTTTCACTTCGAAGCTTCCAACGCGGCCGGGCGCATCGAGCAGGGCCTGATCGAGGCCGACAGCGCGCGTGCGGCACGTACCTCGCTGCGCGCGCGCGGCCTGGTGCCGCTGGCTGTTGCCGCCGTCGCCGCCGGGCGCGGCTCGCTGTCGGCGCCGTTCCGGCGGCGGCGGTTTTCCGAATCCGAATTGGCGCTCGCCACGCGCCAGTTATCGAGCCTTCTTGCCGCGAAGCTGCCGCTTGCCACCGCGCTCGCCGCGACCATCGACGGCACCGAGCATGCCGCGGTGCGCGAAGTGCTCTCCGGGGTCAGGAGCGAAGTCGTCGCCGGGCACCGGCTTGCTGACGCGCTCGCGCAATTTCCGCTGGAGTTTCCCGAGGTCTACCGCGCGACGGTCGCCGCCGGGGAGGAAACGGGCGATCTCGCGCAGGTAATGGAACGCCTCGCCGATTACATCGAGGAGCGCCAGGCGCTGCGCGGCAAGATCATCGCCGCCTTCGTCTATCCCGCGGTGGTGACGGTGGTCGCGCTTGCCATCGTCGTCTTCCTGATGACCTACGTCGTGCCGCAGGTCGTGGAGGTGTTCCGGCAATCGCGCCAGGTATTGCCCTGGCCTACGCGCGCGCTGCTGGCGACGAGCGAAACGCTGCGCGCGGGCGGCCTGTGGATCGTGCTGGGCGTGGTCGTTGCCGGCGTCGCGCTGCGCCGATGGCTTGCCCGCCCCGGTCCGAAAGCGGCCTGGGACGCCCTGGCGCTGCGGCTGCCGGTCTTCGGGCGCATGGTGCGTGCCGTGAACACGGCGCGCTTCGCCGCGACGCTCGCCATCCTGACCGCCGCCGGCGTGCCGTTGCTGCGCGCGCTCGAGGCGGCACGCGCGACGCTCGCCAATACGGTGCTCGCAAAAGCGGTCGCGGACGCCATCTCGGCGGTGCGCGAGGGCAGTACGCTGGCGCGCGCGCTGGGCGCAGCTAAGGTTTTTCCGCCGATACTCGTGCACCTCGCCGCCAGCGGCGAGGCGACCGGCGAGCTCGCCCCGATGCTCGAGCGCGCGGCAAAAAACCTCGCGCGCGAAGTCGAGCGCCGGGCGCTCCTGCTCACCACGCTGCTCGATCCGCTGCTGATTCTCACGATGGGCGCGGTGGTCCTCGGCATCGTGCTCGCGGTGTTGATGCCCATCATCGAGATCAATCAGCTGGTGCGCTGAGGCGCGCCGGTCGAACGTCGCCGATTCCTCGCTGTCCATTGGGAATAGTTGACCCGCAAGGCTTGTATGCTCTTGTGGCGAGGAGAATTGTCATGCTGGCGATAGGCTTGTCGCTCAATCGAGTCCACAAGTTCTGCCTGTTCGCACTGACCGTGATGCTGGCGGCCTGCGGTGACGGTGACGGCAGTAGTGCCGTCGGGGCGCGTCCCACGATGCAGGCCTGCCTCAGGACTCAGGCACCAACCATGGTGCCGGCCCCGGCACCGGCGCCGCCGCCGCCGATGGCGCTGCGCCTCGAGCCGATCAACGCAAGCCTTACCTTTCCCTTGTTCCTGGCGGCTCCCCAGGGAGACATGAATCGCCTGTTCGTGGTGGAGAAGGGCGGAGTGATCAGGATCCTTGATCGTGCTACGGGGCTGGTCCGTCTGACCCCCTTCCTGAACCTGGTGGGAGAGGTCGCGACGATCGGCGAGCAAGGCCTGCTCGGCCTGGCATTTCATCCGGAATTCGCGCAGAACGGTTTCTTCTACGTCAACCTGGTGATTCCGGCCGGCTTTACGGAGATACGCCGCTACAAGGTCTCGTTGGCCAATCCGGATCAGGCCGACCCCTTCAGTTCAACGCTCGTGATCCGTGTCGATCAGCATTTGCCGGACGGTTCCCTTTTCAGCAATCACAAGGCCGGCTGGCTGGGTTTCGGCTCGGACCGCTATCTCTACGTGGCACTCGGAGACGGCGGAAGCGGTGGCGACCCGACCGGCAGGGCGCAGAACCTCGACAGTCTGCTGGGCAAGATACTGCGGCTCGACGTCAATGCCGACGGCTTCCCGGCCGATCTCACTCGCAACTACGCAATACCCGCTGACAACCCCTGCCTGGGACAAGCGGGCGTGCGCGAAGAAATCTGGAGCATCGGCCTGCGCAACCCCTGGCGACCGAGCTTCGACCGCGGTACCGGAGATTTCTACATTGCCGATGTGGGGCAAAACACCCGGGAGGAAGTGAACGTCTCGACGTTCACAGCCGGCGCGGGCCGCGGCATCAACTACGGCTGGAACGTGATGGAGGGCAGCCTGTGCATTCCGCCCGCCTCGACGTGCAGCATGACCAGCCTGACGCTCCCTCCAGTTGAGTATGATCACTCCAACGGTGCCTGCTCGATTACCGGAGGGTACGTCTATCGCGGTACAGCCGTGCCGGGCCTCCAGGGGACCTATTTCTACGCCGACTTCTGCGCGGGCTTCGTGCGGAGCTTCAGGCTGGTCAACGGGGTGGTCACGGAGCACGCCGAATGGCCCGCGCTTGCCAGGGGGGATATCACCAGTTTCGGCGAGGATGCGGCGGGCGAGCTCTACATCATGACCTCCGGCGGCGGCCTGTTCCGTATCGCGCCGAACTGAGCCGCAGGCGCCTCGTCTGAACTGGTTGCCGGAATCGTGATGCGGCTGCCACGCCGTGCCCCGGCTGGTGGCGCCTTGAGCTGAAGGCACCGCCGCAGCGGTCAGGCCTTCATCAGACAGTTTCCCCGGAAGCGGCTTCTTGCCACGGCGAGGGCACCGGTGCCCGAAACGCCGTTCAATACTTGATATTCAATTAAGGTCTTGACACGTCCTAAACTTGGGAATATATTCCCAATTATATGGACACTGTAGTCAAATACGGGCAGGTACTTTCCTGGGTAGCAATGCAGGTGCTCACTCCGCTGATTCGGGTGCTTTTGCGTAACGGTATGTCTTTTAATGCTTTTTCTGATATTGCGAAGCGAGTATTCGTGGAATCCGGCATGCGTGAGTTTGGAATACCCGGTAGGAAGCCGACGGTTTCGAGGGTATCCATCCTGACTGGGCTTTCGCGAAAAGAGATCCAGCGACTGCTGGAAGAGCGGGATCCGCCGGCCGGAACGGAGGTTCACGAGACCTATAACCGTGCAGCCCGCGTGATTGCCGGCTGGGTGAGAGACGCGGAATTCACGGATGCATCCGGTGCTCCTCTCACGCTGAGCCAGGCCGGCGCCAATTCCAGTTTCGGCCTGCTCGTCAAGCGCTACAGCGGTGACGTGCCGGCGCGCGCCGTCCTGGATGAATTGCTGCGGGTCGGCGCCGTGGAGCGCCTGGATGATGACGGCATCCGCTTGCTGTCGCGTGCCTACATTCCGCGCACCAGCGATCTCGACAAGCTCGACATCCTCGGCGCGGACGTCGCCGACCTCATCACGACGATCGATCACAACCTGCAACTCGGCTCCGAAGATCCCCGTTTTCAGCGCAAGGTGATGTACGACAACCTGCCGGCGGAATCGATTCCCGCGTTTCGCGAGCTGAGCGCGGCGCAGGCCCAGACGCTGCTGGAACGGATGGACGAGTGGCTGTCGCAGCACGATCGCGACGTGAATCCGTCCGTGATCGGCACCGGCCGCATGCGCGCCGGTATCGGAATCTACTATTTCGAGGAAAACCTCGAGCAACTACCAGAGGAAAAGTGACATGAATTCGGCAATGTTTCGAAATATCACGTTAGCGGCGGCGATTGTTCTGGCCGTCTCGGCCTGCGGCGGCGGCACCGGCGGCACGGGCTCCGGCGACTCCGGCGGCTCGGGCAGTTCTGGCGTCAGTTACGGCACCGTGACCGATTTTGGCAGCATCATTGTCAATGGTGCCCATATCGACGACTCGTCGCCATCCATATCCGTGACGCTCGATGACAATCCCGGCGCCGGCACGCACGGTGGCCTCAAGAAAGGCATGGTCGTCAGGGTCTCCGGCAACTTCAGCGGCAACACGGGCACTGCGACCTCGATCGAGTTCCGGGACAATGTCGAAGGGCCGGTGTGCAACCAACCATCGACCTCGAACGGAATCACCACGCTGCGCGTGCTCGGCCAGACCGTAATCGTGGACGCGACCACGATTGTGGAGAACGGGCCAATCAACCAAAACAATTTCGTTGAGGTGAGCGGTCTGCCCGACGACCAGGAGCGCATTATCGCGTCATTTATCGAAGGGAAGACTCAGCAGACAGCCGTGATCGAGGTGAAAGGGCGCATCGATGCGGTAAACGCGACCACCTTCACCATCAACAATCTCGTCGTGAATTACGTCCCCGGGGTAATCGACAATAGCATTCCCGGCAGTCAACTTGCTGTCGGCCAGTTCGTCGAGGTGAAGGGCACAGTCTTTGCCTGCAATTCCCCGGTGGCGGGTACGGATACGCTTACCGCAACCAGAGTCGAGCTCGAGCGCCAGGGCGCGGGCGCCATTCCGGGCGGTAATCGCGCCGAGATCGAGGGCTTCATCACTGTTGTGAACGCGGGTGGTTTCATGATCGGCAATCAGCAGGTCGCAACGACCGGAAATACGCGATTCCTGCCGGAGGACTTCAGTGCCGCCAATCTCGTGGTTGGGGCGAAGGTTGAGGCCGAAGGGACGTTCGCGAACGGCGTGCTGACCGCGGCCAAGATCTCGTTCCGTCAGAACGTGAAGCTGGAGTCGAGAGTTGCGACCGTAAGCAGCAGCTCGTTCACGCTTGTGGGCCTTCCGGGTATTACGATCAGTACAAATTCGACCACGGACTTCAACGGCGTCACGGTTGCCCCCAACGTGCAGCTCCGCGTGCGCGGCATCGAGGGCCCCAACAACTCCGTGCTCGCGCTCCGTATTGACGATCGGGGTAATTCGACGGACGTGTTCGTGCAGGGGGCGGTGGATACCGTTTCGAACCCGAACATTACGGTGCTTGGAGTTGCGGTGGATACGACTCCCATCTTTCAGTTCGAGGATGTAAACGATATCGGAATTCCGCGCGCGACATTCTTTGGATTGGTGCAACGCGGAACACTCGTGAAGATCAAGGGCAGACTTTCAGGGAACGCCGTCGTTTGGGAAGAGGCGGAATTCGAAGATTGATCCTTCCACCCACCGGCCAGGTTTTTCGCCGCCCTTCGGGGCGGCGTTTTCTTGTGCGTGTGGATCGGTAACCGACGCTATAGGTCCCGACCCTTTTTGACCCGCACCGAGACCGATGCCGCGCTGCCGGCAGGAGAATGAGGCGCGTGGCGCCCGGGACGCCGACTGGATCTACGCGTCGTCCGGCACGCCGCCCGTCGTTGCCAGATCTTCCTGCTTGATTTTGTCGGTGTTGAACTTCGCCGCGCGCTCGCGCATGGTCTTCAGCACCTCCGCCAGCGGTGGCAGGTCGCCCTGGATCCAGCGCAAGGGGTTGATCCGCGCCACCACGAAGGTCCGCAGGTAGGGGCTCATCAGCCCCTTGGCCTTGAGCCTGGCTACCACATCGGTGACGAGCTCGTCGAGCTTGAACACCTGCTCGGCGCGCTCCTCGTGCTCCTTCAGCGCCTTGCGCAGCGGTCCTGATGAGAACGTTTCCAGCTTGCGCAGGATGGACGCGTAGGCGCCGCCGGCGAAGTTGGCCTTCTTCTCGTAGCAGATGCCCAGCGTCACCAGCGCCGCTTCCTCGAGGTAATACGAGAAGTCGCTCTCCGGCCGCGCTTCGTCCTCGTCGAGCAGCCCCTTGTAGATGCGGATCACCTCGAGCGAGCGCTCCTTCAGGTTGTGCGCTTTCTCGGTGTTCAGCGCGAGGATCTGCCAGGCGATCTCGCGCTTCGGCACGACCAGGGCGACGATCGTTTTCGCGCCGAGCCGCTGCATTGCCGCCAGGCGGTGGCGGCCGTTGGGCGTCCAGAAGCCTTCCTTCGGCGCGGTGATCGCGATCACCGGGTCGAGGAACATGCCGGTCTTGTCGAGCACGCCCGCGAGCTTCTTGTGGTGCGCCTCGGACAGGTCGCGCTGGAAGGGGGTCGGTTCGACCTTGCCGATTGGCAGCGAGGCGAACACCACCGGGTTGCCGCCGAGCGGCTCGTGGTAGGCGCCGAGCACGGCCCCGCCTTCCTGCTCGATGCGCCGGACGAGCTCGGCGACTTCCGCCGAGCCCGCATCGATCCGGCAATCCTGCGGCAGGATGCCGCGCGAGCCGGCCGCGGCCTTCTTCGGCGCGCGTTTGGCGGGCGCCCGCTTGCGTCCGCCGGTTGCTTTGGGTTTGGCTGCCGCCATATTCAGATTCCGTGATGAGTGATGGGTGATGAGTTTAACCCGCACCTTGCATGGCCGTTTCAGATTGGCTGAAACGGCCACTGATGCAGGGGAGCATGACGGGAGTATCCCCTCATTTCGTTATCGCCTCTAGGGCGCCGGTGCGGGGTCGGTAATCCTAACGGTAACGCCGGTCTCCAGGGCCGCCTCTTTCCCGGCGCCGGGATGGCGTTCCGTGAATGAACGGAACGAATATTCTGCGCCCCGCGTTGTCATCGTTCAGGACAATCGAACCGTTATACATTACGGTTTCGCCGCAAAGGGGATGCATTTGAACAACGGTTTTGCCGTCCGGCTGGGCGCGCTTGCACTGCTCGTGGCCGTGACCGGGGGTTGCGGCGTGTCGGTCCCGCGCCAGGAGAGCAAGTGGACGGCCCTGCTCGAGGAAGTCCGGGCGTTCGAACGCCGGATGGGCTTCCGCAAGACGGGCAACTTTCTCGATCTCTCCAAGGAGGAGGAGGCCACCTCCATCTGTGGCCGCGCGTCGCGCTTCTATCTCCCGTATTCCTACCAGGATCCGGCAATCCAGTGGCGCGAATCGGTGACGGAAGAGGAATGCCGGAAGCGTTCGGAAGGTTTCGATATCTACTATACGACGGTGGAAGCGTGGGGCGAGATTGGAACGCCGGTCACCCCCGCGATGCTCGATGGCAAGCTGGACCGCTTCTTCTACCTGGTGATCCACGAGGACTGCCACGACCAGTTCGATCTGCCGTACGGCGTCGAGGAAGCGCTCTGCAACGTGATCGCCTACAAGGCGATGCCCGTCTTCAGCCGGGAACGATACGGCGCGAATTCGCGCGAGCACAAGGCGGTCAGCGAGTACGCCAGCCGGCAGGAGGCGCTGACCCGCGGCACCAATGCCAGCTACGAGCAGCTCGAGAAGCTCTACGGCCGCTACGGGCGGAAGGAAGTGTCGGCGGAACAGCTGTTGCGGGAGCGCGCCGCCCTCTTCCGGAAGGCGGAAAAGGCGCTGGCGTGGAGACGCGGCGCGTTGAACAACGTGAGCCTCGCCAACGACATGACCTACAGCCGCCACTATCCGTTGATCGAGAGCGCATACAACGCGCTCGGCCGCGACCTCGAGCGGACCGTCGCGTTGTTCAGGCGCGTGGACGAGACCAAGCCCTCGCGGCAGGCGGTCATGAAGCGGCACCGCCTCACCGACGAAAAAAGCGTGGAACTGATCCGGGCTTACGAAGCCGAAGTGGTGAAGACCATCGAGCGGGCGCTGGCGGAAGCGATGAAGAAAAGGTAAGGCGGAAGGCGGTAGGCGGTAGGCGGAAGACGGTAGGCGGAAGGCGGTAGGCGGTAGGAAGAAAAAGCTATCCGCGCACCTTTTCGTAGTAAGTTATGAACGCTTTCAGCGGTACACTGGCGATGATCTTCCGGATATCGGACAGCGGCAGATCCTCGAACTTCCTGAAGCGGATGCAGGACTTGCCCATGTCGGGCTTTCTGCCGATGCGCTTGTAAGCGGTGCGCAGTGCGGTCTCCAGTTTTTTGTTCTGGTACAGGCACATCAGGTACAGCGCGTAGTTGTTTTTCTGCGCGGCCAGCGCGGCAAATAGCAGGGGCTGTCCGTTGTAGGTCTCCGGATAGCGCGAGAGCGGGACTTGCCAGGCGATCATTCCCCAGTTCATCGCCTCCTGGTAGCCGCGCGGCAGCGCAAGCCGGATGGCGTCGCGCACGGCGCTCACGACTGCGCGGCGCCCGGCCGGCAGTTCCCTCAGGTAGGCGGCAACGCTTTTCGCGCGGCTTTGAACCATTCTGGACTTTGCTGCGCAAGGATACCTCCAGTGGCCGTTGCGCGGTATCGGGACGCTGGCGCTTTCCGGTTCATGTCAAGGTGCTTTCCCCGTGTGACGGAATTCACGCCTTGCGGCCGGCGTTTTCTTCCCGAACCCGATCTCGTATCATAATCCCATGGAGATGAACCTTTCCGACCCGGTCATGGCCGCGCTGATCGGCGCCTCCGCCACTATGCTGGGGGCGCTCATTCAGCTGCGCCTCTCCTGGCGCAAGGAGCTGAAGGAGCGCGAGCGGGGGCAGCCCATCACGAAAAAGACGCGGCGCGGACCCGTGATCTTCGTCTTCGCCCTGATGATCGCGGCGGCGGTGGGCGGGTTCGCCCTGTCGGAATACTTCATGTCGCTGCGGAACGGCGACCGGGACACGATGCGCGCGGAACTTCAATCCAAGCTCTCCGAGATCAGCGCGAGCGCGGCGCGGCTCGAGCGGGCGCGGCTCGCCGGGCGCGAGCAGCTCGAGTCCGGCGTTCTCCGCGCCGAGGCGCTCCGCCGGGGGGAGGAAGGCATTGCCGCGAGCGCCCTCGTAGGCCCATGCAAGTCCCAAGGCGCCGCGGCGCCCGGATCCAGGCCCGCGTGCAGCGAGCAAAGCGCGGTGCAAGTCGCGGTGTGCGCAAGAGTGCCGGCGTCGGCGATCGTCAGGGAAGTGCTCCTTTTCACACGGTTCGAGGATGCGCAACAGACCTGGGCGGACAGTCAAGTGAAGCCCGGCCAGGACGCCGGTGGGGCAAGGTTTGTCGAGAAATCGTTCGAGCGGCCCGACGGCGACGTCGCCAAGCAGGTCTGCCAGGGCTTCGTCAACTGGAACGGCGAGAAGGCGCGCCTGGCGCGGATCGTGGTCAAGTTCACGCTGTAGGCACAGCCTGGAAGGCGGGAATCGTGAATCGACTCCTGAACGCATGCACGTGAGAAGCTTCTACCCAAGAATCCATTTCCGTTTCCCACGGATGCTGGCGCGCCGCTGGAACAGCGCCCGGCTTTCCTGGTACGTAGCGGACAAGGAACCGTGGCTGTTTGCGCTGGCTACGGGCCTGATCATCGCAGCATTGGGTATTGCCCTGCATGCGGTCTTCACGCACAAAGACGAAAGGCGTGATCTTGCGCGCGAAGAAGTGAAGCGGAATCTGACCTGCCTTGCCCGGAACGTGTATTTCGAGGCGCGCGGCGAACCCACGGCCGGTCAAATTGCAGTGGCGCACGTTACGATGAACCGCAAGGCCTCGGGCCGTTTTGCCGATTCGGTTTGCGGCGTGGTTTATCAGCAAAACTGGGATCCGCTTCGCAAGCGCTACGTGGGCGCGTTTTCCTGGACGGAGCTGAATGCACTGCCGGAGCCGACGGACAAGGAATGGCAACGCGCCTGGAAAGTGGCTGAAGCGGTTTACTATGGGCGAGAGCCGTCCGCGCTGGAGGGCGCGCTGTACTTTCATGCGAACTACGTCAAACCCGACTGGGCGAAGGAAAAGCAGCTGGTCGCCCGGATCGGCAAGCACGTCTTTTACAGGTAGGTCTGGCTGGTCAGTCCGTTTTCGTTTTTTCCTTGAGCCACTCGCTGGTCTTCTTGCCGGCGGATTCCATGGCCTTCTCCGTTGCGGCCGCGCCTTTTTTGATGCTGCCTTCCACCTTGTCCGCCGTCTTGCCAATCGCCTTTTCGGTCTTCTTGACCGTGGTTTCAACCTTGCTGCTGCTCGCCGGCTTCTTCTCCGGCTCGTCCGCCGCGCTGGCGGAGGCCGCCGCGATCAAGCCCGCGATCAACAGGACGCAGGCCAATCTCTGTTCGCTCATCAGCATGCGCGTCCCGCTTGTCGCGGCACTTCAGGCACGCTCTTCAAACCTGGGCATGGCCTGCGGCTCGACGTACCACGGCGCCCGGGAGCCCCAGAAGATGCTGTGCTGGGGACGCATAGCCG
>Ga0137423_1000640_pt1 | contig 10750 bp, 9 predicted proteins | sample EasRivERMZT600_2_FD_102326 | JGI IMG/M metagenome (GOLD analysis project Ga0137423, IMG submission 102326) | Soil microbial communities from meander-bound floodplain in the East River, Colorado, USA - East River MetaG ERMZT600_2 | ecosystem: Environmental > Terrestrial > Soil > Floodplain ...
GAGTCACCGATACGTCGTCGGCACTTTTGTCGCACAGATCGTCGTCACTTTGGTGGTCGTCCTCGTGGTTCTGCCATTCGAATTCGACCTGTTTACCCAGCGTGGCTGGTGGTCGAGATTTCTGTCGAACTTTTTCTACGGACTGGTGTACGCCAATTGCTGTGGCTGGCTTGGCTTTGGCGTGATGCCATATATTGCGAACCGCCTGTCCACGGGAACTCAATTTCACCGTTGGACAGTGCTGATCACAGCCCTCGTGGCAATCGGTATCGTCGGTTCGATGCTGGCACTGCTGATTCTCGGAGCAATCGGCCTGTCTCCATGGAACGAATACTGGGAACGGTTTTGGGGCGGACTGCAGATCGTCACCGTCATTTCAGTCGTAACCGGTATGGTGTGGTTTCTTTTCGAGAGTTCCCGGTATCGAGCCCACTTCGCGTCGAGCCAGGCTCGACTGGCTGCCCTCGAGTCGAAGATTCAGCCTCACTTTTTATTCAATACGTTGAACTCGATCGCAGCGCTGATACCGGAGAACCCTGAAGCGGCCGAACGCATGACAGTTCAGCTCTCGGCGCTTCTCCGATCATCACTCGACTCCACTCAGGGAACGGTCCGGCTGGAACAGGAAATGAAGATCGTGACGGATTATCTCGAGATCGAAAAGGCCAGATTCGGACCGCGATTGAGCTACATCCTGGACGTTCCATCGGAGTTGCTGAATCGTGCGGTGCCACCTTTCAGCATTCAAACGTTGGTCGAGAACAGCGTGAAGTATGGAGGCGAGGAAATTCGAATACGCGCTCAGGAAAACAACGGGATCGTGGCCATTGATGTGTGGGATTCCGGGAAAGGTTTCGCTGCGGATTCCATCCGGCCTGGGCACGGGCTGCACAATCTACGACTGCGACTGGCACTGTTGTGGGGCGCTCGAGCGACCCTGGACGTCATTCCCGAAAGCGCGGGGAGCCTCGTGCGGTTCACTGTGCCGAAAGTGATTTCGGAATGACGAACGAGCGATCCGTTTTGCGAGTGTACCTCGTCGATGACGAGGCACTCGCACTCAAACGATTGTCGCGACTACTGCACGCCACGGAACGCGTGGAAATCGTCGGGTCCACATCCGATCCGGCTGAGGCGCTTCGGTTTCTCTCGGAGAATTCCGTCGATGCCGTGTTTCTCGATATTCAAATGCCGGGCATGAATGGGTTTGAACTGTTGTCCCAGTTGGAGTCTCAGCCCGTGGTGATCTTTACCACCGCGTTCGATCGATATGCATTGAATGCGTTCAAGGTGAACTCGATCGATTACCTGCTGAAGCCAATAGAAGCTCAGCACCTTGATCGAGCGCTAACGAAACTTGAACGGCTGCGCGGCACGCCCGAGGCGATCAACGATGCGCAACTGATTCGAAGCGTAGCGCGCGAACTGTCCCGGAAGTTTCCAGACCGGATTGCGTCGAAGACCGGTGAACGAGTGATATTCGTCAGCATGTCGGACATTACTCACTTCTATGCCAAAGATAAACTCACGTTCGCGGCAACGGCGTCGAAAGACTACGTCGTGGAAGGCAGTATCAGCGAATTGGAGCAGCGGCTGAATCCGAACCAATTCCTGAGGATTCATCGATCGACGTTACTGAATCTTGGATTCGTCGATGAGGTTAATTCGTGGTTTGGAGGCGGAATGGTTGTTCGCTTGAAGGATGGCAAAAGAACCGAATTGTCCGTGGCTCGCGATCGGGTTCGCGATCTTAAAAAGCGGCTCGAGTTTTAGCCGCGTCTCTCGGCGCTCAGCGGACCTTCCCCGACGTTCCCTACCTTCGCGGTGCCTTCGATGATGTCGCCCGTGACCTTGCCCTTGAAGCTGATCAGCACGAGTCGGCCGCCTTCAGGGATCGACCATTCAAACTTGATCTGCTGTCCGTCGATCTCGCCGACAAGATCGAACTGTCCCATCTCATTCAGCATGTAGCCCGTCAACCGATTCCCCTTCTGGAAGATAAACATCCTGAAATCGACATCGCCGCGGGGCACGGTCAAAGTCACTGCCCACGGTCCAGCGACGTTCGCCTGGGCGGAGACGGAGGGAGCGGAAATCAGACAAAACACCAATAAGCCAATAATTGCGAGACGCATGATGGCGATTATACCAACGAATCGCGGGGGCGCCACCCCGCTCCTCCTTGAAAGGGCATCAACATACCTGACTCAACAGGCGGGGGAATCGGAAACTGGACCAATCCTGCAACTCAAAACCGAAATCCCGAAATCTCAAACTGGACTGGGCGCTTTCCAGTCCAGTTTGAGATTTCGGGATTTCGGTTTTGAGTTGCAGGATTGGTCCAGTTTCCGATTCCCCCACCTGTTTAAGTCAGGTTGTTGATGCCCACAGCCGGATTACTTCTTCAGCTTTGCGCCGGACAGCAGTGCTACCGCGCTTAGGGTCGTTTGAGCGGCATTTAAGCCCAATCGGAAATCCTTATCGGAAAACGTGGTGAATACATCGATGGGCTGATGCCAGGTGGGGTTCCAACCGGCGCCGGTGTGCATTCCACGTTCGTTTTCTCGCAGGCTCAGCGAGGGAACCAGGTCCTGGAAAGCGCCGGAATCCGTGTTGGTCATGTGCGGACCCACCGCAGCCGGGTAATCGGTCGCGTACTTTTCGTTGGCATCGCGGAAAAAGAACGCGAGCTTCATGGCCTGTTCGGCAAACTTCGACGCGGATTGAAATTCGATATTCACGTCGGCTTCCGGCCGTTGCTCGGGATTCCACGTCCCGTCGGCTCGTGGCATTCCATGATCCCACATCATCATGTCGTGCTGAATCATGGCCAGCCACTTGGGCTCGGGATATCTGCCGGAAGCCGGAGGATCTTCAATGCCTTGTTTTTCCACTCGCTGTTCGGCATAAGCGCGGGCGCCGTTCAGGCCGGTTTCTTCATTGTTCCAGAGAGCAAATCGAATTGATCGATCTGTTTGCACATCCGGACTACTGAAGACGCGCGCCAGTTCCATCACGAGGGCCGTACCCGAGCCGTTGTCGTTGGCTGCTTCACCCCAGCCGTGCCCGTCCATGTGCGCACCGATGATGTACATCTCTTGAGGCTGTGTCGTGCCGATCTTCGTGCAATAAACGTCCTGGCGTTCCCCGTCCTTCGCCGGTTCCATATTGAGTTCGCGAAGCGCAACGTTCGGTTGTCGCATGGGGTCATTATTCACTCCGGTGCCTCTGGTGATTCCTCGATACCTGGACCCACCCGGACCAGCCCGAACTTCACCGCTGGCGATCACTGGATTGGGCGGTGTTCCTCGACCACCTGCGCCACCGCGGCCACCACCGCCACCGCCCCCACCACGCTGCGCGTTCGGCGGAGGCGGAATTGGATAGGTGTAGGTGATTCGTTCGGTATTGGTGCAACCGTAGCTTTTGAGTTGCGCTTCGATCCAGTCCAGGGCCTTTCGGTTACGTTCAGTGCCCTGACGTCGATCACCAAACTGGGTCAGACCTTTAAGCGTCGCCTTGTACTTTTCAAGGTCGAGCCGGCCAACCATGATCTTTACCGGATCCTCTGCCGGAGCAGCCTGCGGTTGCGCCCCAGCAGGCCCAGCAGCCCCACGACCCTGCGCGAAAACCGGTGAGCCATTAATGGCAATAGCGGCGCACAAGGCGATATTGAATAGTTTCGAGCGCATGTCATTCCTCCACCAATTCAAGTAGTGGGATCATAACGCAGGACAATCCGCCTGACATGTTGATTTTTTAGGTGCTACAGCGATGAGAAACCATCGTTGTATGATTTGCGCGGGGGGATCAACACTCATGAAGACTTTACTGGCGGTATTGGTCAGCGCTTGTCTGGTTACTGGCCTGGTTGCGCAACAAGCCTCACCAACGAAAGCGTTCACGGGTCTGAGGCTGATTGACGGCACCGATCGTGCGCCGATCACGAATGCCACGATCGTTGTTCGCGACGGTCGGATCGTAGCCGCGGGGGCTGCATCAAGCGTCACAGTTCCAGCCGGGGCAGAGCGCGTCGCGCTTTCCGGCAAGACCGTGATCCCGGGTCTCATCAATGCCCACGGCCACGTCAACAACCCGGACCGCGATTTGAAGACCTACGCTGCATACGGCGTAACGACGGTATTCAGTCTGGGAGGTGAAGACACTCCCCATATTGCGGCCCGAGACGTTCAGTCCATCCCGTCGCTGAACAGAGCTCGGATCTATGCCGCCGGTCCAGTCCTGACTCCCAACTCTCCCGAGCAGGCGCGTGAGATGGTGGCCAAGAACCACTCGATGAAAGTGGACATGATCAAGATTCGCGTGGACGACAACCTTGGCACGACGCAAAAAATGCGGCCGGAAGTGTACACAGCCGTCATCGACGAAGCGCACAAACGTGGGCTTCGAGTCGCAGTTCATCTTTACTACTTATCCGACGCGAAGGCGGTCCTGGATGCAGGCGCGGATTTCATTGCCCATAGCGTCAGGGACGCCGACATCAGTCCGGACATCATCGCGACGCTGAAGTCGAAAGGCATCTGTCTATGCCCAACACTGATGCGTGAAGTGTCCACCTTTGTTTATGAATCGACTCCCACGTTTTTCTCCGATCCTTTCTTTCTCGCTCATGCAGACGCGCAACAGGTTGCAAGGTTGAAAGAGCCCGCTCAGCAGGAAGCCATGAAGAAGAGCACCAGTGCCCAGCGATACAAGGCTGGACTCGAAGTCGCCAGTCGAAACATGAAGAAGCTATCCGACAACGGCGTGGTCATCGCGATGGGCACGGACACCGGTCCAGCGGGCAGGTTTCAGGGCTACTTCGAATTGATGGAACTGGAACTGATGGCCAAAGCCGGTATGTCACCGCGCCAGGTCCTGCAGTCGGCTACACGCGACGCGGCTCGCTGCTGGAAAGTGGAAAAGGACCTTGGAACTCTCGAGACAGGGAAATGGGCTGACTTCGTCGTACTTGACGCCGATCCGCTCGCGGATATTGCCAATACCCGGAAAATCAGCGACGTCTACATCGCGGGAAATCGACTGACCCGGTAGCGACCGGGTTCTGACTTTTGGGTTGGTTCTTGGTACTATAAAGTTCCGATGAAGCAGAAGAAGCAAAAACGTAAGTCGAAGTCCTCCGGAATCTGGCTGATTCTGGCCGGCGTGATCCTCGTCGGCGGGATTGCCTGGTATTCTCTAAGGACACCTATAGCCGAGGGACCTGACCCGGCACAAACACCGGTCGCAGGCGTGAAAACGTTGCCGCCCGATATGTTCACGGGTAAGGCACGCGAAGCTTATCAGGCGGCCATTGACGTTCCACAGGTCCTGAATAAGGTGCCGTGTTTCTGTGGCTGTATGGACAGTCCGGGCCACGCAAGCAACCTTTTCTGCTTCACTGACCGGCATGGCGTCACCTGACCGATGTGTCAAGACATCGCGCTGGACGCGCGAAAGATGCACCGGAACGGCCTATCCATCGACCGGATCCGCGAACATATTCGAGCTCAATACGGGCGGTCCACTTCACGTTAGGGTTGAAGCGCCGCCACAAAAGTCGCACTTATCGCGATTTGCCGATACCAGATCCATCGAATTAATAAGCTTTTCAACGACTTACTTCTGGAAACAGAAGTGATATTGAAGTAACTGCACCGGACTTCGGCCCGCAAGCCGCAAAACTCCAGGGACGGGCCTCCTTCTTCAGAGGTGGCCGGAGCCGGGCGACTTACTCGAACCTCCAGCTGTACGACGCGGGATGCCAATCTCGCCCCTCCGCAACGACTGCGGCAACAAATCCCTTCAACGGTCGAAGATCGACCATCGACCATCTCAATGCCTCGGATGCGTCGGGTCGAGTGGTCTGCAACCGTGCCGGCTCACCGGGAGCGAAAGTCACATCAAACTGATGCAAAGGAAGTGAAAGGCCTTCGCCTTTGGCCTTGATATACGCTTCCTTGCGCGTCCAACAGGTGAAGAAAGCTTCAGCCTGGTCGCTGCTATCCAATTTTGACAACGCATCGGACTCGGACGGCGAAAAGAATCTCTTCGCGATTTCCATGCCCGGGTAATCCGGTCGGATCTGCTCAATGTCGACGCCCGTCTCCCGGCCCAGTCCAAAGGCGTATAACGCCTGACCGCCCGAGTGACTGAGGTTGAATCGGATATCGCCAGTGTTGTCGAGTCGAACCAGGGAGGGCTTGCCGAACCGGCTATATTCGAAGCGAACGTCCTGCGGACTCACTCCACAATGTGCGGCCAGGATTGTTCGCAAAACGCCGCGCCCGATCACAAACCGTCCGCGGTCTCGCGGGAAATGAAAGCGCTTTGCCCGTTCACGCTCGTCGTCACTTATAAGATTCAGAAGCTGCGAGATCTCTTCTTCAGGCCTGTCGAGTTCAGCGCGCCATATTTGGATGACATCCGGACTCAGCGCGTCAAAGTGAGGCGTTCGCATTGAGACGAATGTATGTTACGGCCGCCCTATTTGGCCAGTCCCAGCCGCATGAATTGGAAAACTACCGGGCTTATCCGCTTTGCATGAGAATGGTGACGGATTAGAATTGACCCACCATGGCACTGATCGTCACCCCCCGAGTGTCGGGCGACACCGTTGTTATCGACTTGAAAGGACGATTGTGGATTCTCGATCTTCCACTTCGAGATAGGGTTCACGCGCTGCTCTCCGAAGGTTGCCGATTCTTCGTTTTGAATCTTCAGGACGTGGAATACATGGATAGTTCGGGGCTCGGACAGTTGATATCGATCTGGACTTCAGTCCGCACCACCGGCGGCAACGTCGCGGTACTGCGGCCGAGCGATCGGGTCCGGCGTCTCCTGACCCTGACCCACCTCAACGTCGTCGTGGATATTCATCAGGACGAAGAAAAGGCCAAGACTTCCGTCCGCCGCGACTCTGTAGCGTAAAAGTTTCGTCACTGGCTAATCCCAACGCAAAGCGACAACCGGATCGACACGCGAAGCGCGGAAGGCCGGGATAAAACTCGCGACAAAGGCGATTGCAATCACGAGGATTGAGATCGTAAAAAAGGTCACCGGGTCGGTAGTGGTGATGCCAAATAGCAGCGTTTCAAGGAAACGAACCAGCACCAAAGCTCCAGCCAAACCCACGAACAGGCCCCACATGGCCAGACCGATTCCTTCTCCGACGATCATCCGAAGCACGTCGTACCGTCGAGCCCCGAGCGCCACGCGAATACCGACCTCATGTGTCCTTTGCGCAGAAATAGTGCTGATGAGCCCGTACACACCCAGTGCCGCAAGCAGGAGAGCAATGGTCGCAAATCCACCGACGAGCGCCAGGTAAGCGCGTCGAGGGCCGAGTTTGGCTGCAAGCAATTCTTCCAGAGGTAACGCATAGGCGATGGTTTGGTCGGGCCGAATTGTCCAGACGGCCTGTTGGAGATTGGGAATCATGGCGGCGGGAGAAGATGTCTTTACGAATAAAGCGACGGATCCAAAGGGATGCTGTGCGAATGGCTCAAAGAGCTCGGCTATCGGAGCGGTTTCCGGACCGCCATGCCGAAGATCCGCAACAACTCCGACGATTTCACGCGAGATCGGTGACTTTTCATCCCAACTCGTAATGATCTTCTTTCCGATCACATCTCCGCCGGGCCAATAACGCTTCGCCATCGTCTCATTGATGATCACTACCGGAGCCGAGACAGCGGAGTCGAACCGGTTAAGAGGCCGCCCGCGAAGCAGCCGAATTTGAAGAACATCAAAGTAGCCCGGAGTGATGAGCGTGTGGAAAGCCGTAAAGGGACGCGCTCCCGCTGACTGGGGTCGGCCATCGATAGCGAACGATTCCTCAACGTCGATACTATCCGCAATCAATGGAGCCGCCGAAGCCGCGCCCGCGGACTCGACGCCGGGAACGGTCACAAACCGCTCCAGCACCTGCTCTACGAATTGGGCCTGCGCCTCTGGTGATGGAAATCGTTCGTAAAGGTGGACCTGGACGACCGCCACGTCAGCCGCACGGAACCCCAGATCCACGTTAATCAGTTTGACGAAACTACGACCGAGCAGCCCAGCTCCAACTACTAACGTAAAGGCCAGTGAAACCTCCGCGATCACAAAGACGCGGCGAATCCGCGCTTCTCGACTTCCACCGGGACTGACCCGTTGGCCTTGTTTCATCCCAAGCGCCAATCCTCGCCGACCCATTTGAAAGGCGGGTATCGAACACACGATCGCCGTCGCGAACGCAGCCAGTAGCGCAAACATCAATGCGCGGAGATCGATTCCCGCCCGATCAATGCCCGGAATTTGCCGAGTCATCAGCAGAGGCACGACGCGAACTCCCCAAAGCGCGAGAAGCACGCCACCGATTCCACCCACCGCAACCACGAGCGAAGATTCAGCAAGTGACTGCCGGATCATTCGACCGCGACTGGCTCCCAACGCCATCCGTATGGCGAACTCCCGCTGACGCGCGATTGCGCGCAATAACAACAAATTCGCGACATTGACGGCAGCAATGATCAAGAGGATACAAACCGCTCCAAACATCACACTGATGGCGGGACGCACCGTTCCTGCGACGTGATCACGAAGTGTAGAGACGAACACTCCTCTGCCGGCATTCGTCACCGGATATTCCTTCTCCAGCTCAGAGCCAACGCGTTCGAGGTCTGCACGAGCTTGTTGCAGAGTCACCTCCGGCTTGAGCCTTCCGATGGAAAACATGAACGCACTTCGGCGGTTTGTCACACTCTGTGGAAGGGAGAATGGCACGTAGAGATCGCGCCGATCGGGAAACTCGAACTCTCGCGGTAAAACCCCGACGACGGCATACAGATGATTGTCCAAGCGAATCGTCGTTCCAACGATGGTTGGGCTGCCCATGAAGCGGGACTGCCAGAAGTTATAACTCAAGACGACAACCGGACGCTTAGGCACATAGCCGCCGGTCAAAACGTTTTCCGCATATTCCTCCTGACTGAATAACCGGCCCACGAGCGGCCGCGTTCCAAGAATCGCGAAGAACTCGTCGGAAATGAGCCACGAATCGACATCCTCAGCCTTACCGGCTTCCGTGTGGTCATGCCCGAAAGGCCTCGCTATCGCCGTTCTGTCGAAGACCCGGTTTCGAACCCGCCAATCGATCGAGTCCGCCGGAGTGGAGTATTCGTCGACAATACCGGTCTTCAGATCCCGTTGACGCAAGACCACGGTTCTATCGGGATCATCGTATGGCAGGCGAAACACCACAGCGTCCAAAACGCTGAAAACAACAATCGCTCCACCGATTGCCAGAGCCAGAGCGACGCATGCGGCTGCCGCTGATCCCGGACTGCGAAGCAGCATCCTTATTCCGAATCGCAGATCCTGGACGAGTTCGTGAAGCGGTCTACCGCGCGCAGGCTTGCCGGGAACATGCTGATCCGAGGCTGATCGCTGCATCTGGATGAGTCGTTGCCTCAAAGGATTACGGTCGTCGAGCTCACTCAGCGCGATGCGTCGGGCATCGTCAGCAGTCTTGCCGTCCAGCATCAACTCCTTAAGCCGATCGTCGAGATGATGCGAGAGCTCTTCAACGATCTGCGCTTCCCTGCCGGCAGGCAGACTCAAGCCCTCCAGATGTTTCCGAATCTCGGCACTCCATTCGCGCATCGGCCCTCCCCCATCGTCCATATATGTTATAGCCACATATTTTGTAAAAACATACAGACGCGGGCAACTAATACTTTGGTTGGCAGCCTTTTAACCGCGAAGTAAAGGACGTGTCAAGCAGGTGGGACCGCCGGCGCCGGGAAGACAAATCTCGCTTCCGTCAAACTCCAATACCGTACAACCAGCGGCTTCGATGCGCGAACGGGTGATGGGATTGCCTGCTACCATTACCACTTGTCGAGGTGCGATGGTCAGGACATTACAGGCCAGCGATTCGTACTCGGATTCAGGAACGTCGATAAGTTGGATTCCACGCCTGCTGAGCAACTCGAACATAGCCACCGGCAGCAGCCTGCGGTAGACAACAGCCAGATTCTGGTCCAACAGACTGATGAATGACTGCAGGTGTAAAACCTCGGAAACACCGTTCCAGCAGGGCATGTCATAGGGCATTACCGTAACGTCGAGACTCTTCAAAAACTCCTGCAGAGCCTTTATGCCTGAAGCATTCGTACGGAATCCCCTGCCAACAAGAAGGGTATGACGATCCAGCCAGAGCGTATCGCCGGCCTCAGCCGTTGCGTCGCCGTCGATCGTTCCGAGGATGGGGATCCCCCACTTCGTCAGCGTATCCGCAAAAGCGGGCCCTTCGCCCCGTCGGGCAACTTTTCCGGTTTGCAGTACCAGAGCGCCGGCGTCGGTCATCAGGAGAGGGTCATGGACATAGATCGAATCCAGTCCGGTTCGATCGTCGACAGGCAGAAACAAAGCTTCCGCTCCGGTCGAAGTAACAAGACTGGCAAAACGCTGGTGATGCTCGACGGCTTTATTCAGATCCGGAACTCGAAGGTAGTCCAACAACCGCCATTCATCATCAATCACTTTTACCGAGCGAAAGGCCTCGGCGGGCCGCTTCATCACGACCCGCTTCAGCGGAGCCACCATGCTGTGACTGCTGTTCAAGAGAGACTCCGGTCTATCTGAATTGAGCTGTATCGATCGCCAGTCTCAAGGAATCGAGAATGTTTGGAGAACCCGTAAAGAAGCTCTGCGGGTATTTCACTCCATACGAAATCATGTTCTGGTAGATCGGATCGGCCTGATA